>ERZ791741.2655-NODE-2655-length-12250-cov-7.386880_pt1 | contig 12250 bp, 10 predicted proteins | sample MGYA00510040_ERZ791741 | MGnify/ENA primary metagenome ERZ791741 (study PRJEB30046, sample SAMN00791960) | human gut metagenome | study: EMG produced TPA metagenomics assembly of the A metagenome-wide association study of gut microbiota in type 2... | reverse complement strand
TCAGGAAGGTCATCACGCTGCCCACGCACTGCATGGCGATGCTGGGCAGGCCGACGGTGTAGATGCGGCCGATGGCCTTGGCGCTGGCCAATCATAATCACAGAATGTCCCATTGCAATTTCTTTGTCTACGAACTTTGCCTTATCTTCCGGCAAAACTTCTGAATAGTATTCATCTATACCGACTTTTTTTGCAATGGCTTTTGCTGTTCTGTCACTGTCACCAGTCATCATAACAACTTTCTTAATGCCATTCTTCTTTAACTTTTTAATTGTGTCCTTTGCATTTTCACGTAAAGGATCTTCAATTAATATTACTGCTTCAAGTTTGCCTTCAATTGCAAGATACAAATGTGAATATTCATTAGGTAAACTATCAAATAATTTCTGCTTGCCTTCAGGTATAACACAGCCTTCATCTTCCATAACAAAATGATAACTTCCAATAACTGCACGTTTTCCGGAAATAGTTGTAGCTATTCCATGGGCAACTATGTATTCAACTTTGCTATGAAGTTCTTCGTGAACTAAATTTCTTTCTATTGCTTTATTCACCACTGCGTTTGCAATAGAATGTGGAAAATGTTCTTCTAAACAGGCTGCTATTCTTAAAAGTTCATCTTTTGAATAACCGTTAAAAGGCACCACATCCACAACAACCGGTTCAGCTTTTGTTAATGTACCGGTTTTGTCAAACACAATAGTATCTGCTACTGCAACTTTTTCAAGGAACTTACCACCTTTTACTGTAATATTATGTTCTCTCGCCTGTCTTATGGCTGCCAGCACAGAAACAGGCATAGCCAATTTCAATGCACAGGAATAATCAACCATAAGTATAGAAATTGCCTTGATAGCATTTCTTGTAAACAGATATGTTAAAAGTGTTCCACCTAATGAAAATGGAACAAGTTTGTCAGCTAAGTGTTCAGCTTTTCCTTCTATTGAAGATTTTAATTTTTCAGATTCTTCTATCATTGTAACAATCTGATCAAACTTACCTGTTCCACCTGTCTGTTTAACTCTAACTTCTATCTGACCTTCTTCAATAACAGTTCCTGCATATACATAATTATCAGTAACCTTTCTTACAGGTATTGATTCTCCTGTCATTGATGACTGGTTAATCATTGCTTCACCGGAAACTACAACTCCGTCAAAAGGAACCATCTCGCCGATTCTTGCAATTACAATATCATCAGGTTTAACTTTGTTATATTCAATCTGCTCTTCAATTTCACCATGCTTAACCCAGACTTTTTCAATGTTAAGCGACATGCTCTTTGCTAAGTCACTAACAGATTTCTTATGAGTCCACTCTTCAAGTAACTCGCCTATACCAAGTAAAAACATAATAGAGCCTGCTGTAGATGTATCTCCTCTGAATACAGATACACCTATGGCTGTAGCATCTAAAACAGGCACTTCCAGTTTGCCTTTTGCCAAAACCTTTATGCCTTTGACGATATATTTTGTAGCATTATAAAGTGTCAATGCTATCTTTACACTTGTTGGAAGTAAAAACTTACATCCATAGCGTACCATTACCCTGTCAATAAGCTTTTCCTTATAATATTCATTTAGTTCTCTACCTGTATTCTCTAAATATGTATCAGGCACATTAACTTTTTTATAAGAAAAAGTCTGTAAAAGTTTCAGTACGTTATTTCGTGTACATGTATAATTAAGTACAACGTCACTTGTTCTATTAAACACTTTACACGCTTCTATACAAGCCAGATTTTCAAAATAATACTGAACAATATCAGCGTCTCTGTAAGACATTTTTCCATTAATGAAATGTACACGAATTCTTCCTTTTATATCGTGTTTAATAACAAATTTCATTATTCTTCTTCGCCTTCTTCGTCTTCCACTACATCTTCATCTTCAAAAATATCTTCTTCAGCAGCTCTTTCTTCATTAATCTGCTGTGCTTCTGAATAAATATCTTCTGCGTTTTCCTGTACTGCTGTAACTGTATCCATTACACAGTCCTTAGCTCTTAAAACTGCTGCTGTACAGTTAGCATATACTTTCTTTGCATCCTTGCTTGTTAAAACTTTAATTCCTGCTGTTCCAAATAATGTTCCAGCTGCGAACATTCCTACTTTCTTTAATACATCCATTTTCTTTTCCTCCTTAGTTGTTTGTCCTTACTAACTTTTGTTAGTTCTACAAAATATATAATACTTCTTTTGTAGTATTTTTTCAATAATATTTCTAGCGTTGTTTTTGCACTTTTTAAAAGGATTTATTTTAGTTTTTCTTCCCTTTTATGAATACTTTCAGATGCTATCTTATAGAATCCCGCAATAATTGGAACACCAATTAACATACCAATTATTCCAAACAAACTACCACCTACAGTTACAGCTGCCAAAACCCAAATCCCGGGAAGACCTATTGAATTGCCCATGATTTTTGGATAAATTACATTTCCCTCTACTAACTGAATTGCCATAATAATAATTATAAATATAATAGCCTGCATTGGTGACTCAGTTAATACCATAATTGCCCCAACAGCAGTTCCTACATATGCACCAACAACTGGTATTAATGCAGTAAAACCTATTAGTGTTCCAATCATAACCGCATATGGCAATCTTAAAATAAACATGGTAAGCATACACATCCCACCAAGGACAACTGCATCAATTAATTTGCCCACAATATAACCATGAAAACAATCATCAAAAATATAAATATAATGCATTATTTTGTTATACCATTTTTCCTTAAAAACAACTTTTATTACTCTTTTTGTTTGATTAATTAATCTTTCTTTTCCTGTTAGAAAATATATAGAAAAAATAATTCCAATTAAAATAGTTGCCACAACAGATATAACAGAACTTGCAACAGCAGCCACTGCATTTACCGCACCACCAATTCCTGAAAACAGAAAGCCACCTATTTTTTCCAAATAGCTATCCCATTTCATGTTTTTTAGTTGGTCTAATGTTTCCTGAGAAACCATTCTTTTAACATATTTATTTTGAGAAATTTCTTTTATTAAATCCGGCATGCCATTAATAAAAGTCTCAATACATCTGATTAATTCTGGTATAATCATATAAATCAAAAGTGCTATCACACCTAAAACAATAACGATTGCCAGTGCCATGCATACAGGTCTTCTGCTTTTTATAACACCTTCTTTGGTGCTGTTAGGAAAATATCTTTTTTCAAGTCCTGACATAAAAATATTAACCATATACGCAACCACGCACCCTATTAAAATCGGAGTAACACCACTAATAAACACACTTATCGTATTAGCTACCGCATTCCAGTAGTTAATACACAAAAAAAGTGCGAATATACTTATTCCAATTTTCAAACACTGTTTCCACTCAATTTTTATATTCATAAATTTCTCCTATATAACTATTTTATATATTGTCTATGTAAATATACCTTGGAAGAATGTTACATTATATACAATGCTTCCACCTAGCTTTTCCCATTATCTATTTTTAATTAGCACTATATATTTTCTTATTTACATATTTTCATATATACATTTTTCTTCTTTTACATTATAACTGCTTTGACTAAAATGGTAAACATATATATAACATAAAAGGTTATGATACCAACTACCAAGTTAGTACCATAACCTTTATTTTGTCTGCATATAACATTATATATATGCAGTTAATATTCAATTTTCAAATCTATAGTTATATTATTTTATAAGAATATATATTTTAAAATAAATAATACAGCTAAAACATACAATAAAGGCTTAACCTTCTTACCTTTTCCACATACTAAGTTAATTAATACATATGAGATAATTCCTACTGAAATACCTTCTGAAATGCTGTAAAATAATGGCATTGCAATTACGCAAAGGTAAGCTGGAATAGCTTCTGTTAAATTATCATCTGTAAACTTAATATCTGTAATAGCTCCAAACATAAGGAATCCAACCATAATAAGTGCCGGAGCTGTAGCAAATGATGGAATTGTAACAAATAAAGGTGAGAAAATAACAGCTACTAAGAATAATAATCCTGTAACAACTGCTGTAAGACCTGTACGTCCACCTTCTGCAACACCTGCTGATGATTCAACGAATGTTGTTGTTGTTGATGTACCAAGAATAGCACCTGCTGATGTAGCAATAGCATCAGATAAAAGTGCCGGTTTAATCTTTGGCAACTTACCATCTTCATCAAGCATACCTGCTTTTGTACTTACACCAATGATTGTTCCTAACGTATCGAATAAGTCTACAAAAAGGAATGCAAATACAACAATGATGAAGTTAACAAGACCAACAGCCTTGAAGTCAAGGTTGAAGCACTGACCAAATGTTTTTCCTAATGCTGAAAAATCAAAACTTACAAAATTAGTTGGAATAACTGAATATACTCCCTTTTCTACATTAGGAACATACAATCCTACTAATTCACTGATAATTCCAAGAATCCATGTTGATACGATACCAATAAGAATTGATCCTTTTACTCTCTTAATATAGAGTATAGCTGTAATGAATACACCAATAACAGCTAATAATGCTGTAATGCCTGCTGTATGGAAATTCTGTGTAAAGTCTGTAATAGTAACAAGTGTTGAATCAGAATTCTGAACAAGTCCTGCATTCTGTAAACCAATAAAAGCAATAAATAAACCAATACCAACTGATACTGCCTTCTTAAGATTAAATGGAATTGCATCAAAAATAGCTTCACGTACATTTGTTAAAGAAAGAATTATAAAAATAATACCTTCAACAAATACTGCAAATAATGCTATCTGCCATGAATATTTCATTTCTCCACAAACTGTGTATGCAAAATAAGCATTAAGTCCAAGACCTGCTGATAAAGCAAATGGAAGATTTGCAAAAAACGCCATACACATTGTACCAATAAATGAAGCTAAACATGTAGCAATAAGAATCGCTTCCTTATCCATTCCGGAAGCACTTAAAATACTTGGGTTTACAGCAAGAATATATGCCATAGTCATAAATGTTGTAAGACCCGCAATTACTTCTGTCTTAACAGAAGTATTGTTCTGTTTGAGTTTAAATATTTTCTCTAACATTCTCCTCTTTTGTATAGCCTAGCTATACTTTCCTTTCTTATTATTTGCTATTGCCTTATAATATTAACAGATTTTTAAACGTTTTTACAGTGTTTTTTCATTTTTTTAACATTTACTATTATTTTCTGCCATTTTTCTAAAATTATTTAATCATGCAAATCATTTTTTAACTTTATTAAATTATTTCTTCAATATTACATCCTAAAGTTTCAGCAATATTTTTTTCTGTTCCCACACTGGCTTTGTTAATATCCTTTGCTCTTTCTAATTTTTCAACACTTATTGAATTATTTAAAAAGTCTTCTGCAAATCTGAAATAAGAATCATCAGCTCTATACCCTATTATCAAATCATATTCACTAATATCAATATTATATTTTTCCATAAGAAATTTTTTTGACATTATTTTCATTTTCATTTCTTTGAAGCGACGTTTCTTCTTGATTTGTAAAACAAATCTAGAAGCACGCGGCATTCGTAAAATGCCGCGTGTTACATAAAAAGCGAGAAGGTTTCATTCGTGCAAGCACGATTCCACCTTCTCGCTTTTTATGTTTACGTCGCTTTACTCAAAGCTTCGCGATTATTTTTCACTTGTTGCTGCCTTAATTGCTGCTGTAAGCTGTGGTACGATTTTGTTTAAATCACCTACGATACCGTAATCAGCTACGTCAAAGATTGGAGCATCTTCGTCTTTGTTGATTGCGATAATAAGGTCTGATTCTTCCATACCGGCAACGTGCTGGATAGCACCTGAAATACCAATTGCAAAGTAAACCTGTGGACGAACTGTCTTACCTGTCTGTCCTACCTGTCTGTCAACTGGTAACCAACCGTTATCTGTTACTGCTCTTGAGCATGCTACTTCACCACCAAGAGCTTCTGCTAAATCTTCAAGAAGTTTGAAGTTTTCTGCTGAACCAACACCACGTCCACCTGATACTAAAATCTTAGCGTCCATAATGTCAACTGTTTCTGTTACAGACTTAATTACTTCCTGAATTTCAACATATTTGCTGTTCTTTTCTAACTTAGCATCAAAGTTAATAACTTCTGCCTTTGCACCTGCCTTTGGTTCTGCTTTCTGCATAACACCGGCACGAACTGTAGCCATCTGTGGTCTATGATCTGGACATGCAATAGTAGCAATTGTATTACCACCGAATGCAGGACGAGTCATAAGAAGCTGATTATGTTTCTGTTCTCTACCTGGAATTGGATTGATTGGGAAATCACCAATTTCAAGAACTGTACAGTCAGCTGTAAGACCTGTTGCTACTCTAGCTGAAACTGTAGGACCTAAATCTCTACCGATTGCTGTAGCACCAACTAACATAATTTCAGGCTTGAATTCATTAATAACTGCTGTTAAAGCCTGAGCATATGGTTCTGTTCTGTATGTTTCAAGTTCAGGATTATCAACAACGATAACCTTATCAGCGCCATATTCAGCTAACTGATCAACTAAATTTCCAACGTTTGATCCAAGAAGTACGGCTGTTACTTCTGTATTTAATGGTTTTGCAAGTCTTCCTGCTTCTCCAAGTAACTCGAATGCGATACCGCTTAATTCGTTATCTACCTGCTGAGCGAAGACATATACGCCTTTATAATCTTCTAAATTAATGTTCTGCATAATTATAATCTCCTCTCTACTAAATAACGTGCTTTGTTAATAATTTGTCCATGATGTACTCAACTGCTTCATCAGGTGAATCAGGAGCAACCTTTTCTCCAGCACCCTTACGAACCTTATCTGATGCCTTAGCAATCTTTGTAGGTGAGCCCTTAAGGCCAAGGTCTCCATCGTTTACATCTACTAAGTCTGCTCTTCCCCAAGTTGTGATTTCAGCATCAACAGCATCAAAAATTCCACCTGGAGTCATGTAACGAGGATCATTTAATTCTGAAAGAGCTGTAATTAATACAGGCATTTTAGCTTTAAGCATATGATGTCTATCTTCATACTGTCTCTTAACAATTACGCTATCTCCGTCAACTTCAATACCTTCAGCGTATGAAATAACAGGGATTCCAAGATGTTCAGCAATCTGTGGTCCAACCTGAGCTGTATCACCATCAATAGCCTGACGTCCTGTAATAATGATATCATAATCTTTAATATTTCTGATAGCACCAGCGATTGTTGTAGATGTAGCCCAAGTATCAGCACCACCTAAAACTCTATCTGTTACTAAAATTCCGTTATCAGCACCCATAGCCATAGCTTCACGAAGAACATCTTCAGCCTTTGGAAGACCCATTGTAAGAACTGTTACTTCAGCACCGTACTGATCTTTTAATCTAAGTGCAGCTTCAAGACCTGCCTTATCATCAGGGTTCATAATTGTAAGCATTGCACCTCTATCTAATGTACCATCTGGGTTGAATTTAACTCCGCCCTTTGTATCAGGTACCTGTTTTACACAAACGATAATTTTCACGATTAGTACCTCCTATTACTTTAATAAGTTTGCAGAGATTACCATACGCTGAACTTCTGAAGTACCTTCGTAGATTTCTGTAATCTTAGCATCTCTCATCATTCTTTCAACGTCATATTCTCTGATATAACCATAACCACCGTGTAACTGAACAGCCTTAGTTGTAACTTCCATTGCAACTTCTGCTGCATATAATTTAGCCTGAGCAGCTTCGAAACCATATTCCTTCTGAGTATCTTTAGCTCTTGCAGCCTTGTATACTAACATCTTAGCAGCTTCTACCTTAGTAGCCATATCTGCTAACTGGAACTGAGTATTCTGGAACTGACCAATTGCTCTACCGAACTGTTTTCTTTCCTTAACATATTCGATTGTTGTTTCAAGAGCACCTTCAGCAAGACCAAGAGCCTGTGAAGCGATACCAATACGTCCACCATCAAGTGTATGCATAGCGATACCGAAACCTTTACCCTTCTTACCAAGTAAGTTTTCAGCTGGGATACGGCAATCTTCAAATATTAATTCGTATGTAGCTGAACCACGGATACCCATCTTCTTTTCTTTTGTACCAAATGTAAATCCAGGTGTTCCTTTTTCAACGATAAATGCTGAAATTTCTTTCATCATTCTACCACGTTTTTCAACTTTACCTGTTACAGCGATTACGATGTAAACATCTGCGTACTTACCATTTGTAATGAAGCACTTAGAACCGTTTAATACCCATTCATTTGTAGCTTCATCAAATACAGCCTTTGTCTGCTGTCCCTGTGCATCTGTACCGGCACCAGGTTCTGTAAGACCGAAAGCTCCAAGCTTCTTACCACTTGCAAGATCTGGAACATATTTCTTCTTCTGTTCTTCTGTACCGAATGTCATAATAGGATCGATACAAAGTGATGTATGAGCAGATACAATAACGCCTGTTGTACCACAAACCTTTGATAATTCTTCTACACACATAACGTATGTAAGTGGATCACAGCCCTGTCCGCCGTACTCCTTTGGTACAGGAATGCCCATGAATCCATATTTTCCCATCTTAGCAACTGTCTCTGCTGGGAATACCTCTGTCTCGTCAGTCTCCTGTGCAAGAGGTTTAACTTCTGTCTCTGCGAACTGTTTGAAAAGGTCGCGAGCCATCTCATGTTTCTGATCTAAAGTGAAATCCATGATTTATTCTCCTTGAAATTTATATTTTGTTTTAATCTCTTTTACATTGCGTCTACAGGTGTCTTTGTGCGGTCTGCGTTGTAAACGTAGAATCCCTTGCCGCTCTTGCATCCAAGGTTTCCGCCTCTTACCATCTTGCGAAGGAGTGGGCATGCACGATACTTGCTGTCACCTGTCTCATTGTAAAGAACGTCCATGATTGCAAGGCAGATATCAAGACCAATGAAATCACCTAACTCTAAAGGTCCCATTGGATGGTTCGCGCCAAGCTTCATAGCTGCATCGATACCAGCGATATCGGAAACACCTTCCATCTTGATGAAAGCAGCTTCGTTGATCATTGGGATTAAGATACGGTTTACTACGAAACCAGCAGCCTCATTTACCTGTACCGGAGTCTTTCCGATCTCTACAGCGATCTTCTTGATTGCTTCAACAGTCTCAGCAGGAGTATTTACACCAGCGATAACTTCTACTAACTTCATACGGTCAGCAGGATTGAAGAAATGCATACCGATCATTGGACGTGTAAGTCCGTTTCCGATCTCTGTGATAGAAAGGGAAGAAGTATTGGAAGCAAAGATACACTCTGGCTTAGCAATCTTGTCTAACTCAGCAAATGTAGTCTTCTTTACATTCATATCCTCGAAAGCAGCCTCAACGATCAGGTCGCAGTCTTTGCAAAGGTCTTCTTTTAAGCCTGGAGTGATCTTGGCAAGAATGCCATCAACCTTCTCCTGTGTCATTTTCTCTTTTGCAACAAGTCTTGCATATCCTTTTGCAATCTTGTCTTTTCCACCTTCAGCCCACTCCTGCTTGATATCGCAGAGTGCTACTTCATATCCGTCAACCTGTGCGAATGCCTTAGCGATTCCCTGGCCCATTGTACCAGCACCGATAACTCCAACCTTCATTTTAGTTCCTCCTAAATAATAAATATATTCACATTTCAAGGGGATGCAGCGCACCCCCTCTATGTATCTTATCTGGCAAAAAAATTAGTATTTCTCAACGATTGTAGAACATCCCATTCCACCACCGATGCAAAGTGTAGCAAGACCTCTGTTAGATCCACGCTTCTGCATCTCATGAAGCAGTGTAACAAGGATACGGCATCCGGAAGCTCCTACCGGATGTCCAAGTGCGATTGCGCCACCGTTTACGTTTACCTTGCTCATATCGAACTTTAAGTCTCTTGCAACTGCGATAGACTGAGCAGCGAATGCCTCGTTAGCCTCGATCAGATCGAAATCATCGATAGAAAGACCGGTCTTTGCAAGAACTTTCTTTGTAGAAGCAACAGGACCAACACCCATGATCTCCGGCTCAACTCCGCCAAGAGCTCCAGCTACCCATGTAGCCATTGGTGTAACACCAAGCTCCTTAGCCTTCTCTTCGCTCATAACAACGATTGCTGCAGCACCATCGTTGATTCCGGAGGCGTTACCAGCTGTAACCAGTCCGCCTTCCTTACCAGAGCAGCAACGTAACTTGGAAAGAGACTCAGCAGTTGTTCCTGCACGAGGTCCTTCGTCTTTCTTGAAGTCAACCATTTCCTTCTTAACCTTTACAGGTACCGGAACGATCTCGTCATCAAACTTGCCGGCTGCGATAGCTGCCTCGCACTTCTGCTGGCTGTTTGCAGAGAACTCATCAAGTTCTTCTCTTGTAATACCATACTTGTCACATACGTTCTCAGCAGTGATCATCATGTGGTAGTGGTTGAATGCATCTGTTAATGCATCGTTAACCATTGTATCGATAATTGTTGCATTGTTCATTCTGTATCCGAAACGAGCCTTTGTCATAGCGTAAGGAGCCATAGACATGTTCTCCATACCACCGGCTACAACGATATCAGCCTCACCAGCCATGATCATTGTTGCAGCATCGTTTACACATTTAAGACCGGATCCACAAACAACGTTGATTGTGATTGCCGGAACTTCAATCGGTAAACCAGCCTTGATGGAAGCCTGACGAGCTACGTTCTGTCCCTGAGCTGCCTGGATTACACAACCCATCTTAACTTCGTCAACCATCTCCGGCTTAACACCTGCTCTGTTTAAAGCTTCTTTAATTACAATTGCACCTAAATCTGCTGCTGGAGTATTGCTTAATGCTCCACCCATCTTGCCGATTGCTGTACGGCAAGCACCTGCTAATACAACTTTCTTTGCCATTCTTCGTTCTCCTTTAAATCAAACTCGCACCCAATGATGCTGTTAATTTTTTAACAATGTCTATAATACCACATTTTCCGCACAAAATCAATGAAAACCTACGTTGTTCATAAAAAATTCTTCATTTATTGCAACCGGCTCTGTTTCATGGTATATTTATGGTATATTTCAAGCAATACTGAGGGGAATCCAAACGGGGGATCATGTGATATGAAATTTGTAAGAACAGAAGACTTAAAGGCAGGCATGCGTCTTGCCAAACCAATTTACAATAAAAAAGGTGTGCTGCTTTATGAGCGCAATTCCGCACTCACCGCGCCGGGAATTGCCAGTGCAAAAAATTTCGGCCTGATCGGTGTCTATATTCTTGAACCGGCCGAACCGCTTCCTCCGCTTTCCCGTGAAGATCTGGAGTTTGAGCAGTTACAGACGGTATACATTTTCCGTCTCCGGGAAGTGTTAAACTGCATTACCGAGCGCAGAAAACTCGAAAAATACCCGGTATTTCTGGAAGATATTCTTTCCCACTACGGGTCTTTAAAACACCGTGTGAATTTTAACCAGAATCTGCGCAGCAGTGATGATTTCATGTACAAGCATGCGATCAGCACCGCAATACTTGTAACCATGATGGGCGCCCATCTGAGACTACCGAAGGAAAAACTCCGTATACTGACCACGGCTGCCCTTCTTTATGACAATGGATACCGGAATGTTCCGCGGAATATTCTGGAAAAAGGAATGAACGAGCTGTCCTCATCCGATCAGGATGTCATCCAGCTTTCTCTGGAAAAAGGACTCGTTCCGCTTTCCATGTACCGGAATGATTTTGACTTTTTTCCACGCGCACTGGCTCTGATGCAGACCTATGTATATGAAGACCACCTGGAAAAACTCGCAACCGCTCCGGATCAGGAATTACAGGAAATGGCATCCATTCTGCGCATCGCCGACTGGTTTGACCGGATGACTGCCATGAACAGCGGACATGAACCGATGTCGGAAATTGCCCTGCTGGATTTCCGATTTTCTCTTTCCTTTTCCATAAACAAACGTAATGAGTTCCTGCTCAGCGATCTGTATTAGATTTTTCTGGAGTTTCAGAATCTCCAGCGGAGAACAGTTGTCAATTTCGATGATTGTATTATTTGATAATTTTTTATGTTTTGTCAGTTTCCTTGTCCGGTTCTTTTCAATGACATCTCTTACTTTTTCCATTCCTTCTATCACAAACATATGAGCATGGGGAATGTCATATTTGATGCTATATTCATTTTCGTCAATCAGAGTATTATACTTCTGATACACCGAGTCAACAGCATCTAATAGTCCTGCAAGATGGTAGTTCAGTGTTCCTCTCCATACAAACGTATAGCGGTTTGCA
>ERZ791741.2654-NODE-2654-length-12258-cov-3.342539_pt1 | contig 12258 bp, 13 predicted proteins | sample MGYA00510040_ERZ791741 | MGnify/ENA primary metagenome ERZ791741 (study PRJEB30046, sample SAMN00791960) | human gut metagenome | study: EMG produced TPA metagenomics assembly of the A metagenome-wide association study of gut microbiota in type 2... | reverse complement strand
TTGTGGCTGTTGTGGCTGTTGTGGCTGTTGTGGCTGTTCAGCCTGAGTCACATCTTCTCCGGAGGCAACCTCCGGTTCAAAGAGGCTGGCCATCTGACGACCTTCTGCTTCCCTTGCGGCAAGTACGGCACTCAGACGGTTCTCCATTTCCGGGTTGATGTCACGCGGAATAAACTCCGGAGCGACCTTCGGTCGTGCCTGATATTTCAGAGAGAGTTTGACTGCCGGATACGGTCCGGGCAGAGTGACATAGCAGGTCAGATCCGGCAGAGACTGAATGTCGGAATAACTGACCAGCGTCTGACGCTCCATATCCTTACCGGTCGATACCCCGTCACGTACCGGGTCAGCACCGTAGGAATACTGCTCGCTGGCTTTCAGGTGCTCTTTCTCACCAATTTCACCGGCAGCGAACTCTGCAATCTTATGGCTGGGAGAACGGAAAAAGGCACGGGTGTTCATGACGTCAAACAGCGTGGCCGCCGCTTTCTCACCGTAGATATCTTCCAGCTGGGCATAGGACTGGATACCAAACACATAACAGCCACCGAACTTACGGGCTTCCGGCAGGATCTCCACCAGGTCCGGCAGTTTGTGTAACGTGGGTAACTCATCACAGAAAAACCACACACGACGGTTACGGTTTTCTCCCATTGCCAGCAGACCACGAATGGCAATGGACAGCCACATGGAGATCACAGGCTTCAGGGAGGCATGGGTGTCGGCGTTCGACGAAATAAACAGCCAGCCGTTTTTCTGATCTTCCCGGACACCACGCATCCAGTCACGGATGGTGAAGGGCTCACCGTTATGCTCAATCCCCTGCAGGTAACGGATGGCTTTCACGTAGTTGGTCAGCACAGCACGGATGGAAATCGCCGTTTTCTCAATTTTCTCTTCCACCAGGTTGGCCGCCGGTGAATTACGCAGGAAGGTACGCAGTTTTTCGATTTTGATGGAAAGCAGTGTGTCCACCAGTTTGCTGTAGCTGCGGTTGGGGTCATTACGCATCAGGTACGCCGCTTCCGCAAAAATGGTACGTCCTGAACCCTGCCAGAACGGGTCCTCTTTTGTACCCATAGGGATCAGAGTATTTGCGGTATTATCAAAATCCGGCTGTGTCAGGCACTCCTTCCACAAATCCCATGCGGCACAGCGGGCATCCAGCGGATTCAGGATTTTATCGATGGAGGGATCATAGTAACTTTTAACAAATTCCCCTGAACGGTCATAAATCACCACCATATCACCGCGCTGACGGGCGTAGTTGGCCAGACGACGGATAACCTCCGACTTACCGGCCCCGACCGTGCCGTGCAGACAGAAGTTCTGGATTTCGGAATCCCGGATAATCGGCAGGTCGCCAATCCGGATATCGGAGTCCTTGCCGTCTTTTTTCAGCATCCGGGCCACTTCTTTCGGGTTATCCGTCAGCTGACGCCCGCCGGTCACCTCATTTTCACTCTGCTGTTTCCCCTGATGCCCCAGAATCCAGGAGACAACAAAGAAGGTGATCAGGCAAATAACCAGGGCCACGACAGACGCCAGAACGAATGCGGACCATAGCTGCTCACCGCACCAGATCATATATTTATCATGCAGTACCTGGGCAGCGTTCATCCGGAAGGTTTTGCCGTAATACTGAATCTCATATACTGGCTGGGACTTGATTAAATCCCGCATGCCTTCCAGCGTGGTACACCACCAGTAAATACAGCCGTTCACAAACGTCTGCCAGCTTATTTTTACCCATAAAATCAGACCAACGAGTATCCAGAAAAAAATAAACAGGCAGTAAAGCATGATATTGGCGATCTGGCTGAACATGCGGATACGCATGGACGCAATCTGACCGCCCTGGGTCATATCCTTTGCGTTAAAACTCATGATGAAACTCCGGGAAAATCTGGAACAGGGCAGAAAAGGATGATGTGGGAAACAGACCAGGTGTACCCTGTATGCCGGTGGTGATACCCGCCTGCAGTCCTGCCGGAAGAGACCTTCTCTGTAACAATGTCAGTCAGGCGCAATACTTCAGACCAGTCACTCCCATGCGGAAACTGGATCTGAATAAAAAGGCGTACCCGTTCACGGTGATCCAGAACTGTGTCCGGTTCATAAAAACGGCCACTGTCAGGAGAAACACGGGACGTTTTATTGATGAGATCATACTTATCGGCAGGAGACTGCGATGAAATCGCCCAGGTGATATTCTCCGCCTGGTGGCCATCAATACGACTGCTCCCCGGCGTCCATGCAATTTCCTGCGCACTCGCCACGATGATCTCCCTGGAAACTTCAGCCAGCTTTCTGGGTGTACAGAGTACCGGTGCCAGCACACACAGGGACAACAAATTACAGCTGACCGCCTCCGGTTTAAGCAAATTGCTCCCGGATTTTTCAGGAAAAGATATTTTTCCCAGTATTTCAGTTAATTTCTTATGCCTGAGAGAATTAATAAAGTACATGATAAGCATCATGAGAAACAATATAACAATAAGCCCTCCGATAACCACTAAAAGGTCAGTATCAATATTATTGCTGTACAGATAGTCTTTAGTGGTCACTGTATTATCCTGTATCACCGGGGGGTATTCAGTTACAGGCTTCTCAGTAAATTGATTATTCTCACCAACATATTCAGCGATATTGTCTGATGTCATAATGACTTTCTCCGGAAGATCCCGGCTTCGCCGGCAACACTTCACGGTCGCACAAAGAATTTGCACAACCGCTCAGTGTTTTCATATTTATTTCGGAAACGCCGGGAGGTGACAAAATTTATTTTGTTACATCCCGGGGTTGGACAACGAGCAACGCGAGGCGTCAGCAAGGAGGCCGGTCAGATCAGCCTCCTGACGAGGTTCAGAGAATATTTGCGATTGATTTGGCCAGCTGGTCTTCGAGAACAGGCTTCGCCTCTTCAAATTTCAGGTTAACCTTGTTCGCATTTGAAACCACACGGGTCTGGTATTTATGCTGGTTACCTGTTTCAGTACTGGTCTGAATTTTCGCACCTGATGTGCCCTGACGCAGGGCGGCAACATTATCCGTTGTCACCGTTGCCTTAGTACGCTCTGCAATCTGCACATCCGTGATCATGGTATAGTTCACATCTTCCACCATCGCATCTGCAGCCATACCCACCAGACCGGCAGCAAGGCCCACACCGAGTGTGGCACCGGCAGAACTGGAATTATATCCGGTGATACCGGCACCTAACGCTGCACCAACTGCTGCGCCTTCATAACCACGGTTCAGCCATCCCTGAGACTCCCGCAGATCCATCTTATCGGCCTTCAGCACATTCGCCTGAATCCAGTAGTAGGCTTTATCCGGAGAAGTCACCACCTGATATCCTTTTGCTTTCACAGCATCAGCAATTTTGCCCTGCAGCCCACTCATGTCTTTATCAGACGTGTTTTTGATCTGCAGAAATACCGTGCGTTCGCTGGCGGGTTCAAGCCAGATGGTCTCACTCATCTGAGTCTTCACCTCAAGGTTACGCTTCTTGATTGCTGTGCTCATCGCACCACACCCTGAAAGGGCCAGAGTGGAACTGACCAGTGCAACCATCATCAATTTTTTTGTTTTCATCAAATTACCTTTTTTACAAACCACAGTTTTCTTATCGCCTGTCATCATAGTCCTGCCAACAAGTCCCAAAAGTATTTCCTGCTGAATCAAATCCTCCATGCATAGCTAATCCTGTTGCTGGATTAGTACGATAAAAATCCACATAATCAAAATTCACATCATCAAAATCCAGATGCAAATCTTCATTAGTTTGTTCATTTACCTGAGATTGCATCCATTCTCTTACACTTACACAACCACTAATTCGCCTTAATTCGTATAGTGTACCAATGATAAAAACCATCAGGCTTAATAACGGAGAGAGTAAGGAAGATACTGGCATCGTTATATACCAAACGCCTTTACTGAATTTAAACTCATCCGACACATGCCGTTTTTTTCGTATTTGAGAAAATAACCATATAAACAATCCCTGCCATAGTACAATAAAGCACAGGATAAAAACTGTTTCGGCACTCCCCCAATCAGCCAGATAACAGGCAATGAACTGTATCACCGTCACCAGAGCAATATGAGCTAAATTTTTCATTATCATCTCCCCATACAATATTATTGCTTGTGCTTATCCTGATACTCCTTTGCTCTTTTCATCAGTTCCTGTGGACTGTCAGCCCCGGGCATTCTTTCCTGAACCGACTTTTCTTCATTATATTTATTATTCTGAGATAATGCCTCTGTTTTATGGTGATTTTGTAGTTCAGAATACTGTCTTCCTACAATATTTTCTTCGCCACGTATGCTGCTCTGAGTATCTCCGATATTGCCTCGGTATTCTGTGACCATATTATCAACCTGATGTTTTACATCATTACGGATATTACTGTCCTGCGTTCTTTGCTCAATAATGGCCTGATGTCCCTGATGGTCAGCAATAATATCCTGACTGCCACCACCCGAAGGTACGCTCTCCATTCCTTTACCAATATCGCCACGGGATTCCCGCCAGGCATTATCAACACCAGGCTGTATCTGTTCCTGCACAAAAGACCAGGCCATCGCCCGACGGCGTTCTGCAATCTCCGGTGAACTGGTATTTGTCAGAATAGCTTCTGCATCCTGTGGCGCGTGTTTCATTACATACTGTGCAAACTGTTGCGACAGGTCTTCACTCATCTGCCCACTCATGCTTTCAGTACGGGATGCCATTTCAGCATATTCATGGCTGCGGGTCATATTCGTCGTGTACTGGTCGTAACTCTGTTTTGCTGAGTTCAGGGCTGCAGACAGCTGGTCCACACGGGAATCGGCATTATTGTCCGTATGGCTGCCGGATTCACTGACCTTGCGACTGGTAAAGTAATCGCTGGCCTCTTTAAAGTCTTGTGTAGCTCTGGCATCGATATCATGACGAGCATCATTGCTGGCCCGTGAACCACTGCTGGCCTGATGCGCATCCTCATCACTCCAGTCAATACTTGCCCGACCACCACCTCTAACACCTACGCCACCACCAACACCAAGAATTCCAGGTTTAACCCCCCATTCAGCATGAGCATCGCCATACATCCCCGCAGAACCTCTCGTACTTCTTGATGCCAGTTCTCTTGTCGCCTGCTCATTACTGATATTATGCGCCTTCGCATAGCTTTCCATTGCACTGCGCATACGGCTGGCCATCATGGAATCCTGTGCACTCATGGTGCTGTCAGCGCCACCGGTGACAGAATCACTGCTCCCCCGGTTAGAACCAAACTGACTGAGCGAGTTCCAGGCACTGGCAATACTGCTGCTGAAACCATGCAGGGCACTTTCTGCTCTGTTCGACGCCTCCCGGGCCATTTCCTGTTGTGCCGCTGCAATCTGACGCGTTGCATTGATACCAACCGGTAACCGGGACATCGCTCCGCTTGCATCCATCACCATATTACCGTCACGGGTCTGTGTGGCAGTTGCGCCACTGCCGGTCTGGTACATCATCTGACCAAACGACGTGGTGCTGTTGGTGCTCCAGCTGAAGCCGTTCACGTTTTCCGTCTGCATGTTGCCGTAGGAGTAATTACCGTCAACCACACTGCCTGCCGCACTGGCGGTCGGGCTGATAGCAGAGGAAGCGAAATGGCTGTACACACTGGAAAATCCGGCCCCGAGTCCCCTGACCATCATCCAGGATAATGGCGGGATCATCATGGAAAGATACCCGGCAGTGGAAGCCAGATCGGAGTATTTCAGCTGTATCTGTGAAATTTCTGAGAGCACCACCGGTGCACCGTTCTGCTTCGCATAAAATGTCATGGCACTGTTCAGAATGGCGTACAACATTGGCCATGACTGCAACCACATCAGGGCAAACACATAGCCTTTCAGGACGGACAGCGTCAGTTTGTTGAAGACAGCCGCCAGTACCAGGAGCGGGAAAATACCGATGGCGATCCCCGTCAGGATGGTCTGCGTCATGGGCAGTGTCCGCATCGCCACATGACCGATGGAGACATGTGCCAGACGTTGCTTCTCCATCGATGATGTGGTGGCCAGATTCACCAGGCTGGCCGAATCACCATTACGCGCGGCATAACTGGTGATCCCCTCCTTCAGCGCATTGATGGTGACATTCTGGCGGATGATCTGGCTGGCTGATTTACTTGAGCCATAGAAGTAACTGTAACTGTCGCCAATCAGCGTACTGAACAACAGGTTCGGATCAGGGCGACCACCAAATAACTGCTGGGCATAATAATGCCAGGTTTTTCCGCCACTCTGTGTGTCCAGATTCAGCTTGTCTTTCAGCGAAACCGACGCGTCCTTACAGGTCACGAAATTATTATTGCTGTCGTAAACGCCCCGCAGCGGACTGGGGCGGGAAAAAATCAGCGTGTAGGGATCAGCGGAGGCCATCAGCTCCTCCAGCGTGTATTTGTGGTTCAGGTAAATATCCCCCATCACACAGTTCTGCACATAATCCTGAAAAAGATTGGCGATTTCCGGATTGCGGGACAAAAAGTCGGTGCTTTTTGATACCAGTTCTGCGCCGAACAGCATCCCCGTTTTGCTGTAGGTGACACTGTCCGGCTGGGTGAATATCATCTCGTAACTGGCCACCATTGCATGCCCGATACGGGTCGTCAGTGAAAGTGGCATCGCCAGTCCGACCGGCACATTATCCACCCGGTGAACTTTGACCAGGTCACTGTTATCAATAATCTGCACCGATGTACGGACATTAACCAGCAGGCTGATAAGCACAAACACGGCCACCCAGCCCAGCAAATCCATCACGTTGTGCCGCTGTACCCACATCACGGCCACCGCGAGAACAGACAATGTGAGCGCAATTTTTTCGATGGAATCCCACGTCCGGGTCCCCATAAAGGCGGCAATGGCGTTCAGGTTATTGCTTAACCACTCACCACCGGCAATCACATAGACTTCATTCACAGCGTGCTCCCTCCGAAGTGATAGTTGTTCTGGTAACGGCTGAGCATGCGGGCGGAAAGCTGCTGGCGCATGTAGCTCATCTGACGGTCAACAACCAGCAATGCATCCTGCTGGACCTTTACCTGCCCCTGGAAAACCGCAATCTGTTGCTGTGCCTGATTCAGATTCTCCAGCACACTGTCCAGCACGGTCTGTGGATAGTTCCCGGTGGCAATCATGGCCCGGGCCTGCTGAAGCAGTTCCTGAATGTACTGGAGCATGATGTCGTAGCCGATATAGTCCGTCAGCTGGTAAACCACGCTGCTGGACACACCGAGCATCTGCGGGTCAATAAGATATTTAAAGACGGGGACGGTGGTGCTGGAAATGAAGCCTTTTTCCCTGTCATCCAGTGGAGTATCACTCACCGCTTTATTCTGAATACTGGTGAGCAGTTTTGTAATCTGTGATTTCAGGGCTTTATCCCGGGCGATGGTCACATTTGCATCCGCCACCACCTTCAGACACTTGTCCGAATCGTTGCAGTGATAAACTTTTGCCGTTCCCCCCTCCATAATCGCCCGGAGGATATCGCGGTCAGTGGTACGCGCCGGCAGGGGGGTAATCTCGCTGTCTTCCCCAAAAATCAGCGTACCGGTGAGCGTCATAATAAATTCTTTCAGTTCTTTGTTACCATCAAGCATCCTGTTTTTGGACAGCGAGTCCCAGATGATATTGATGTTCTTCAGCACCCGTTCCTTATCTTTGTCACTGGCCTTGTCACGAACAGACGATGACTGTCCTCCGACCGTGCAGCCCTGACGGGACGCGGCCCAGTCAGCAAAAATATTGCTCTCACCGGCAATGTCCTGACAGACCTTCTGCTGTGACACCTGAGTCTGAGGAAATAATCCTCCGACAATCCCCTGCGCCACCTGACAGGAGCTGAGGTTCATACTGTTAATGTCGCTTGCCATTTTCTGCAGGAAGTCTTTTGCGGTTTTGATTTCCGGCACCGTTGTCTGCAGGGCAAGGTCAAAAAAGTAACCGGCAGCATTGCTCATAATCTGCTTAACAAAACGCTGCAACTGATCGCCATTAATAAAACTGAACGAGCCGAGATAGGCGTCGATGCCGCCACATCCGGCATTGATATCCGGCAGCGTCATGGAAATCAGCTGGATATTTTTGACCTGGGTGCGGGCATACAGGGAGCCACCATAGGCATACCCGGCGGCCTGCCCCTGCCAGACGCCCGGTTGTGTGGTATTGGAAGCAAATCCCAGCTTATTAAAGAACTGATTCATGTCGCTGTTCACATCCGCTGACGCTGCGGGTGTGACCGTCAGTAAAGCGGCACAAAGAACCAGAAGAGGTTTAATGCGAAGCATTATTGCCACCCTCCCTTAATTTGTTCTCCCGGCGCATACGGCGTTTCAGCCGGAATATTCTGATCCCCCCGTTTATTAATTCATTTAAAGGGTTCCTGACGTATACGATAAGAAATCCACCTGCAAACGCCCATAACGTATACGGAATGACATACATCAGGATGTTCCACATATAACGAAAATTATTTAATTCCGGGTCAGCTTTCCACGAATCAATACAGGCATCAAAAATACTATGCATAATCACCCATAAAAAAGTTCCGGCAGCAACGAACACAAAAAACAGATCAAAATATATATCAGAAACCCTGCGTTCATAATCATAATCCCGTTTAGTTTTTCTGTTTTTTAGTTCCGCATCATTTCTTTTTTCTTTCATTATAAGTTTCCTCTGATATTTCCGATGATTCATTCAGACCGTTCATGCGGCTGTAATATATTTCAGACACCGAAATCCATCCCACAATTGCCCCCACAAAAAACACAACAGAAACAGAAAAGGTAAGACACAGCGAAACGACAATTTCCACAGGGCTGGCGGGATAAAAAAGCCCCTGACGGATAAAGGGGATATTCAGGCTGACGATTATTCCCGTCGCGATGCCGGATATTCCGGCAATGAGTAACACCACCTGCTTATTTCGTACCTTTTTCCTCTCCGTACATCTGCAGAACGGTATCCATCCGCGCCATAAAACTGGCGGCATCCGTTGCCCCCTGCAAAAGCGGTAATGCCTCAAGTGTGTTGACGTTGACCAGGAAGGTAGTCGGTGTGGCCACCGGGATATTCGGGAAGAAGGTCTGCATCACGTCCGGTGGCACCGGTAATGCTTCCGGAAAGGCGGTATCCCCCTGACCATCCAGGGTGTAGGGAAAAACGGAAAAGCCGTACTGCTGTGCCAGCTGTTTCAGTACCGGGTCAAACTGGTGACAGTAAGGGCAATGCCCCTGCATAAACAGCACCACCTTCCAGTCGGCCAGGTTAACCTGCCTGCCGTTGCTGAGGCGGAACCAGCGGGGAGCCGGCTTTTCTGTTCTGGCTGATGTGTCTGCTGCCGGTTGTGCAGGCTGCACGGCCATACCCTGCGGATTCCAGAGTCGTTCAATTTCATCCCGGGTGGAGGCCTGCACACCTGTGGCCATCATCAACAAAATGACCGGCAGTAATTTAGTGAGAGACATGTCCGCCCTCCTGCTGCCCTTCCATCATGGCCTGTTGCCTGGCTTCCAGTGCCTCACGCTCTTCCAGGCTGACACGTGCAATCCATGCATCCAGCACCTGGTATGCGCCGAACAGCACAAGGATGGCCGCAATCAACTCCGCCAGAAAAAAAGCCATCCAGGGTTTGCTGTAAACAAGACGGGCGACGATATGAAACCAGACACCCAGGGAAAATACCCACATTCCCGTAATATCAAGCCGGGGTAAAGAGAATCTGCGTTTACTTATCATGTTAAACTCCGGTTATTATTTACATGAGAGTATTCATGTCTGTAATATTCGCGTTTGTGTGATATTAATCAGAGGTACAAATGAAAAAGTTATCTTTTAAAGAAAAACTGGAAATAGTGAGAAACATCATAAGAGAGTCATTATCAGGTAATGCGGCTTTTGCTTTACTGGTGTATTCATTATTGCACTCCCTCCCCATTAAAACCTTTGCTGATTTATTTGTGACGATACTGTTATTTATAGCGATTATCGCTGTTGTGATATGGCTATTTCTAATCATCTATGTTTATTTTTGTGAGTTATTCAGAAGTCACTGGATAGCAGTCTGGTTTATCCTCTGGTCTGTGGTAATCAACCTCACTATTGGATTTGGCATTTATGACAAATTAGCACCAGTCATTTCACTAATGAAATAATAAAAAACCACATCACTCCAGACCATATGGCTGACAACATAATACAAACAAACATCCTTCTGAAACTGTCAAACTTCGTGATAACCGGTATGGTACTGACTGCCATTGAAACAACCGGTACGGCACACTGATTCATAACCGCACCACAAAGAAACAAGAAATTATCTGGCAGCATACATACACTTATGACATTTACTACAAAGAAGATAAACGAGCTCAGCAGATAAACTCCTTTATTATTTGGTCCTGTAAAGAAATAACCAACAACCCCCACGATAAACAGGCTGGCACCTGTAAAAAAACACAAATCCCCTGTATGCATATATAACCTTTGGTTAAAAATTCGGTTTAAAATCTTCAGAAACGTTCAGGAACTGTTTTGCCAGGTCGTCCTGTGAAATAAAGCCGTATGATAACGGGCGAACACTGCCCTGTTTCGGGTCAACCAGCATCATGGCCGGGAAATATTTCACACCGAGGCGCTGCGCCTGCCCCTGGTCAGTCCGGGAATCCGGCAACAGCGGATTAATCACGCCATCCACGGAAACGGGAATAACACTCAGACCATAGGTATCCCTGAAGCCATTAATGACCTGCGCCAGCTGCCCGTCGATGGGGTCCTGCCCCCGGTAAAAAAACATGATGCCGTAGTGTTCAGCCAGTTTCGCAATGGCCTGTCGCTGCTGCGCCTGGTCTGCCGCCAGCTGGTTCCGTACCGTGCCGTTGTAATGGCTGTACTGCAGGTTATAGTCCAGTTCGGGATGTGCCAGCATGGCCTTTTTAGCACTCATGGTGAAAAGCCCGGCCTGCTGAGTCCAGTAATTCTGCAGCCGGAAATATTTCACAAAATTATCCACGCCGGGATACAGAATGGCTTCGTACAGCGCCCGCTTTGTTGCCGTCTGCAGCGCGGCCAGTTTCTGCATAATATCCGGCTCCTGACGGGGGGCTGCAGGTACAGGTTTATTTTCTTTTTCCTTTGGACTTATTTTCTCGTTATACCACTGCCAGCCTGCATCTTTCCCTGACGCCGGAAAAATAAAGCAGCAGAGTAACAGTGGCAGTAATGCTTTATTCATCTTCATTCCTTTCATCATTTTTTCTTTCATCAGCTTTCTGCAGGCCAGTCAGGGCAGAAAAACAAAAATACAGAATAAACAGGAGCACACCGGAGTAAAGGATAACGAAAGCAGCGGCAAGCATCCCGTCTGCCGTGGTTTCTTTTACCGTATCCCACGACCAGATAATTACCGGGGAAATGACAATCGCTGTAATCAAAAGCCGGATAAGAAAATCAATAAAACGGTTCGACGTGAATATGACTTTCATCATTTCCCCCGGTTATTTTCCATTTCTTACTGTCCTGCCTGTTTCAGCTGGTCAGCAATCTGCTCTTTCACTTTCTGCGTCAGAACGCCACTGTCCGGGATTTTCTGGTTATTCATCAGGTCTTCGTAGAAGTTAGTGAAATCCAGTCTGTCGAACTGAATTTTCTGCAGCTCATCAACCGTAATCCCCCGACAGTCAGGATGCTTCGCACTGCCAAACCCGATACGCAACTGCCCGTTACGCCCCTGCTGCTGGACTATCTGCGCCAGCTTCGAATCAAACTGGCAGTAGCTGCGCTTTTTCTGCAGGCAGACCCCCAGCACCTTTTTCGAACAGAACTCACCCACACTCACCGTCAGTTTATTGTCCTTTGCCTTTCCCAGCGCCTTTTCTTCACTGTTGCACTTCGCCAGCCCCACATCCTGACCCCAGCCGCCATCCTTACAGCAGTTACTGAAGCCGGCTGCGGCCTTACGGCAGAATTTCGCCTCACCCGTGAAAGCCCTGACATCCACACCATTCAGGGCGGCAACATCCTTACCTGCGGCGGCAAGCGCAGCCAGCTGTGATACTGCTTCACCAAAATCACTGCTTTTTCCGCTCTGTGCCTTATCGCATTCACCGTCAAGGCAGAAGACATCACCACCACAGACCATCACTTTTCCTGATGTTTTTGACTCGCAGGAGTACGTGGCGTACTCATGCAGACAGGTTCCCTCAT
>ERZ791741.2650-NODE-2650-length-12275-cov-29.774795_pt1 | contig 12275 bp, 8 predicted proteins | sample MGYA00510040_ERZ791741 | MGnify/ENA primary metagenome ERZ791741 (study PRJEB30046, sample SAMN00791960) | human gut metagenome | study: EMG produced TPA metagenomics assembly of the A metagenome-wide association study of gut microbiota in type 2... | reverse complement strand
TCATCGGCTGAAAGTACACACGATGAAGTTCCGCATCCCTTGTCATTGAAATAGTGGGTCCTGAAGATGTACAGGTCGTCAAACCGTTGTTTGAACTCTATCTTGATGCTTCCCTCGCAGGGATATGGGGCCTCGTTCTCCTCCGCCGCTCTTTCCTCGTCGTCCAAGTAACGCTCGATGCAGTCCTCAATGTCGGTCGTGTTCCTGTCGAAAGCGGCTTTGGCTATGCTCTGTTGCAGGCTGCTTATGTCGTCAATACCTTCCATCGACACCGGCCATTGTATGTCAACGCTGAAGTTTCCGCGCTTTTTCGTTATGTGCTCGAACTCGGTCCGCGCTTCCGTCTCCAATGAGTCTACGGCCATAGTGTCCGTGGCTGTAGTGTCTTCGGCGTAAGCGTCGGCAGTGGATTTGCCTCCGCAGCCTTTTACCGAACCTATTATTATGGCGACGATTATCACCGCCATGACTATGCACGCTATGACGAAGGCCTGCGAGTGGTAAAACTTTTCAAGCGCGCCCGGCTCGTCTTCCAGCACGTCGGCTGTGCCTGCACAGGGTATCTCGATGCCGTCAATCTTCGCGTTGTTGCCGTAGCGCATGTTGTATTGCGACTTCATCAGCTGCGCCCGGTCGGTGTCGCCCTCGTTGATGCAGTCCTTTATGATGTAAAAATACTTGTCGGTGATGAGCTTGTGGCATTCTTTCATCAGCTGCCTGGCCTTCAGCGGCATGTCGTCTTTGTGTTGTTCCAACAAGCTGTAGGCCTCCTCGTACTTCCCGTTGCGGAAGTGCGAGAAGGCCTCTTCAAACAGTTTTCCGTCCATTGCAGTATTGGCCGGAGCCTTTAATAGTTATATTTCCGGTCGAATTTGTCTTCGTCCATCGTGAGGTATATGATGCCTTCGACGAACGCTATTATCGAAGGTATCCACGTCCAGCAGAATATCAGGTAGAGAATGCCCTGGCCTCCCTTGCCGAGATAGAACTTGTGGATGCCCAATCCGCCGAGGATAAGCGCCAGTATTCCTGCCGTTATCTTGCTGCGGTCGTGGCGTCTCATGTATTGTGGGGCAGCCTGCTGTGCCGGTTGTTGCACTATTATGATTTTCTCCTGTGGCTGTGCTTGTGCCGCACCGGCCTGCTGCGTGCCGGCTGTTGCTGCCTGCGCGGCCTGCGGCGGAGGCGTGGGCTTGTTTTCCTTTACCTTGAATATTGTGTCGCAATACCTGCACTTGGCCGATGTCTCGTCAATCATCGTGTACTTGTTGCCGCCGCAATTGGGGCATTTTATTTCATTTTCCATAGTTATAATGATGTTTTTATTGTTGTTACATAGTTCTTCAGTTGCTCTATCTTGCGTGTGGCCTCGGCGCGGAGGGCGGAAGCGTCGTCGCCGTTTCCTGCCTGCCGGGCGAGCAAGTCCTTTATTTCCTCCAGCCGGCTGTTGGTCTCGCTCACGAAGTTTTCGCTGCGGTCGAGCTTGTATGAGGGTATGCTGGCAATCTTGTCGAGCGTCAGGTTGAGCGTGCGCAGCGTGTCTTCCTTCCATTCGGAGCCGTCGGCGGCCAGCAGTTCCTTGGCCTTCAGGCGGTAGTTTTCAAGCGACACGAGGCACTGTTTCTTGTATCCAGCCACGGCTTCCTGCACCGCCGCCTCTTCTTCCATCGCGCTTCCGCCTTTAGCCACCATGCCGAACGCCGCCACGAAGATAACCGTCGTAACGAGCATGCCTATGTATAAGGTGGTTATGTCGCCCTCGTCCTCAACGAAGAAGCTGAACACCGCCGTCCAGAGGAACAGCACAATGGCGTATGCGTCGAGCACGTATGACATTGCGGCGTTCTTGAACGTGAGCAGCCTTTGGCTCGCCCAGAGGGGTATGTTGGCAAGAAGTATCACCTCGCAGACGCAGGCCGTCACCACGTTTATGTAGAAAAGCTTGGCGTGGACGCTGAAGGCAAGGTTGTATATCACGATGGTGCATACGACGATGCACAGTATCACGAGTGCTGAAATAATCTTGTTGTTCATGGTGGTATTGTTTATCGGTTATACGTTCTTACATCGCCGGCGGTGGCGGAGGCGGTGTCATCGATGCCAGCAGGCGTGCTATCTCGGGGTCTTTGTCGGCGTACACCCATTGGTTTCCGCCCACTTTGTAGACGTATGTCTGGGCGGTTATTTCCTTGCGCATCACCATCTGGCCGATGGCGTCAAGCGTGTAAGGCCCTGTGGTCTGGCCGTTTACCGCTATGTAGAACGACGACGAGGGCGGCGGTGGCGGCGGAGCGGCGATGCCGCTTTGCCTTATTGAGTCTGACACCATGCCGCCGATGCCCTGGCCCATGCCGAGCCCCATGCCCACTCCCATGAATGTGCCGGCTCCTTCGTTGCCTGCCGCGGTCTGGGCTATGTCTATTTGCTTCTGCTGGAGGTAGCTTACGCCGAGCTTGCTGAGCTTCGCCTGTTCGGCGATGCCTTCCATTACGGTCTGGTAACCCTTGTCGCTTTCGTCGAAGCTGATGTCCTCTATGTTGAAGTTAAGCAGCTCTACGCCGTACTCGTCGAACGCAAGCTGAAGCTCTTTCGACACCGTTTTGGCCAGCGCACGGTATTCCGTGCCAAGCTCGTTGATGTTTACGCCGTTCTCTTTCATGAACTTTGCGATGGAGACTTTCACCGCTTCCACCACGTCGGCCCTGAACTGTTCCTCCACGAGGTCGGTGCTGGCGAAGCCTATCGTGCCTATCAGCCGCTTCAGGAACAGTGCGCCGTCGTTTATGCGTATGCCGTACTGGCCGCGCGACGACAGCTTTATGGGTATCTGGAAGTACGGGTCGATGACGCGCAGGCCGCCTGTGCCCCAGAACATGTTGCGCTTGTCGAGCTTGCTTATGAACCATATTTCGGCCGTGAAGGTGGTTTCGCCGCCGCTGGGCAGGTTTATCAGCTTCTGCAGTACGGGCAGGTTGGCCGACGACAGCACGTGGCGGCCCGCCGTGAACGAGTCGCACAGCTGTCCGCTCTTGAAGAAAAAGGCTTCCTGGCTTTCGTTGACGGTGAGCACGCTGCCCGTCGTCACGTTGTTGAACGGGAACTTGTACACCAGTTCTTCCTGGCTGTCCTGCTCCCAGAATATTGACTTTATTATAGCCATGATTTATGTTTTGTTTCGGTTAGTCCAAGGTTTGGCGTCAAAATATACGCACGGCCAGGATGCGGTTTCCCGCTCCGGCGCATGCGGAACAAGTGCTGTCTTTCAGCAGAGCCGTTGGCAAAGATAGTTGTTTTTCGTGAAAAAACATAATAAAAGGTGATTATTTTCTCTATAATGTGTCCATTTTTACATTGTGTATCGGCTGGTTTGCAACCATTAAGCGTGATAAGCGGCTTGTCCGCAGGCGGATGGGAGCAGAGGGACTGACAGGCCGGATAAGGCTGATAAGATGCTGACGGATAATCGGCAGCCAAGCTCCCTCTGTTGTTTTGAATTTAGAATGGAGAATTGGGAATGGAGAATTGTGATTACCTTTGCCAACAGGCGACCTCGAAGGTAATCACAATTCTCCATTCCCAATTCTCCATTCTAAATTCAAAAGGCCATGTTTTGGCTTGCAAAAGGTCACCTTTTGCAAGCCAAAACATGGCCTTTTGCAATCTAAAAGACGGCCTTTTGCAACGCATTGGATGCCAGGCTGTTACACAAGAGGATGTAAAACGAACTAAAATATTTAGTTAAAAAGCGGGATTTTCTTTGCAGTTTGACGTTTTGTCAGTATATTCGCGGCATGTGAGAAACGAAAAAACGGATTACTATGATGAAGAAACTGATTGTTATTTCGGCCATGCTGGCCGCCGTGGCCGCCGCCTCATGGGGGCAGACCGGCGGCGCGGAGGCTCTTGGCGACAGCTGCGTCGAGGCGCACGACACGTTCCACGCGCTGCAGTATTACGGCGAGGCGATGGCAGCCGACAGCTCGGCCGCGCTGCAAAGGAAGGTGGCGCGGTGCCACTACATGCGCGGCGACTACCGCCGTTGCATCGACACCATGCTGCCGGTGGCCGGCCCGGGCGGCGACAGTCTTACCTTGGAGCAGATGCGCTACATGTTTGATAGCTACAAGATGCTGGCCGACAACGACGGGCAGATGACCTGGGGCAGGGCCATCCTGCGCCGGTGCCCCATGGACGGGGAAATGACCGCAGCCGTGGCGGCCATATACAATACTGACGACAGGTATCTGCCGTCGAGCGCGAGGGTGCTTACCAACGATTATCTTGAGCGTGACTCTACGTGCATTCCTGTGCTCAGGCAGAACGCCGACGCGCAGTTTCTCATGCAGAGCTTCGACGCTGCAATAGCCGTTTACAACAAGCTGCTGGTCCTTGGCGACTCGTCGTACAACGTGGTGTATTCGCTCGGCATGTCGTACATGCAGGTTAAGGAGGACAGTCTTGCCCGGAAGTGGCTTCTCCGGGCGGCGGAGATGAAGGAGATGAAGGACGCCGGATGCCTGTACCGCCTCGGAATGGTGTGCATCGGGCTTGACAGTCTGGCCGAAGGCATTGAGTATCTTGACTTGGCTTACAGCCTGATGCAGCCCGACGGGCGCGTGGTGTACATAGTGAAGCGCGCCCTCGGCGAAGGATATTACAAGCAGGGGGACTACTGGAACGCCATATACGCATGGACAGAGGCGCTGCGCCGCAACCGTGACAGCATGGCCACCGTCTTCAACGTGGCGCAGACTTACGGCCTTGTGGGGCAGCATGACAAGGAAAAGCAGTTCTACCGCTCGTTCCTTAGCATGGCCGCGCTTGCCGAAAGCAACCCGGAGCTTGACAAAATGGTGAAGCAGGCCGAGGCCGTCGTCGGCGGAAAAGAGGACTTCAAGGGCTGCATAATAGGGCTGCCGATTGACTGAAGTTGACAAGGGACGAGTGGACGAGTTGACAAGGGACAAGCAGACGAGTGACAAGGGACGAGAAACAAGTTGACAAGAGACGAGGAACAAGTTGACGAGAGACAAGCAGACGAGCAACGGGGAATATGTAAGTGGCTTTTATCAGGCCGTGTTTTATTTGTATTTTCCTTGTTGCTCGTCTGCTTGTCTCTCGTCAACTTGTTCCTCGTCCCTTGTCAACTCCTAAGAAAAACCAATCAACTCGTCATACACCGAGAGCACTTGCCGTGCCACGTCGTTGTTCTCGAAGCGTGTGATATACTGCCGCGCGGCGGCTATGCGTTCGTCGCGCCCCGGCGCGTCCTTCAGCGTCAGCTTCATGGCTTCGGCCATTCCGTACACATCGTCGGGGTCGACGTACAGCGTGGCGTTGCCTCCCGCCTCCTCAAGGCAGCTTCCCGTGCAGGCCACAACGGGCAGTCCGCTCTGTATGGCCTCTATTACGGGCAGTCCGAAACCCTCGTAGCGCGACGGGCATACGCAGGCTTCCGCCATCTGGTAGATGGCCGGCAGGTCGTCGGCCGGCACGTTGTGCAGGAACATCACGCGCCTTCCGAGCCCGTTCTGAGCCACGTAACGCTTCACAGCTTCGCAGTAAGGAGTGGATTTCCCCACCACTACGAGGCTCACGTCGTCGGGCAGCAGGCGCATCGCCTTTGCCGCCAGTAGCACGTTCTTGCGCTCTTCCACCGTGCCTACGCTCACTATGTAGCGTTCGGGCAGCATGTAGTCGGTGTGTACCTCCTGCATCTTCTTTTCGCTTTCGCGCATCTTGTAGCGCGAGCCGTAGCTCTGGTAGATTACGTGTATCTTGTCGGCCGGCACGTCGCCGTACAGCATAACGTCGCGCTTCGTACATTCGCTGATGGCTATTATGCGGTCGGCCTCAAGGCAGGTCTTCCTGAATTTCCATTCGTTCAGCTTCCTTCCCGCCCACGAGTACCACTCCGGATGGCGCATGAAGATGAGGTCGTGTATCGTCACTACTGTCTTTATGCCGGCCTCCTTTATGCCCGTTGGCAGCTCGCCTGACAGCCCGTGGTACAGCTTTACGCCGTCGTTCACGAGTGCGGACACCACTCCCCGTGTGCGCCAAAGGGCCTTTTTGATGGGGTTGATGGTGGCTTCCGGGTACACGAACCTTATGTTCTGCCGCGGCTGTATTTGCCGTCTTAGCGCGTCGTCGCCGCGTTCCGGGGTGTACAGGTTCAGCATAATGCCGGGCGTTGCGGCTTCGGCAATGTCGTTTACGAGCGTCCTGCCGTAGCTGCCCGGCCCTGTATTGTCGCACACAATGTGCTTGGCGTCATATCCTATTGTCATGGATTATTCACTCTTCGGTCTTAGTCCTTCACTTTTTCCATCGTCCACAGGTAGAAGCGTGGGTCGTGCCTGACGCTCTGTTCGAGCATGGCGAAGAAGCGTCTTGTCATCTCTTGCTCGGGTATCGACGCCACGTCGTCCGTCAGCAGGTGGAAAGTACAGATGTATTTGCCGCGTTCGGGGCGTTCCATGTCCACGTAGAACACGGCGTTGCCCATCTTCCGGGCAATCTTTTCAGGGCCTGTCACGGCGGTTATGGTGCGGTTGAGGAATGTAAGCTGCATGCTGGCACTGTGGCATTGCGGCTCCTGGTCGGCCATGTAGCCAAAGATATTCATCAGCTTTTGCCTGCGGAACGACACCAGATACCTAAGTATGTCCTTCTTGGGCACGCACACTCCGCCCATGCTTTGCCGTATCTTGATGAACAGGCTGTCGATGGTCTTGTTGGGGATTGGCGCATACACAAGGCCGACTACCGCTTCCTTGTGGCGCGTGAACGTTTTTCCCGTGGCCGAAAGAAGCTCCCAGTTGCAGTAGTGTCCGAGTATTCCGGCGCATGCCTGGCCCCGGTCGAAGCAGTCTTCCACGGCTTCCGTCCCCCTGAACTCCACGTGGCGCATGAGTTCCTTGTGTGATACGGTCATGAGTTTTACCGTCTCCACGAAGTAGTCTGACAGCCACCTGTAGAAGCCTCGCTCTATGTGGCGCAGTTCCCGGCGGCTTTTTTCGGGGAAAGCCGTCGCCAGGTTGCGCCTTGCCGTGGACAGGCGGTAGCGCAGAATGTGGTAAGTTACTGCGTAGAGGATGCCCGACAGGGCGTAAAGAGCCTTGTATGGAAGGAGCGACAGCAGGTAGAATGTCGCGTAAACGATGGCTCGCATGGCTTTTTTCATGGTTCGGTCTAAAGGCTCTGCATGTCGTTCAGCTTCTTGTAATAGCCGTTGAGGGCGAGCAGTTCGTCGTGTGTGCCGCGCTCTACGATGCGTCCTTCGTGTATGACGCATATCTCGTCGGCGTTCTTTATGGTTGAAAGCCGGTGTGCTATGGCCACGGTCGTGCGTGTCTTCATCAGGTGTTCGAGGGCCTGTTGCACAAGTCTCTCGCTTTCGGTGTCGAGCGCCGAGGTGGCTTCGTCGAGTATAAGGATGGGCGGATTCTTAAGAACGGCGCGGGCTATGCTTATGCGTTGGCGCTGGCCTCCCGACAGGCGGCTGCCCCGGTCGCCTATGTTGGTGTCGTAGCCGTGTTCCGATTCCATTATGAAGTCGTGCGCGTTGGCTATGCGTGCGGCTGCTTCTATCTGCTCCTGTGTGGCTTCCGCCACGCCGAACGATATGTTGTTGCGGAACGAGTCGTTGAAGAGTATGGCTTCCTGGTTGACGTTTCCGATGAGCTGGCGCAGGTCGTGGATGGCCATGTCCTTCACGTTTACGCCGTCGATAAGCACTTCTCCCTCCTGCACGTCGTAGTAGCGGGGTATCAGGTCGACGAGGGTCGACTTGCCGCCGCCGCTCTGTCCCACTATGGCGAGGGTCTTTCCTTTCTCTATCGTGAGGTCGATGTGGCGCAGAACCCACTTCTCTCCGTACCTGAACGACACGTCGCGGAACTCTATCTTGTGCTTGAAATCGCTTACGTGTACGGGGTCCTGGCGTTCCTTTATGTTGTTTTCGGCCTTCAGTATCTTGTCTATGCGCTCCATCGAGGCCAGTCCCTTGGGTATGTTGTAGCCTGCCTTGGAGAACTCTTTGAGGGGGTTGATGATGCTGTACAGGATTATCATGTAGTAGATGAACGTCGGTCCGCTCAGCCCTTTGCCGTTGAGCACGAGCATTCCGCCGAACCACAGCACTATGACAATCATCAGCGTGCCGAGGAATTCGCTCATGGGGTGGGCCATCTGCTGGCGTGTGTTGACGCGGCGCACGTTGTCCCGGTATTCGGAGTTGATGCGGTTGAACCGCTGGTTCATCTTTTCCTCGGCGCAGAACGCTTTTATTATGCGCAGTCCGCCCAGTGTTTCCTCCACCTGGCTCATCGTGTCGCTCCACAGCGACTGGGCTTTCAGCGAGCGTTGCTTGAGCTTGCGCCCCACGAAGCCCATCACCCAGCCCATCAGGGGTACGAACACGAGGGTGAACAGCGTGAGCTGCCAGCTGACGATAAGCAGCGTGGTGAAGTAGAAGATGATGAGTATCGGGTTTTTGAAGAGCATGTCGAGCGACGACATTATGGAGCTTTCCACCTCCTGCACGTCACCGCTCATGCGCGCGATGATGTCGCCTTTGCGCTCTTCCGAGAAGAAGCCGAGCGGCAGCGACGTTATTTTGCGGTAGAGGGCGTTGCGTATGTCGCGCACGATGCCCGTGCGTATGGGTATGATTGTGGCTGATGAGAGGAAGTATGCGCCCGTCTTGAGGAAGGTGGCGAAGGCCAGGAAGAGGCCGATTATCAGCAAGGTGGTGGTTGAGCCGTAGTCGCCTATCATCTTGCCGACGTAGTATCCGGCGTTGTTGGTAAACACTTCCTTGGCGTGGCTCCAGTCCCATTCCATCAGGCTGGTGGCCATCGTGGCCTCGCCCGTCTTGAACAGGATTTGCAGTATCGGCATTATGGCCATGAACGAAAACACGTTCAGCACGGCCGAGAGAATGTTGAATATCACCGAAAGTGCCAGATACTTCTTGTACGGGGGCACGAAGCGGCGCAATACTTGTAGAAACTCTTTCATAAGGGTTGGCAGGCGGTCTGCAAGCCTGTGGCAGCCCGCTTTGGTTTGTTACGGCTGCAAAGATAATGTTTTTATGAATAATGGCAAAGGTTGTGGCTGTAAAACAGATGAAAAGGGAGCATCTGAAGTTTGGGTGTGTGATGTTATAATTGTAATAATCGTACTGAATTGCTTTCATTCGAGGCACTCGGTAACCGTCATGCCGCGCGCCGACGCGGCATCCATTGTTTGCAGCCTGTGTCATTTGGCGTTGTTCGTGTATTCTGGATGCCGCGTCGGCGCGCGGCATGACGGTTACCGGGAGCCTCGATTGTAATAAATTGAAAAAAGACAAACAAGCACATATCCCCAAAAAAGAATAGAGTGGGCTGTTGGTTGAATGCTGTTGGCAGAACAGGACAAATAAGCCTGATAAGACCGATAAAGCCAATTGTCAAGAGCACTCCAAGCTCCCTCCCTTCGGGATGGTTGTGGTGGGTCGTTATTTTAATTAAGAATTAAGAGTTAAGAATGAAAAATTATGATTGCCTTTGAGGTTGCTTGTTAGCGAAGGTAATCATAATTCTCCATTCACCATTCTCAACTCTCAATTCAAAAGGCGGCAAATTGGAATGCAAAAGGTCACGTTTTACAATGCAAAAGGCCGTCTTTTACACGCTAAAAGACGGCCTTTTGTAATGCGTTGAGTGCCAACGGGTTACGCCGCCGGCGTCATTTCGCCGAGAGGAAGGCGTCAACGCGGCGTGCCGCATCGCGTCCTCCGGCCATCGCCCGCACTACGAGCGAGGCTCCGCTGGCGGCGTCGCCGCATACGAACACGTTGGGGGCGAACTGCGGCTGCTTGGGCTTCAGGAAGCCCATTGCCAGCAGCACCATGTCGGCCTTTATCACTTCGGGCTTGCCCGCAGGCTCCATCAGGGGGCGACCGCCCTCGGGGTTGGGCTTCCACGTTATCTCCTGGACCTCCGCTCCGGTAACTTTGCCGTCCTTGCCGACGAAGCGCAGCGTGTTGATGTTCCACCTCCGGGCGCATCCCTCCTCGTGGCTCGACGTGGTCTTGAGCGTTCGCGGCCACTGCGGCCATGGGTTCTGGGGGTCGTCGGGGCCTTCCGCCGGGCGCGGCATTATCTCTATCTGCGTCACGCTCTTGCATCCCTGGCGGTGCGCCGTGCCGATGCAGTCGCTGCCGGTGTCGCCTCCGCCGATTACGAGAACGTCTTTCCCCTTGGCGTTTACAAGCTCTTCACGCTTGAATTCCTTGCCGGCCAGCACGCGGTTCTGCTGCGCCAGCATGTCAAGGGCGAAGTATATGCCCTTCAGTTCGCGCCCCGGTATGGCGAGGTCGCGCGCCTCCGGCGTGCCGGTAGCTATTACGTAAGCGTCGAAACCGCCGGGCAGCTTCTCCACGTCGATGCTCTTGTTGAAGATGAACTGTATGCCCTCGGCGCGCAGCACGTCAAGGCGGCGGTCGATGACGGCCTTGTTCAGCTTGAAGTTGGGTATGCCGTAACGCAGCAGTCCGCCGGCGTCCTCGTTCCTGTCGAACACCGTCACCTCGTAGCCCAGCAGGTTCAGGCGGTTGGCCGCGACAAGTCCCGCCGGGCCGCTGCCCACCACGGCCACCTTCATGCCGTTCCTTTCAGGGCGGTGTATGCGCACGTAGTTCTCCTCGAAGGCGTGCTCCGTTATGGCCGCTTCGTCCTCGCGGTTGGTCGTGGGCTGGTGTTCCACGAGGTTGAGCACGCACGCCTTCTCGCACAGCGCAGGGCATACGCGCCCCGTGAACTCGGGAAAGTCGTTTGTGGAGTTGAGCAGTCGGTAGGCCAGTTCCCAGTCGCCTTTGTACAAGGCGTCGTTCCACTCGGGCGGCTTGTTGCCCAACGGGCACGCCCAGTGGCAGAAAGGCACGCCGCAGTCCATGCAGCGTGACGCCTGCTGGCGGCGGTCGTTGGAGTTAAGCGTCTGTTCCACTTCGCCGAAGTCATGTATCCTGTCATGCACCGGCCTGTATCCCGCTTCCTTGCGGTGTATTGTAAGAAATGCTTTAGGGTCTCCCATGTTTTCTTTTTTTAGTTGACAAGCAGACGATTTGACAAGTAGACAAGGTGATTTGCCTTGTTCCTTGCGCAATGTTCAGACATTTTATATTTATCGTCTATCTTGTTTTATTATAGAGTAATCTCCTCGTCTGCTTGTTTGCTTGTTACTTGTCTGCTGAATGTCAATAGTCTCTCTGCATGTCGGCAATCTTCTGTTGCAGTTTCCTTACCTGCTCTTCCTGCAGCACGCGCTTGTACTCGATGGGCACAACCTGGATGAAGTCCTCAACGTAGCGCCCCCAGTCGTCGAGCATCTGGCGCGCCAGCTTCGAGCCGGTGTACAGATAATGCTGGCGAATCAGCTCGTGCAGCTCCTTGCGGTACGAGCTTTCCTCCACGAGGTTGATTTCCACCATGTCCATGTTGCAGAAGAAGTCGAAGTTGTGGTGCTTGTCCCACACGTAAGCTACGCCGCCGCTCATGCCCGCCGCAAAGTTGCGCCCGGTCTCCCCGAGCACTACTACGCGGCCCCCGGTCATGTACTCGCAGCAGTGGTCTCCTGCTCCTTCGACGACAGCTATCGCCCCGGAGTTGCGCACGGCGAAGCGTTCGCCCACCTTCCCGTTGACGTACAGCTCGCCCGACGTGGCCCCGTAAAGGCCCGTGTTGCCGGCTATGGTATTGTCTTCGGCGTTGAAGTTGCTGCGCACCGGCGGCAGAATGGCTATGCGTCCGCCGCTAAGTCCCTTGGCGAAGTAGTCGTTGGCCTCGCCCTCAAGCTTGAAGTTGACTCCCTTTACGAGGAAAGCTCCGAAGCTTTGGCCGGCACTTCCCTTGAACTTTATGTTGATTGTGGAGTCAGGCAGGCCGTCTTCGCCGTATTTGGAGGCTATGAGTCCGCTAAGCATCGTGCCTGCGGCGCGGTCTGTGTTCTTGATGGCGTAGTCCAAGTTGACCTCCTCCTGCTCCTCCACGGCACGCCGTGCGGAGCTTATCATCTGGCGGTCAAGCACGCCGTCGGTGTCGTGCGGCTGCCCGGTAGTGTGGCAGAGGGGGCATTGCGAGCTTTCCTTGAACAGCAGACGGGTGAAGTCGAGCATCGCCGGTTTGCTGCCTTTTTCAGCCGGTTTGCGCACAATCAGCTCCGTGTGGCCCACTATGTCGTCGAGCTTCGAGTACCCCATTTCGGCCAGATATTCGCGAACCTCCTCG
>ERZ791741.2648-NODE-2648-length-12288-cov-3.265348_pt1 | contig 12288 bp, 10 predicted proteins | sample MGYA00510040_ERZ791741 | MGnify/ENA primary metagenome ERZ791741 (study PRJEB30046, sample SAMN00791960) | human gut metagenome | study: EMG produced TPA metagenomics assembly of the A metagenome-wide association study of gut microbiota in type 2... | reverse complement strand
AAAGGGCAAAGGTGGCAAAGACCGTATGGTAATCACGGAGATTCCGTATACCATGATCGGAGCCAATATCGGTAAGTTTTTAAATGACATATATGGTCTGGTAGAATCTAAGGCAACGAGTGACATTACCGATATTACCAACCAGTCTTCCAAAGAGGGAATCCGTATTGTTCTGGAATTGAAAAAGGGAGCAGATATTGAGGCTTTGGAAAATCTGCTGTACAAGAAAACAAAGCTGGAGGATACCTTCGGTGTCAATATGCTTGCAGTAGCGGATGGCAGACCGGAGACGATGGGAGTAGTGCCGATTATCCGTCATCATGTGAAATTCCAGTATGAGATTGCAACCAGAAAGTATCAGACCCTTCTGGCAAAAGAACAGGATAAAAAAGAAATACAGGAAGGATTGATCCGCGCCTGCAATGTGATTGATCTGATCATTGAGATTTTACGCGGCAGCCGCAGCATCAAAGATGCAAAAGCCTGTCTGACAGACGGAAATACCGATCATATTACCTTTAAGAATCCATCTTCAAAGATCATGGCACAGCAGTTAAATTTTACGGATCGTCAGGCACAGGCCATTCTGGAAATGCGTCTGTATAAACTGATCGGTCTGGAAATTGAAGCATTGATGAAAGAACATGATGAGACACTGGAAAATATTGCAAAATACGAGGATATTTTAGAGCATCGTTCTTCCATGGCAAAAGTAATCATCAAAGAGCTGACCGCGTTTAAAAAAGCTTATGGCAAAGAGCGCAAAACCGTGATTGACAATCTGAAAGAAGCTGTAGTTGCAGCAAAGAAGATCGAGGAGCAGGATGTTGTCTTTCTGATGGACCGCTTCGGATATGCAAAGATTGTGGATACTTCTGTCTATGAGAGAAATAAAGAGGCGGCAAACGCGGAATACAGGCATATCTTTACGTGCAAAAATACGGATAAAATCTGTATCTTTACGGACAAGGGACAGATGCATCTGCTAAAAGTGCTTGATCTTCCATATGGAAAATTCCGGGATAAAGGAACACCGATTGACAACCTCTGCAATTATGACAGTAAAGAAGAGAATGTTGTATATCTGGCAGGTCTTGAACATGTCAGCTCGCACCGGATGTTATTTGGCACAAAATATGCCATGATCAAAGTTGTGGACGGTATGGAATTTGTGGTCGCAAAAAAGACAACGGCGGCAACAAAGCTGGGAGAGGAAGATGAAGTACTAACGGTATGTCCGTTAGAAGAAAATGATACACTGGTGATGGCAACAAAGAAAGATATGTTTCTTCGGATTGACTGTGCACAAATTCCGCAGAAAAAGAAAGGTGCGGTTGGCGTGCGTGGCATGAAACTGGCTGCCGGGGATGAACTGAAAAGTATTCATGTGCTGCATGAAGGTGAGGAGAAAGAGGTCGAGGTGAAAGGAAAGCCGGTTGCCCTGCATCGTCTGCATGTGGGAAACCGTGATACCAAAGGAGTAAAGAAATAATGAACACCATTTTGTTTGATCTGGACGGAACGCTCACTGATTCGGGATCAGGGATCATAAATTCAGTGAAGTATGCACTGAAAAAGGCTGGCAGAGAAATTCCACCGGAGGATGAATTACGCAAATTTATTGGACCTCCTTTGCAGGAACAGTTTATGAAATGCTGTGAGATAGAAGAGAAAGAGGCAGCAGAGATGGTGGGATTATACCGGGAATACTATCAGGAAAAAGGAATTTTTGACAACTGGGTCTATGAGGGAGTCATGGAAATGCTGAAGACTTTGAAAGAAGCCGGACTGACGATCGTAATGGCAACGTCAAAGCCTGAAAAATTTGCAAAAATGATTGCAGAACATTTTGGATTTGCGAAGTATTTTGACCTGATCGGTGGAGCCTGCATGAATGGAGCAAGAACAAAAAAGCAGGAAGTGATCCAATATGTCCTGGGACAGTGCGAAGAAAAAGACCTGGAAAAAATCAGAATGGTCGGAGACCGGTGCTATGATATTGAAGGTGCAAATAGAGAAGGAATCCGTGCCATCGGTGTTCTGTACGGGTACGGATCGAAAGAAGAACTGGAGGAAGCGGGAGCTGACGGGCTTGCAGAGACACCGGAAGAGGTTGTCAGAATGATTTTAAATGGCATGCATCCGTAAGGAACCTGCCAGTGATAGATAAAGCAAATGAAAAAGATTCTCAAAAATAACTTTTCAAAGGTATTTTCATTGACAGCAGACAGGCTGTGATGTATAGTGTTCCTGTAAAGAACTACTATGGAGAAGAGCAGAGAATGGATGAAAGCAGAGAAATTGAATACCTGATGCATTTCGGGTTATCCAGGCAGGAAGCTCTTATTTACAGAAAGCTTCTTGAAGGGGGAAAAAAGACCGGGTATGAGATTGCAAGAGATACCGGGATTTCCAGGTCGAATGCCTATGCTTCGCTTGCAGCAATGGTGGAAAAAGGTGCTGCATATTTGGTAGAGGGCGATGCAAAGCGTTATATCCCCATTGTTCCACAGGAGTTTTGTGGAAACCGGATCCGGAGACTTGAAAAAGAGCTGGAATGGCTTCAGCAGAATCTTCCCAGCGAGTCCGTGGAAGAGGATGGATATATTACGGTTGAAGGTAAGAAGAATATTGCAGACAAAATTCATCATTTATTGACCGGAGCAGAAGAACGGGTCTATTTTTCCTGTTCTAAAGGATGCCTGGAGGAATTTAAAGAGGAACTTCTACAACTGGTGAGAAGAGGAAAAAAGGTTGTTCTGATTACGGATGAATCTTTTCCGATGAAAGAAGTTATCGTTTATGTAACCAGGAAAAAAGAGCAGCAGATCGGACTGATTGTAGATTCCCGCTATGTTCTTTCAGGAGAATATGGAATGGGCAGCATGAATACGTGTGTCTATTCCGGTCAGAGAAATTTTGTGACAGTATTTAAAAATGCACTTGCAAATGAAATTGAACTGATAAAGATACGAAAAGGAGAGAAGAAAGATGAGCAAGAAACCATTTGTTACAAAGGAACAGGTTGAAGAGATCGTAAAGACCTACCCGACGCCGTTTCATCTTTATGATGAGAAAGGAATCCGTGCGAATGCAAAGGCATTAAAAGAAGCATTTTCATGGAATCCGGGATATAAAGAATATTTTGCAGTAAAGGCAACTCCAAATCCGTTCCTTCTGGATATCCTGAAGGAGTATGGTTGTGGATGTGACTGCTCATCTTATACGGAGCTGATGCTCTCAGAAGCAGTAGGTGTAACGGGACATAATATTATGTTCTCGTCAAATGATACTCCTGCAGAGGATTTCCGTCTGGCAGATAAACTTGGTGCGATCATCAATCTGGATGATATCAGCCATATTGAGTTCCTTGAAAGTGCGATCGGACATATTCCTGAGACGATCAGCTGCCGTTACAATCCAGGCGGCTTATTTAAGATCAGTAATGATATCATGGACAATCCGGGAGATGCCAAATATGGTATGACAACAGAACAGATCACGGAAGCATTTAAAATCCTGAAAAGCAAAGGTGCAAAAGAGTTTGGAATCCATGCATTTCTTGCCAGCAATACGGTGACAAATGACTATTATCCGATGCTTGCGAAAGTTTTGTTTGAGCAGGCAGTACGTCTTAAAAATGAGACAGGTGCAAATATTAAGTTTATCAATCTGTCAGGCGGAATTGGTATTCCGTACAGACCGGATCAGGAGCCGAATGATATTTATGCGATCGGAGAAGGCGTGCGTAAAGTCTATGAGGAAGTATTAGTCCCTGCTGGAATGGGTGATGTAGCAATCTTTACAGAACTGGGACGTTACATGATGGGACCTTACGGCTGCCTTGTTACAAAAGCGATTCACGAGAAAAAGACTTATAAAGATTATATTGGTGTAGATGCATGTGCAGTTAATCTGATGCGTCCGGCAATGTATGGAGCATATCATCATATTACGGTTCTTGGAAAAGAGAATGAACCATGTGACCATAAATACGATGTGACAGGATCTCTGTGCGAGAATAATGATAAATTTGCGATTGACAGAATGCTCCCAGAGATTGAAAGAGGAGATTACCTGGTGATTCATGATGCGGGGGCTCACGGCTTTTCCATGGGATACAATTACAATGGAAAATTAAAGTCAGCGGAGTTATTGCTGAAAGAAGATGGAAGCGTGCAGATGATCCGTCGTGCTGAGACACCGAAGGATTATTTCGCTACATTTGATTGCTTTGAGATAGGCAAAAAACTTGGTGAGTAATAAAAAAGTGGTTGAAATAAATAAGCAAATATGATATCATTAAAAAGTCGGTTCGGGGAATAATGAACCGACAAAATAAGCCGCTGTGGCGGAATTGGCAGACGCACTTGACTCAAAATCAAGCGGTTAGTAGCCGTGCCGGTTCGAGTCCGGCCAGCGGCATCAGACTGAATCTCTGAATCTCCTGTAAATCCAGTGTTTACAAGGAGTTCAGGGATTTTTTGTGTTAAGAAAGATGCTCCCTCAATGCTGGTGGTATTTTATCCTTATTTATCGGCAATCTTCAGTAATTCCTCAAAGCGTGCAATCCGTACTTTTGCATCCGGGACATCGCCCAGTCCGTATTCAGCAAAAATAAAAGGAATACCAGCCCTGGAGCAGGAATCAGCATCGCCCTGCGTATCACCAACGTAAACCGGAGATTTCAGCCCATTTTTCCCAATCAACTGTAAAAGTGTCTGATCTTTTGAAAGCTGGGTTTCTCCAAAGCAGAGGTGATCTTTGATGTAAGGTTCGATCCCAGATGATTTCATCATGACTTCAATATATCCACACTGACAATTACTGACAATGAAGAGTGGATATCTGAGGGAAAGTTCTCTGATCGTATCAACAACACCATCATACATTTTCCCCGGGTGAGTTTCGAGATATCGGTTTTCATAATCAAAGCAGATCGTAAGGAGTCGCATTCTTTCGTCGAGTGGAATCTGGGGAAAAAGTGCATCGGCAATTTCAGTCATGGTTTTTCCAAAGAGCCATGCAAGAGAGTCCCGTGTCAGATCAGGTGTCATATCGGTATTTTCGGCGATCGCAAGATTCCACGATTCAGCCACGGGATCTACAGAATCCCATAAAGTGCCATCTACGTCAAATATAATACTATCCATATTTATTTCCTCTTTTATTTTTAATGATGCGTACATAATACCATAAAATGAGCCTTTTAAAAAGATAGTTTTTAGTGTATACTTTATTGTTGGGTTATAAAGAAACTGAGGGTTTCACGGGCAGTGGATCAGCAGTGTAAAGAGCAAAGATTGAGGAGAAGTTTCAGATGAGAGAGAAGATTGTACTGATCGATGGACATAGCATACTGAACCGGGCATTTTATGGCGTACCGGATCTGACAAATTCGGAAGGACTTCATACGAATGCGGTATATGGTTTCCTGAATATTATGTTCAAAATACTGGATGAGGAAAAACCAGAATATCTGACGGTGACATTTGATGTGCATGCACCGACTTTCCGGCATGAAATGTATCAGGAATATAAAGGAACAAGAAAGCCGATGGCAGAGGAACTGCGTCAGCAGGTTCCGGTGATCAAAGAGGTTCTGAAGGCAATGAATATCGAGATCATTGAACAGGCAGGACTGGAAGCAGATGATCTTCTTGGAACGATTTCTCATCAATGTGAAAAAGAGGGACTGGATGTCTCGATCATTTCAGGAGACCGTGATACACTTCAGCTTACCACGGAGCATATCAAGGTGCGGATTCCGAAGACAAAGCAGGGAAAGACAGAGATCGAAGATTATCTTGCGGCTGATGTGAAAGAGCGTTATGGAGTGACTCCGACAGAATTTATTGATGTAAAAGCTTTAATGGGCGATACATCGGATAATATTCCCGGAGTTCCGGGAATTGGAGAAAAGACGGCGACAAAGATCATCCAGGAATATAAGACGATTGAAAATGCATATGAGCATGTAGACGAATTAAAGCCGCCAAGAGCAAGCAAGAATCTGAAAGAGTTCTGGGAGCAGGCACAGATGAGTAAGACGCTGGCGACTATTAGGCTGGATGCGGAGACAGAATTTGATTTGAATGGAGCAAGACACGGTAACCCTTATACGAAAGAAGCACATGAGCTGTTTCAGAAGCTTCAGTTTAAGAATCTGCTGGGACGGTTCGATGTAGAAACTTCAGCAAATGATGTGGAAGCAACCTTTTGTGAAGTGACAGGAAAAGCTGCGATTGAAAAGATATTTAAAGAGGCAGAGAAGGCAGAGAAGGTCGGAGTTGCATTTTCCAAAGATAAGGGAAATGTATTGCCGCTGTTTGCACATCCATCAGGAATTGGCAGAATCGCACTTTGTTATACTGAGAAAAAGACGGTTACGATTCCGTGTGATATGGAGATGGATTTTGAAACTCTGGCAGGAATGATTTCTGGTCTGGCTGAGAAGGTGAAAGTATTTTCTATGTGTGGACTGAAAGAATCTCTCAATTATTTACCGCAGGCAAAGAGAGAGAACAGTTTTGACGTGATTGTGGCAGCTTATCTTTTGAATCCATTAAAGAGTGATTATGATTATGAGGATGTAGCGAGAGAACAACTGGGTCTTCTGATTGATGAAAAGACAGAGGAAAGTACAAAGGCATGCTACGAAGCTTATACGGCATATATGGCAGTAGAACCGTTGAACCGGAAAATGGAAGAAACCGGGATGACGAAATTGTTCCGGGAAATCGAGATGCCGCTGGTATTTACTCTGTATGAAATGGAACAGGCAGGAATCCATGTGGAAGGTGAAGCATTGAAGGCATATGGAGACCAGCTTGGAAACCGGATTGTAGAACTGGAAAAAGAAATCTATGATATGGCGGGAGAGACATTCAATATTAATTCTCCAAAGCAACTGGGAGTGATCCTTTTTGAAAAACTGGAAATGCCGCATGCCAAGAAGACCAAGACCGGGTATTCTACAGCAGCAGATGTGCTGGATAAGCTTGCACCGGAGTATCCAATCGTGGCAAAGATTCTGGAATACCGGCAGCTTACAAAGTTAAAATCGACTTATGCTGACGGGCTTGCCACATTTATCGGGCCGGATGGAAGGATTCATGGTAAATTTAACCAGACAATTACTGCAACAGGAAGAATCAGCAGTACAGAACCGAATCTTCAGAATATTCCGGTGAGAATGGAACTGGGGCGTCTGATCCGTAAAGTTTTTGTGCCGAAAGAAGGCTGCGTATTTGTGGATGCAGATTATTCTCAGATTGAACTGAGGATTCTTGCCCATTGTTCGGGGGATGAACAGTTGATTCAGGCATACCGGGAGGCAAGGGATATTCATCGGATGACGGCATCCCAGGTATTTCATGTACCGTTTGATGAGGTGACAGATCTTCAGAGAAGGAATGCCAAGGCAGTTAATTTTGGTATCGTTTATGGAATCAGTTCTTTTGGCTTAAGTCAGGATCTGAGTATTACAAGAAAAGAGGCAGCCAGGTATATTGAACATTATTTTGAGACCTATCCGGGGATCAAGACTTTTCTGGATCAGTGTGTGGCAGATGCAAAAGAAAAAGGCTATGCAGTGACATTATTCGGACGAAGAAGGCCGGTGCCGGAGCTGAAATCCAGCAATTTTATGCAGAGAAGTTTTGGAGAACGTGTGGCGATGAATGCACCGATTCAGGGAACTGCGGCAGATATCATCAAGATTGCGATGATCCGTGTAAGTGATGAGATGAAGAAGCAAAATATGAAGTCAAGAATGATCCTGCAGGTGCATGATGAGCTTCTGATCGAAGCGGCAGAAGAGGAAGTAGACGAAGTGAAAAAAATCTTAAAAGAAGAGATGGAACATGCAGCGAGTCTGTCAGTTCCGCTTCTGGCAGATATGCATACAGGAAAGAACTGGTATGAGGCAAAATAATATGAAAGTAATAGGAATCACTGGAGGGGTAGGCTCCGGAAAAAGTGCAGTACTTGCCTGGATGGAACAGGAGTATGGAGCGTGTATCTGTCAGATGGACGAAGTTGCAAAGCAGCTTCAGAAAAAAGGAACAGAATGTTTCAAAAAGATCGTAGATGAATTTGGTGATGCTGTCGTTGGAGAAGACGGGGAACTGGATCGGAAAGAACTGGGTAAAATGGTATTCTCAAGTGCGGAAAAATTGCAATGCCTGAATGCAATCGTGCATCCGGCAGTGCTGAAATGGGTGCAGAAGGATATTGTTGAGAAGAGAAAGCAGGGAAAGCCTCTGTATGTCGTAGAAGCGGCACTTCTGACAGATACAGGAAGAGAGCTGTGCGATGAGATGTGGTATATTTATACTTCTGAAAATATCCGCAGGCAGAGACTGAAAGCCTCAAGGCATTATACAGATGAGAAGATTACAGATATGATCGCTTCACAGCCATCGGAAGATACATTCCGGCAGGCATGTCAGGCAGTGATTGATAACAGTGGAGACTTTGAAGATACAAAAAGACAAATAGGAGATAAGTTATAAAATGAGAATGTGCAGCATTGCAAGTGGAAGCAGCGGGAACTGTATTTATGTGGGAAGTGATAATACGCATCTGCTTGTGGATACTGGAATCAGTAAAAAAAGAATCGAAGAAGGACTGAAGACCCTGGATCTGAAAGGGAATGATCTGAATGGAATCCTGATCACGCATGAACATTCAGATCATATTCAGGGACTGGGGGTATTCAGCAGAAAGTATCAGATCCCGATCTATGCCACAAAAGGTACATTAGAAGGAATAAAAAGTTATTCAGGACTCGGAAAGATGCCGGAGGGATTATATCATCCGATCCATACAGATGAGCCGTTTACGCTGGGGGATATTGATATTCATCCTTTTGAGATTTCACATGATGCGAACGAACCGGCAGGATACCGGCTGGAGTGCGGAGCAAAGTCCGTTGCTGTTGCAACAGATCTCGGCAAGTATGATTCGTATACAGTGAAAAATTTACAGAATCTAGATGCGGTTCTGCTGGAGGCAAATCATGATATCCATATGCTGGAGGTCGGTGGATATCCATATTATCTGAAGCAGAGGATTCTCGGAGACAGAGGTCATTTATCAAATGAATTGTCAGGACAGCTCCTTTGTGATATACTACATGATAATCTGAAACATATTATGCTGGGACATCTGAGCAAGGAGAATAATTATGCAAAGCTTGCTTATGAGACAGTAAAACTGGAAGTGACTCTGGCGGAGAATGAGTATAAGGGAGAAAATCTTGATATGTTTGTTGCAAGCAGAGATTCAGTTTCAGAGATCATTACGGTATGATCAGATTTATAACAAAAAGCGGAGGTACAATGAAAATGAAAAAATGTATTGTCACAGTACTTGGAAAAGACACGGTGGGAATTATTGCGAGAGTGTGTACATATCTGGCGGAGAACGGGATCAATATTTTAGATATCTCTCAGACGATTGTGCAGGGATATTTTAATATGATGATGATTGTTGATGTTTCAAATCTGAAAAAAGACTTTACAGAGGTATGCGATGAAATGGATACACTCGGAAAAGAAATTGGAGTAAGTATCCGTTGCCAGAGAGAAGAGATTTTTGAGAAGATGCACAGATTATAGGATTTACCGTACAGCAGTGAAGAGACATAGAAGATGAGGATAAGATTATGATTAATATGTATGAAGTTTCAGAGACAAATAAGATGATCGAGCATGAGAACCTGGATGTCCGTACGATCACCCTGGGAATCAGCCTCCTGGATTGCATTGACTCTGATCTGGATCAGTTAAATCAGAATATTTATAATAAGATCACGACAGTTGCAAAGGATCTTGTATCTACAGGACAGGATATCGAAAAAGAATTTGGAATCCCGATCGTGAATAAGAGAATTTCCATTACTCCGGTTTCACTGGTCGGCGGCTCAGCCTGTAAGACTCCGGAAGATTATGTGACGATCGCAAGGACACTGGATAAGGCAGCGAAAGAAGTCGGTGTGAATTTTATTGGCGGATATTCAGCACTTGTTTCAAAAGGGATGACGAAGAGTGAAGAGAATCTGATCCGTTCCATTCCGCAGGCACTGGCTGAGACGGAACGGATCTGTAGTTCCGTAAATGTCGGGTCGACGAAAACCGGAATCAATATGGATGCGGTACGACTCTGTGGTCAGATCGTAAAAGAAGCGGCAGAAGCGACAAAGGACAATGATTCCCTTGGATGTGCAAAGCTGGTGATTTTCTGTAATGCACCGGATGATAATCCGTTTATGGCAGGTGCATTCCTTGGAGTGACAGAGGCAGATGCAGTTATCAATGTAGGAGTCAGCGGACCGGGTGTAGTTAAGAAAGCATTGGAAAAAGTGCGTGGAAAAGGATTTGAGGAACTTTGCGAGACGATCAAGAAGACTGCATTCAAAGTTACGAGAGTGGGTCAGCTTGTGGCAGGAGAGGCTTCTGCAAGACTGGGAATCCCATTTGGTATTGTAGATCTTTCCCTTGCACCAACTCCTGCAGTTGGAGACAGTGTTGCGGAGATTTTGGAAGAGATCGGACTTGAGCGGGTAGGAGCTCCGGGAACAACAGCGGCTCTTGCTATGCTGAACGATCAGGTGAAAAAAGGTGGCGTTATGGCATCTTCCTACGTGGGAGGGTTAAGCGGTGCTTTTATTCCGGTCAGTGAAGATCAGGGTATGATCGATGCAGTTCATGCAGGATCACTGACACTGGAGAAACTTGAAGCGATGACCTGTGTATGCTCCGTAGGATTGGATATGATCGCAATTCCGGGTAAGACATCTGCTGCAACAATTTCCGGTATCATTGCAGATGAGATGGCGATCGGTATGGTGAACCAGAAGACAACGGCAGTCCGTCTGATTCCGGTGATCGGAAAAGATGTAGGGGACACGGCAGAGTTTGGAGGACTTCTCGGATATGCTCCGATCATGCCGGTAAATGAGTTCGGATGTGATGCATTTATTAACAGAAAGGGAAGAATCCCTGCACCGATCCACAGTTTTAAGAATTAAAATGCAAGAGTCCCGGGAATGGGATGCGAAGAAAGGAATGCGGACACTTTGGAATGCCCGCCTGATAAGGAGAAGTTGAATGAGTAAAGTTGCAATTGTAACGGACAGCAATAGCGGAATTACGCAGAAGCGGGGTGAAGAACTGGGAATCTACGTGCTTCCGATGCCGTTTTTCATTGACGGTGAATTATATTTAGAAGATATTACGCTTTCACAGGAACAGTTCTATGAAAAACTGGGAGCTGATTCTGAAATATCCACATCCCAGCCATCGCCGGGAGATGTCATGGATTTGTGGGATAAGCTTTTAGTGGATTATGATGAAATCGTGTGCATTCCGATGTCAAGTGGTTTGAGCAGTACCTGTGAAACGGCTCTTTCACTGGCACAGGATTATGATGAAAAAGTACAGGTTGTCAATAATCAGAGGATTTCCGTTACGCAGGAACAGTCAGTTTACGATGCAATCAAGCTGCGTGAGGAAGGGAAATCTGCCGCAGAGATCAGACAGGTGCTGGAAAAAGAAAAAATGCAGGCGAGTATCTATGTCACAGTAGATACGTTGAAGTATCTGAAAAAGGGTGGAAGAATCACTCCGGCAGCAGCAGCTATTGGAACGGTATTGAATTTAAAGCCGGTTCTTCAGATCCAGGGAGAGAAGCTTGATGCATATGCAAAAGTGCGAGGTAAGAAGCAGGCAAAGAGAGTTATGATGAAAGCAATGCAGGAAGACTGGGATACACGTTTTAAGAAATATGTAGAATCCGGTGAGATGTGTCTGCAGATAGCTTATGCAGGAAACAAAGAAGAGGCCGAGGAATTCAAAAAAGAAGTTCAGGCAGCATTTCCTGGAATAGATATCCATATGGATCCACTTTCTTTAAGCGTTGCATGCCATATCGGACATGGAGCACTTGCTGTTGCATGTTCAAAGAAAGTAACTGTATAAAATAAGGAGTCAGAAAAATGAAAAAACTTATGGAATTAATGGCAGAAGAACTTGCTTCTGCTTTTGAAAAAGCCGGATACAATCCGGAATACGGTAAAGTTACCGTTTCCAACAGACCGGATTTATGTGAATTTCAGTGCAATGGAGCCATGGCAGGAGCCAAAGCATATAAGAAAGCACCATTTATGATCGCAGATGATGTAGTTGAACATCTGAAAGACAGTCAGATCTTTGCAATGGCAGAAGTTGTGAAGCCGGGATTTATCAATCTGCAGGTTAAAGAAGAATTTCTTGCTGATTACCT
>ERZ791741.2642-NODE-2642-length-12323-cov-3.676720_pt1 | contig 12323 bp, 9 predicted proteins | sample MGYA00510040_ERZ791741 | MGnify/ENA primary metagenome ERZ791741 (study PRJEB30046, sample SAMN00791960) | human gut metagenome | study: EMG produced TPA metagenomics assembly of the A metagenome-wide association study of gut microbiota in type 2... | reverse complement strand
CCCCGTCTATGCCGAACTGTGGAACGGCGACATGCCGGCAGCAGAAGCCCCGGCAGAGACGCAACCGGAACCGCAGCCTGAGCCGGAACCCGAGCCCCAACCTGAACCTCAGCCGGAACCGGAACCCGCTCCCGAGCCTCCTGCTCCGGAAGAGCCTCAGCAGCAGCTGCCTCCGCCCCCGCCTCCTATCGCTCAGACGGATTTAGATCGTCAAGCCAATCTGCTTGAGGATCCGGACATCGTCCAAGAAAGACTCGACCGCGAAAAGAAGAAACAGGAAGAGGAAAAACAACGCATTCTTGAGCGCGAACGTCAGCTTCAGGAAGCCAAACGAGCTGAAGAGCAGCGCAAAGCCGAAGAAGCTCGCCAGGCTGAACTGCGCCGTCAGGAAGAAGAACGACGCATCGAAGAACAGAAGCGTCAGGAAGAGCTGAAGAAACAAGAAGAGCAGAAACGCTTAGCGGAAGAAAAACGTAAGGCTGAAGAAAAAGCAGAAGCCGAGCGCAAAGCCAAGCAGGAAGAACTCAAGAAGCAAGCTCAGGAACGCGAACGCAAGATCGCTGAAGAAAAGGCTCAGCGAGAAAAAGCCTTAGCTGAAAAGCGCAAGGCTCAAGAAGAACTCAATCGTCAGAGAGCCCAAGAACAGGCGAATGCCGTCCGCAGAAAAGAAATGCTCAGCCGCTTAACCGGCCAGAGCGGATCTGCCATGGGTTCAGGCTCCGGCGCCATGACGAACTTTCAGCAAGCCCAGTACAACAACCGTATCGTTGCCTGCATCCGTCCGCATATTACGTTTAATACGCCGGCCGGCGCCAAACGCGGAATGTACGTTGCCAAGTTCGATGTCCGACTGCTCAAGAACGGTCAGAAGGCTGTTCCGCCCAAGATGATCAGCAGCAGCGGTCTGAAGGCTTTCGATACAGCGGTGGAAAAAGCGATTCTGATGTGCAATCCCTTCCCCAAACCCCCGGTAGGAGACATTCCCTCTTCTATTACATTGACATTTGATCCGGTTGACGACGCAAACGGTCGTTAACCTAACGGAGACAGCCTATGAGTACCTCGGCAGCCGCATCCGCCGAAATCGCCAAAGTCGCACAAACAGCGGTTACGACAGAAGAACTTTTAAGCGGCGACAGCAACATCCTGGATCAACTCCTGCTGATGTTTGAAAAAGGGCTTAACCAGCCGATCATCTATTGGCAGCTGGCCTCCATTCTGGGCTCACTGTTTTTAGCTTGGCTGCTCGGCAAATACATCCGCATGCGGATTATTAAGCACTTAGCCGCCAATGAAATCATCGAAAGCGACGAGATCAAAGCGGAAGAAGGCGAAGCCCCTGTCAAGCCTGAACATCGCGAGAGCGCCTTCTGGGCAAAGGTAAGACGAGGCATAGAGACGCTGATTTTGCGGCTGAGTTTCCCGCTGCTTGGAATGTTCTTCATCGCGGTCAGCACCTTTACCGTGCGACTTTTCGGCTTGCTTCCTAAGAAAGCCCTGCCGCTGGAATCCATTGCGTGGCTGATTCTCGGGGCCTACGTTGTGATCCGCACGGTCGTATTTCTGCTGCACTCACTTTCGCGCAAATACAACAGCAGCCTGGATAACTTCCTGACGTTTTCGATTTGGGGCGGTGTCGCGCTTCAGATCGTCGGTGTACTGCCTAAGTGCGTCGAATTCATGCAGACCACCAAAATTCCGCTGGGAAGCACCAACGCAACGGTTTGGTCTGTCTTCCTTTCCGGCTTCTCGATTGCCTTAGCGCTCTTTATCGCGAAGTGGATCGGTCAGTTCTTTGAGAAATGGATAAACAGCCTTCCGACCATGGAGTCCAACGTCCGCGTTGTGATCATCCGGGTAGTCAAGGTCGTTTTAGTGACGATTGCGATTCTGATCGGTCTGGCTTCCGTTGGTATTGACATCACCGTGCTTGGTGTCTTCGGCGGTGCCATCGGTGTCGGCTTAGGTTTCGGCTTGCAGAAAATTGCCTCTAACTACGTCAGCGGATTCATTATTCTTCTGGACAAGAGCATCAAAATCGGCGACTTAGTAAATGTTTCCGGTGTTGAAGGCATTGTGACGGACATCAAAACGCGTTACACAGCGGTCAAAGCTTATGACGGCAGCGTCACGATTATCCCTAACGAGAATTTTGTGACCAGCAACGTCCGCAATACTTCTTATTTACTTGGCCCGGGCCGCGCCACCGTCATGATGAGCGTTGACTACAGCTCCAACATTGATGAAGTCATTGAGCTCATGACCGATATTGTTCGCAAGCAGCCTCGTGTCTTGATCAATCCGGCGCCCTACACCATTCTGACGAACTTCGGAGCTGACGGAATTGAGCTGACTTCTTACTTCTGGGTCCCAGATCCTGAAAAAGGAACCGCAACTCTGAGATCCAATATCGGACGCGCCATGTTCCGCGAGTTCAATAAACGCAAGATCAACATTCCGTTCCAGCAGCGTGACCTGCGCATTATTTCGATGCCGGATGTTGTCTGCAAGGTTGAAAATGACGTCCCTGTTGCCTCTAAGGCGGAGGTTAAAGCGGGAACGTAACTGTTTTCTTAACCCGCTCTATTCCGAAAAGTCGAAGCTCAGTCCTTCGACTTTTCTTTCTTTCGTCACTCAGTCCTCAATCCACAAAATTCAAATAACACCAATATGTTTCGCAAATTAGGTCCTTGGTTCATGTTCATCGCTGCATTATTCGTCATGAGTTTAGGTATTGCGCTCGTCACCCGAGGCAATCTCGGTACAACGCCGATTAGCTCGCTTCCTCTGGTTTCCGCTTATGCCAGCGACTTAACCTTCGGCGAAACAACTTTTCTGATCAATCTGCTTTTTGTCGTCGCCCAATGGATACTCCTCAGACGCTCCATTAACAAGGTGCTGCTCCTTGCACAAATTCCGATCACGCTGGCCTTCTCTTACTTCATCGACACCTCTATGAAGTTCACCGAGTTTCTGTCTTCTGATGTTTACTGGAAGTGTTTTGCAGTCTCGATGCTTGGAAACGTGGTGCTCGGACTCGGCGTTGCTTTAGAAGTGTTTTCCGGCGCCGCAGCGTTGCCCGGAGAAGGTCTCGTGCTTGCCGTTAGTACGGTTCTACACAAGCCATTTTCATCCGTCAAAATCGCCAATGACGTTATCTTGGTTTTGCTGACTTTACTTCTTAGTTACTGCGTTTTCCATGAAATACACGGGCTGCGAGAAGGAACTGTGATTTCAGCGTTATGCGTCGGTATTTTTGTGAAATTTTGGCTTGCCGGACTCACAAAACTCTTCAAGAGAGCGCCGGCAGACACAGAGTAACTATTAGAGTCTTCTAGCCACGGTGGATACCGGAGAATTTAAATCAGGCGCGATGGGTCGGAGTCGTCAGCTTCAAAGCCTTGCTGATTCTAAATATTGTCTCGAATTATGGAGAGCCTTCGGGACGGAACGCTTTGTACAACGACTTTCTTGAGAGACCCGTCTCCCTTGCGAGCTGAACCATTCCTTTGGCCTTCACCATTTCGCCAAGTGCTCTTCTAACGAGTGATCCGTCCCCCGGATCTTCATCAACACAGGCCTTGAAAAAGGCTTGAGGATTGTTTTCCGTATTAATAAGGAAGTCCTGGATGTCAAATTCTTTGGCAAGCTTCGTAGTCACGCTTTGTACTCTTCAAGTAAGTTCCTCGTCGAAATCTTCAGCGAAAGTTTAAATGAACGCCGGCATTCTTGATTGAACTCGGCAGCCTCTTACGCGACTACTGAATCCAGGTGTTGCTGTGCATTAAACATTAGAAGCGGGGCCTAAAGCTGAGTAAGCGACTGACAGGATTTCTCTCATAGTTCGGGCTTTTTACTAGTAAATGCCTAGTAAAAACGGCCCCTAAGGAGAAAATCTCTAAAAAATTTTCTATAAATTCGGTTACTTCACTGCCGTTTTTATCATATAAATTCGATAGTTTGATAATCGAATTTATTGATTTAATGCGTCAAAATTTTTCGTTCAAAACAACTATAGTCATGTTCGCCAGTCACTGGATTTTCGTCTCTCGAAAAGACAGAAAATGCTTGTGAAATTCGACCAAATATGAATAACTTTGCCCAGCAGATAAGTTTTTTGTTATTACTATGATGCAAAGAAGAAAGATAAGACCTTGGAGCAAATTACAGAAAGAGGTCTATTTGCTGGTCGATCCAAAACTAGAGTTCCAGATCCATTGTGTAGCCTATCGAATGTGTAGCCAATGGGGAAGTACAGACTTACCGCGGTATTGGATTACGTTAGACAAAGAAACCATCTTCGATTATCCGAAGCAGTTTATACACTCCGAAGGCCCAGACGAAAACTCTCGTATCGCTTACGAAGCCTTATCTATCCGTATAGCAGCGAAACCTCTGAGATTTCGAACATGCTTCGAGAATACATTGATACGCCTTCGTCGGAATTAATGACTAAGAAATTTGAAGGCGATCATTGGGGACTCACAGACATTCTTCGAGCCGCCGATAGACGAATAGGCCGAAGGAGACTGGCAGAGTTAGCAGAAGTTGTCAGCAACCCGGCCGCACAAAAAAATCTGAAGCAGAGGATAAATACATACAAGGAAAAGCAGAGGAAAGCCGCAGAAGCAGACGGCTTCTGAGCCAGCCTCGGAAGGACACCTAAAGAAATTAAAAGGGCGCCGGAAAATCCCTGCAACAGATTTTCCGACGCCCTAAAAGGAAACGCTTCTTCGCTTAGCGGACTTTGATCTTGCCGATCAGTTTGTCAGCGATTTCGGTGACAGGAACGTTTTCGTTCTGAAGATCTCCGCGGTGAGCGTATTCGACTTCACCGTTCTTCAGGCCGCGATCACCGATCGTGACGCGGTGCGGAACACCGATCAGTTCCCAATCAGCGAACATGACGCCGGGACGCAGTCCTCTGTCGTCGAGAATGACGTCAATGCCCGCTTCGCGCAAACTACCATAAAGTTCATTCGAAGCCTTCTGAACTTCTTCACTCTTGTCATATCCGACGGGGCAGATCACAACGGTGAACGGTGCGATGCTATCGGGCCAAATGATGCCCTTATCGTCGTGACCCTGCTCGATGGCAGCGCCCAGCAGACGAGAAATACCGATACCGTAGCAGCCCATCTGAAGCAGCTGAGGCTTACCGTTTTCATCCAGATAAGTGGCATTCATCGGAGCGGAATACTTATCGCCGAGGAAGAATACGTGGCCGACTTCGATACCGCGCTGCATCTTGAGCGTGCCCTTGCCGTCCGGAGAAACATCACCTTCAACGACGTTGCGGATATCAGCAACAACATCCGGTTCTCTGAGGTCGCGGCCCCAGTTTACGCCGCGGATGTGGTAGCCCTCTTCGTTGGCACCGACAATGAAGTCGCTCATGTTGGCAACGGTTGTATCGGCAACGATGGTGACATCCTTAGGAATGCCGACCGGTCCGAGGTAGCCGGGTTTAGAACCGAAGGTATCTTCGATTTCCTTGTCGGTTGCAAAGCGGAATCCGCCCTTGAGCGCTTCGAGCTTTTCGGCTTTAACTTCGTTAAGTGTGTGATCGCCTCTGAGAAGCAGAAGAACGATTTTTGCAGGCAGCGGATTGCCTTTTTCGTCCTGCTGGTCGACTGCCAAAACAATAGATTTAACGCTGGCTGTCAGCGGCTTATTCAAGAGTTCGACGACCAGCTCGCACTTATCGCGGCCCGGAGTCGGAACTTTTTCCATTGTTTCTGTGGCTTCGGCGCGTTTTTCAATCAGGCAAGGAGCTTCGGCCAATTCGATGTTGGCAGCGTATTCGCTGTCCGGGCAGAAAACGATCAAGTCTTCGCCGGTATCAGCGATCACCTGGAATTCCTGAGAACGAGATCCGCCGATAGAGCCGGAGTCAGCGCGCACCGCACGGTAAACCAAACCCAAGCGATCAAAGATGCGGCAGTAAGCTTCGAACATCTTGTCGTAGCTCTTGCCTGCGTCTTCAGCCGTACGGTCAAAAGAGTAAGCGTCTTTCATGACAAAGTCGCGGCCGCGCATCACGCCGAAACGAGGACGACGTTCGTCACGGAACTTTGTCTGAATCTGGTAGAAGTTCACCGGGAGCTGACGCCAGGACTTGATTTCCTGACGAGCGATATCGGTCACGACTTCTTCGCTGGTAGGCTGGAGAACAAAGTCTCTGTCGTGTCTATCTTTAAAGCGAAGCAGTTCAGCGCCGTACTTCTGCCAGCGGCTGGTTTCCTGCCAAAGCTCAGCAGGCTGAACGATCGGCATCAGAAGTTCAATGGCGCCAGCACGGTCCATTTCTTCTCGAACAATACGTTCAATCTTCTTCAGAGAACGAAGGCCCATCGGCATGTAGTTATAGACGCCGGCTGCAAGCTTACGGATCATGCCCGCACGCAGCATCAGCTTCTGGCTAACGATTTCTGCATCTGCAGGAGCTTCTTTCTGTGTTGAAATAAAAAATTGTTTTGCTCTCATTACGAATTCTCAAAAACGAGCCGGCAGGCCGGCAGTCTACGATTAGGTTCGGATCTTATGACTTCTTTTCCTGCCTCTATATAATGGGCAGACACAAATAAGTTATTTTAAAGTTTTTATGCTTGATCAACATGGATACCGACCAAACGTCGGGATTATTTTGACCACTCCTCTCAAACAAGTTTTTTGGGGGAAACGTTTGGGTCAGCATTCCTGGCAATTTCCGCAGGGCGGTATCAACCGCGGGGAATCGCCTCGCGAAGCCATGTTCAGAGAGCTTTGGGAGGAACTTGGTCTCTTTGAAAACCAAGTCCGTATCATCAGCCGCACCGAAGACTGGTTGCGCTATGACGTTCCGGACCGCTGGATTCGCCGCGACCTTCGCGGCATTTACAAAGGCCAAAAGCAGATTTGGTTCCTCTTGGAGTTTCTCGGTAAAAACAAAGATATCAACTTGAAAGCCACCAGCCATCCGGAATTTGAGGCCTGGAAGTGGAATGACTATTGGGTTCCGCTGAGTCAAGTAATCGACTTCAAACGCGGTGTTTATAAAGAAGCGTTGAAAGAGTTAGCTCCTGCTCTCTTTACCGACAAGAAACACCTTGTTCCGCCTGCAGGATGGGAAAAAGCGGAAGGTCCGGGACACTTCCGCCTTTACAAATAGTCGTCTTTAAGACGATTACTTATTCATCACAACCATGTTGTCCTGATGAATTAGTTCTCTCTGTTCTAAGTAACCCAATTCTTCAACAACTTCATCGCTGTGCAGTCCCATGATTCGGCAGGATTCATCGGAGCCATAGTTAATCATGCCGCGGCAGATTTCTTTATCGTTTTGATCCACGACTTGAATGATTTCGCCGCGCAAGAAGTCTCCAATCACCGCTTTAACACCAACTGGCAGCAGGCTCTTGCCTTTGCGAACAGCCTCAACAGCTCCCTCGTCGATAACGAGCTTACCCTTCAGCTGCAAATGGTCGGCCATCCACTGGCTGCGGGCAGACATCGGTTTGCGATCGGTCTTCAGAAGCGTTCCGATGGATTCGCCTTGAGCTAAACGAACCAAAACATCAGGAATACGTCCGCTGGCAATAACGGTAGACGCACCGCTGCGAGCTGCACGTTTGGCAGCAAGTACTTTTGTCTGCATACCGCCCTTACCGATGGAAGAACCGGCGCCCCCTGCCATCGCTTCATAAATCGGATCTCCTGCCTCACCCACTTCTACTAACTTAGCTTCGGGATTAGAGCGCGGATCAGCGGTGAAGAGGCCGATTTGATCGGTCAAAATCACTAAGACGTCGGCATCGATTAAGTTCGTGACCAGCGCGCCCAACGTATCGTTGTCACCGACTTTGATTTCGTTGGTTACGACGGTGTCGTTCTCGTTAATGATCGGAACAACTTTGAGGTCTAAGAGCGTGGTCAGCGTTTGACGAGCATTCAAATAGCGTTCGCGATCTGCAAGGTCAGCATGCGTCAACAAGATTTGAGCTGTGCGAATGTCGTAGCGTTCGAAACTTTTTTCATAGGCTTCCACAATACCCATTTGTCCGACAGCGGCTGCGGCTTGGAGTTCGTGCATTTTTTTCGGTCGTTTGGTCCAGCCGAGACGAGCCATCCCTTCGGCAACGGCACCGGAGCTCACCCAAACAACCTGCTTGCCCATTTCTTGAAGCTTAGCGATCTGAGCCGTCCAGCGGGCAATTGCTTCCGTATCTACTCCGTGACCTTCGTTTGTCACTAAAGATGAGCCGACTTTTACGACAATCCTTTTTGCATCGTTCCAAATTCTGAGGTTTTCTTCCATCTCATTTCTTCCGATCTTGTTGACGGCAACCGTCTTCCCAGCAAGACAAACTCCGTGGTCTTTTTTGAAGTGAAGCGGGTCGCCGAAAATGTAGCTTTTCAGTATATCCAAGGATAAGCTCTGAGATGGACTTGATTGCTTGCTAATGGTTCATGACAAAACAGAAAAAAAAGAAGTAACCACCACCTCTTTGTAATTATTAGCATGCATCGATTAAAGGGTAATTCCTGTATTATTTTCTCAAAAATACCGTAATTTTGCTATTTACATTACCCCCCCCCCGCGTGCTGTATCGTACCTCGGTTCAATCAATCTTGAGGAATAAGAAAGTGAAGAGAAAATTTAGAATTACCCTTATTACTTCCATTATCTTAGCGGCGACCTCAGCTAATGCCCAGACTATTAAAGACCCAATTCAGTGGAATAAAAATACAACAATCGATACGCCTATATCGGTTTTGATAGATACGGTTAACAGCGCTAGACGGATTGCTCTTCTCGCAAACAGCGGCGCCACCGTTAATTTAATGGGGCCTAGCATTGAAGTTACAGTTTCAGCCTCTGAGTACAATGAATATACCTCCTTCGCTGGGATTAGAGCTACTGACAGTGCAACCTTAAACCTGGGTGGAGACGAGACAAAAAATATCAACGTATCTGTCAATGTATCAGGGAACGACCCCAATTTGGATATTGGCCCTGTCGCCGTGGGGATTAATGCTCTCAGAACGGGCCAACAAAGTGCGCCAGAATTATCTGTCTCTGCAGAAAACCTGGTAGTAAATGTTCATTCCGAAGATGGCCCTGCCTATGGAATTCAAGTCCAGAATGGAACAAAAGAATCCACAGCCAAAAAGGCCACTCTTGTAATCAATGCAAAAAATACATTGATTAATGCTACGAGCGGGAGAGAAGGCTATGCCGTTGGCATTGTTGCTATGTCAGAAGGACAGTTGGCAATCAACGGCAATCTCGAAGTTAACTCTGAAACTGTAATTTCCGCTCGAGGAGATGCGGTGATTCGAATTAACGAATCGGGCGAGAACAAGGTCGTTTTGAACGGCAACATGGACTTTAACTACGATGCTTTGACTTCCGGAACCAAAGTTGATGCCGACGTTTTAGTTAACTTAACGGGCGCTGAATCACAATGGAACGGCAACGCATCCGCTAGTTGGAATGGAAACATTACTGACGAGGAATTGACCAAAGTCTCAGGTCTACGTCTAGTTTTAGCAGACAAGGCTCAGTGGAATCCGACAATAATAACTAGAAGCGAAGAGGAAAATTCTGGACTCAGTCCGATAGCTCTTAATTCCCTAACTTTTAATAATGGTGTCATCAACATCACAAAGACAGAAAACCAAAAAGTCGTAATTGAAAACTTACAAGGTACCGGGGGCGTGGTGAACGTCGCTGCTACAACGGACGGAACGACTATTTCCTCTGCACAACTGAAAGCCGACGCTGTTGAAGGAGCTCCTCACTTCACAGTCAATGCGGTTGGTCTGACTTCTGATGAAATTACGAATCAGAAGGAAGCGATGGAGTCCTTCTATGCAAACGCACTTGACCTCGCAGAAGGTTCTGATGCCACTGCAACGCTTAACGTTGCAGAAGGTGCGGTTGCCGGCGCCTTGACCGCCGAAGTTGCTAAGAATGGTTCTGTTGTTGTGAACGAAGCTCAGAACACTGTCAACTCTTCTCTCATTGACATTGCTGCTTCCAATTTCCTCTTCTTCCGCTCTCAGATGAATGACGTTTCAGCTCGTTTGGGTGACCTTCGTTCCATGCCGAAGACAGCCGGAGCCTGGGTACGTTATTACGGCGGTAAGAATAAGTACTCTAGCGGCAACATGAGCGAAAAATACAACACTGTCCAGTTAGGCGGTGACGGATTTATCAACGACAACTTCTACCTCGGCGGTACATTCTCTTATACCCACGGTGACGGAGATCTTAGAAACGGTTCCACAGACGACAAGAACTTCAACTTCGGCATCTACGGCGGATGGCTTGGTGATTCCGGTCAGTTCGTTGATGTGATTATCAAACGTCATCGTGTGAAGAGCGATTTCAGCCTCTACAACACAATGGGCCGCAACTCCGGTTCTTTCCATAACTGGGGGACATCTGCCTCCGTCGAAGCTGGCTGGAGGCTGCAGTGCCCGGATACCGGATTCTATGTTGAACCTCAGGCAGAATTACAGTTCGGTCGTTTAGATTCTGTTGACTACAAGACCAACAAGGGCGTTAAAGTTGAGCAGGACGGCATCGACTCCTTCGTCGGCAGAGCTGGTGTTGCCGTAGGCTACACCTTCCCGGAAAACAAAGGCAACGCGTACGCTAAGGCCTCTGTCCTTCACGACTGGAAGGGCGACGTGAAGTCCACTTTCTCCTCCAACGGCGCAAAACGCACTTACAAAGATGACCTTGGTGGAACATGGGGCGAATTCGCTGTCGGCGGCACGTTTAACCCGACCAAAAACATTTCTGCCTATGGTCAGGTCAAGACTTCCGCTGGCTCTCCTGTTCGCAATCCGTGGCAGGTCAGTATTGGCGTGAGATACAGCTTCTAAGCGCTGTTGGCTGACCTTTCCTAGAGCAGACTAAAAATTAGGAAAGGGAACAAGAAGAAACCGTCGGAAGTTTTATCTTTCGGCGGTTTCTCATTTTGCGATTAACTTACTTTTGTTCGCTTTCTTCAGGCTCCCCGCCTTCGGGCGGGAAGACTTCTTCGTCTTCGTCAAAACGAACATCAGGTTCGCTTTCTTTGATGAGCTGTCTGCGTTGTTTGTGAATATCTTCAGCAATTGCTTTAACCAAAGCTTCAGTGCCTTCACGTGTTACAGCAGAAATCGCAAACATCGGAACATCTGTACCAAATGCTTCACGGTACTTGTTCACGACATTGGCTCTTTCTTCTTCAGGAACCAGATCCATCTTGTTGAGAACAACCCAGCGAGGTTTGTCTGCCAAAGCCGGATCGAACTTTCTCAGCTCTTCAACGATAGCGCGAGCCGCTGCGATAGGATCCTCTTCGGTATCGAGAGGAGCCACATCAATGACGTGCAGAAGCAAGCTAGTTCTGGAAAGATGACGCAGGAACTGGTGGCCTAAACCGGCGCCTTCAGATGCGCCTTCGATCAGGCCCGGAATATCGGCAATCACGAAGCTGGATTCAGGACCCGCACGGACGACGCCAAGGTGCGGATGCAGCGTTGTAAAGGGATAATCAGCGATTCTGGGTTTGGCATTAGAAACCGCAGAAATCAGTGTGGATTTACCGGCATTCGGAAGACCCAACAGACCGACGTCAGCCAAAACTCTCAGCTCAAGCTTGAGTGTTCTTTCCTGACCGGGCTCTCCGGGTGTGCACTGACGAGGAGCACGGTTGGTAGAAGTCTTGAAATGCAGGTTGCCAAGACCGCCCTTACCGCCTTTAGCAAGGAGCGCTTTTTCACCGTTTTTATCCAAGTCGGCAATCGTTTCACCGGTATCTAGATCGGTAATCACCGTTCCGACCGGAACACGAAGTTCGATGTCAGGTGCGCCTCTGCCGTAGCAGTCACTGCCGCGGCCGTTTTCACCGTTTTTTGCCTGGAATTTTCGTGTATAGCGATAGTCGATCAGAGTATTCAGATTTCTGTCTGCTACGGCATAAATAGAGCCGCCGCGGCCGCCGTCTCCTCCGTCCGGACCGCCTTTAGGAATAAACTTTTCGCGTCGGAACGAGGCAACGCCGTTTCCGCCCTTACCCGCAAAAACTTCAATTTTCGCTTCATCTACAAATTTCATTTTTTATTTCCTGTCCGTGAGGACTTATTAGGTATGGAGTTGATGATAGCCGTAGAAAAAAATCAGCGCCCCGTTCCCTGCTAGGAATGGGGCGCTTCTTTGTTTGATTCGCGGTCTAATTAAGCAACCGGAACAACGTTAACGTAGTGACGGTTCAGACGTCCGTGAACAACGATCCGATGCCGGCGGAATTTCAAGGCCCTTTTCTTCCATTTCCAGAAGAGAGGCT
>ERZ791741.2641-NODE-2641-length-12325-cov-5.379870_pt1 | contig 12325 bp, 9 predicted proteins | sample MGYA00510040_ERZ791741 | MGnify/ENA primary metagenome ERZ791741 (study PRJEB30046, sample SAMN00791960) | human gut metagenome | study: EMG produced TPA metagenomics assembly of the A metagenome-wide association study of gut microbiota in type 2... | reverse complement strand
CTGGCGGCTCCCTGCTGCTGATCCCCATGGCCTGCTCCCTGTTTGGCATCTCCAATGATATCGCCATGCAGGTGGTCGGTGTCGGCTTCATCATCGGCGTGGTGCAGGATTCCGTGGAAACTGCCCTGAACTCCGCCGGTGACGTGGAATTTGCCGCCACTGCGGAATATCACCAGTGGCGCAGGGAGGGCAAGCCCCTGCCGGTGTTCCTGTGCAAGTGATGCAAAACTGACAAAACTGAAATGGCTTTTCAAAGGCTGCTGTGCTGCTGGCACGGCGGCCTTTTTGTTTGGAACTTTTTTCTGGGCATTTTGCACAGGAAAGCCCTCGCCCTGTTGGAAATTGACGGATTCTGACGGATTTTACACGATAAGAACTCTTTTTGTAGAAGAAATTCTGGGCAAAACGGAGAGAAAATCTGAAAAAACTTTCCAAACAAGGCTTCAATCGTCCATGTATACAAGAACTTTATTTTTCATAAAAAACGTTTTGTGCTAGTTGCGCAAAGAACGAAAGAACGTTAAAAATGTATCACTAAATTCATAGTTTGTTCATAGAATTTATAAAACGATTTCATAATTGAGTGGCATAATATGGCCATCCTCAGAGAGGGGAACAAAAGAACGAAGGGTTCTGAACGGTTCCGCTTTGAGGATGCAGGGAGATAGAGGCCCTGCCAAAAAACACAATGACATTTACCGATATACGGAGGATATTTATTATGATGAACAAGAACACTGCTATTCTGGACAACACTATGATGGACGCTTACCTGACTGTTACCGAGGGTGTGTCCGATAACTGCGGCATTGGCCTGGCTTTTGCAAGCCTGCTCGAGAGCGCAAAGAAGAACTTTGTCAACCAGAGCAACCGCCGCGCTGTCAATGCAAGCTTTGCCGGCTGATCTTCTCCCATTTGCCGGTTGAAGATTCTCCTTCTTTTTTTGTTACAGCTGCTGCCACACTGTAATATGAACTGAAAAGCCCGGAACCACCTGCCGCCATAGCAGGTACGGTTCCGGGCTTTTTTGCTGTGTGGGTTCGGTCAGCGCAGGGGTTTTAAGCCGTCAGCTTTGCTTTCTGCAGTGCAGCCACGATCAGCGGAATGAGGATGAGCTGTGCCACGATGCCGGGCACAGCAGTGAGCACGGCACCGGACAGGAACGCGCTGAACGGGAAGCTGGAGCCGGATAGACCGGCCAGCACAAAGCGCACCGCACCCCAGACAAGGCGGCCTGCCACCATCGAGGTGACAAGGGTGGCGTAGGTCATGGGCAGAGTGTGCTGCACCTTGCGGTACATGAAACCGGCCACAGCGCCGTATGTGGCCAGCTCAAAGGCCATGGCGATGGCAATGGGGTACATCGGGGGCATCCCGAACAGCACCGAGCGGAGCAGCGGGGCGGCAAAGCCCAGTGCCAGGCCCCAGGGGCCGCCCAGCACGAAGCCAGCCAGCAGCACCGGGAAGTGCATGGGGCAGAGCATATTGCCGATCTGCGGCACATGGCCGGTGATCATGGGCAGCACAAAGGCCAGTGCCAGAAACAGTGCGGCCAGCACCAGATCACGGGTCGTGGAACGGGTCTTGGTATTCATCGATGATTCCTCCTGAAAATGACAGACAAAAAGGGCCTGCCGCCGGCACGCGCGCCAGCGGCAGACCCCTTCATGGTGTCTGTTTCAAAATAATGTCTGCGGGGAGAAACACGGGCTTCGGCCCGCAAAGCCCCGGCTTCAGCCGGGAATTGTGCAAAAAGTATAGCAGATGCAAAGCTGCCTTGTCAAGCTCAGCGGATGAGGATGGTTACGGGGCGGTGTTTGCGGATTTTTGAAATTTGTAGATGTAATAAAAGGAATCTTCACCGGGGCCTTCTGCAAATGTACTGTTGCAGACATTGGTGTGAGAATAACCGTTGTCGGAAGCTGTATTCAATTCGGCATCAGAAAGCGCATGTTCCATAAAGAGCCAGATCTCAGGATCGGAAAAAGTGAAGCACTGAGAAGTATTGGAGGATTCGATTTGAGCATGGACACGTCCCGGAAAGTAATAATCAAAGAGTGTCCAGTCTAGGAAGTAGTTCGTTGTATAAAGAACTGCATCCTGAGAGGGGGTAATAACTTCCAGACACTGGGTGGTCGCAAGGTCGATGCGCTTTTCCCGCTGATAGGTTTGGTAGAAGTCCGGTAGACTGCACACCAGCGTTCCCAAAATCAAAATACTGGACAGAATGGTTCTCCAACGGACTTTAGACAGAAGAAAGCCAAAAATCAGGTAAACGACTGCGGTGAGCGGATAAAGGTATCGAACGAGAAAAAGCGGGCGAACGGCATGTGAAACGATCAGCCCGACTGCGGAGGTGCCGGCGGCAGAAAGCAAGCCGGTCAAAAGCCAGATCGTATCAGGGGCGAAGAGCCATTTAGAGGACGATTTGGCCTGTGCTGTGAAATAAAGAAGGAATGCAAGACCGAAAATGAGGACTGTCCAAGAAGGGTTGAAGAAGAATCCGATACAATTGATCGGAGAAGGAATGAAGGTGGACCACCAGTCCTTCGCAGCGCGTTTGAAAGTGGGAAGCAATACCAGAAGCCAGGGGAGGTAGACGACCACTGCGGCACAATAAGTGATAAGGATTTTTTTAAAGCTGCTCTTATCCTGCGGAAGCAGAGAAAGCAGAGCCAGATAGAAAAATGCAACGGAAATTAGGGCATAGTAGTGCGTATAAGCGGCACAAAGAGAGGCGACGCTGAAAATGACCCAATCGGAGGTTTTACCGGAATGAAGAATGTTATGGAGTGCCAGATAGGCCGCTAACACAAAGAAAGCGCCGAGCGAATACATTCTGGCCTCGACATTGAACATGATAGCGGTATCAGTCAAAGAGGCAAAAGTGGAAACAACAACTGCGGGAATCAATCCGAACTGTCTGAAAATCACTGTACAGGCAAGAATCAGAATGAGTCCATAGGGAATCAGAGCCGACAGATGGTAGACATATCCGTGATTGCCCAGAAGATGATATAGGAGCTGTGTGAAAAGATAGTACAGCGGCGGATGGTTATCTGCCGCTGTGACTTGGAGCATTTCAAAAACATTCATTTGGGCAAGGCCGATGCTGAACCCCTCATCTCCCCAGAAGGAGTTGTCAAAAATGCGGACAAAGTGCATGGCGAACAGCACAAGGGCATACAGGTACAGCAGCCAGGGCAAAATCCTGCGGCTGCGCTGTGCCCGGGATGTGGGTGAGGAAAAAGACATAGGAACCTCCCAAAATGATAAAAAAAGCAAACAAATTCATCTTATTATATCATACAGCAGCAAAAGATGATATTGCAAAGCAGCCAAAAGCTGCAAAAATGTTTTGCGGGGGCAAAATGAACCTGCATTTTCAACAAAAACGGGAACGTTTACAAGCGATTTTGCCAAGGGATGTACATTTTGACGAAAGAACCTTGACGTTTTTGCATAGAATAGATAATATAGACTTGAGAAATAGCGCATCGGGGCGTATGGCCCGGGTGCGTACCATATCCGATGCAAACGCTGAGGTTCATACGGGATTGTGTATGCGCGCTTCATGTGTTCCGTCCTCTTTCCGTTGTATTTTTAGAGTGCAGACTGCCTTATCCGTCCAATTTCTCCTGTGCCCGGTATTGCAGCGCTTCCAGCAGAGAGTCCTCGTCCAGCAGGGTCTTGCCCGCAAGGTCGGCCACGGTGCGGGCGACCCGCAAAATGCGGTCATGCGCCCGGGCAGAAAGTCCCAGTGCATCGTAGGAGCTGCGCAGCAGCTGCTCGGCACCGGGGGTCATGCGGCAGATGCGCCGCACCTGTCCGGCGTTCAGCTGGGCGTTGCAGTGCACTCCCTTAAAGCCCGGCGCAGCGTAGCGTTTGGCCTGAATGGCGCGGGCAGCCAGCACCTGTTTGCGCAGCTCCGCGCTGCTCTCGGAGGGGGCAGCGGTATGCAGCTCGTCAAAGGCGATGGGGTCCATCTCCACGCACAGGTCGATGCGGTCCAAAAGCGGGCCGGACACCCGGCTGCGGTACTGCCGCACCGCACTGGGCGAGCAGGTGCAGGCGCGGGTGGGGTGGCCGTAGTAGCCGCATTTGCAGGGGTTCATAGCGGCTACCAGCTGGAAGTGGCTGGGGTAGGTGGCGCTTCCGGCGGCGCGGCTCACGGTGATCTGACCGTCCTCCAGTAACTACAAATTGAAATCTTATTATCTGTTAATTCAACATATTCTAATTTAGTTTCACAAATAACAAATATAATCAAAAGAATAATAAATGAAATACACATAGAAAAAATGATGAGTTTCCCTGATGCTTTATAAAAAGGTATTTGAAAATGTTGTACTGAACTTCGTGTTTGTTCGTTCACATAAGAAATCATATTAGGAAATGCTAAACCAATTAAAATTCCAAAAATTCCAGATATAAATAAAGATAAAACACTAATGCCTAACAGACTTCTTGGTATCGACTTATAACCAATAACTACTGTTTGATCTTTCTTAAAATAATCAAATACTTTCTTTAAATCTTTTTTCTTAACTTTTTCATTCCCTATTTGATTACCTTCAATTACTTGATCTAATAATGGGATATTCTTCTCTTTTAAATCTTCACACATGTTTTTTATATATTGTAATGATTCTATTTCGGTATTTACCTTTTGAATATGACTTTCTAAGACATCTTGAAATGTAACTTTATTATTTAAGATATCTTTAATATCTTCTATAGGTACATTGATATCTCTTAAAAACATAATTCTCTCTATTTTGTGAATATCTTCTTCACTGTAATTTCGATAACCATTTTCATCACGATAAGGTTGAATGAGTCCCATCTTTTCATAATATCTTAGTGTATAAGAACTGATTTTTAGTTTTTCTTGAACTTCTTTTATTTGCATAATTTTCACCTACCTTCATTATTTCATACATTCAACTAAATAGCCATCATCCTTTAATAATTGGATAATTCCTTTTTTACCATAGAGATGTTTACATCCTACACCTATAAAATCATGTTTATTATTATGAATACTATCAGCTAAAGTATCTTTCATATGAATGTTTCTATTATATGCAAGTATATTCCAATACTTTTCATACTTTTCTTTATCACTATCATTTAATTGTTCTAACTGATTTAATAATAAATTTTGTTCATCTTCATAATATTGTGTATTACCACTATAATAAGCATCTAAATCTTCTTTAGCACTTTTTATTACCATTTCTTTATTTGCTAAATTATCTAATATCGTCTCTGAGTAATCCCCTGATAATTCAGTTATTAGCTTCATTTGAAATTCAATACCTTCAACTTCTTTAAAATTCTTTTTCTTTTGAGCATACTCATAAATATAATTATCAATTGCACTAAACTTACTTATATTTGCCTTATTCAATACTTCAGGATCACTATTTATAAGTGAGTTTATTACAAATACATTATAGAGTGCATAACCAGGTTTTCCTTTAAAACTTTTGTATTGTTTCATAAGATTTTCATATTTATCTTCTAGACCTAAATCACGAATTGAATTGTACGTATTGTATTTAGTGATTTCTTCTGTTTCTTTTGGCGATGGTTTCATATCACATTCCAAATAAATTAAATCACTTTCATCTAATGCTTTTTCTGTTACTTTATCTAAACTTTTAATAGGATACCTTCCTGGATGACATGTTCCAAATAAATATGAATATTCCCCTTCTTGATTAGATACTTTATATAAAAACATACTTGTATCTATAACTTTTGCATTTTCTTCTTTCTTTTGTATTGCACATCCACTTACCATTACTAAAACAACAAGTATGATTATTTTTATTAACTTTTTCATCTTATTTCCCTTCTTTCTAACTAAAACATACACGTTAGAGCAGCTAGAAGGTCAATATAATTCAATAAAAAAGACCAAATATTTCTATTTGATCATTTAATAATTATTTATTTTTTAAATCTGTTTCATCAAATGCTTTAGAAATAGCACCACCTGGAGCAACCATTGGGAAAACTTTATCATCTTTACCAATCATTACTTCAATTAAAACAGGTCCATTTGTATCTAAGGCTTCTTTAATAGCTGGAGCCACTTCTTCTTTTGTAGAAACACGAATAGCTTTACATCCTAATCCTTCAGCAACCTTACAGAAATCAACTTTATCATCTAAAATTGTATTACTATAACGTTTACCATAGAATAATGTTTGCCATTGTCTTACCATTCCTAATACCTTATTGTTGATAACAACTTGAATAATAGGTACATTGTAACGACTTGCTGTAGCAAGTTCATTCATATTCATTCTGAAGCATCCATCACCAGCAATATTAAATACTGGGAAATCAGGATTTCCATACTTAGCACCAATAGCAGCACCTAAACCAAATCCCATTGTTCCTGCACCACCTGATGTAATTAATTGACGAGGTCTACGATAATGATAATATTGTGCAGCCCACATTTGATGTTGTCCTACGTCTGTACAAATGATTGCATTACTATCTGTTAAGTAATCAATTTGTTCAATGACATAAGGTCCTGTAAGAGTTGATTCATCATAAGTTAATGGATAACGATCTTTTAAATCACGAATTTGTTTTAACCATTGAGGATGATTTTGTCTTTCAAGTTTATTATTTAATTCACTTAAAATACATTTAGCATCACCAATAATACCTAAATCAACTTGAATATTTTTATTGATTTCAGCAGCATCTACATCAATATGAATAATTTTAGCATTTGAAGCAAATGTTTTTGTATTACCAGTTACACGATCAGAGAAACGTGCCCCAATTGTAATTAATAAATCACATTGACTCACCCCAAAGTTACTTGCTTTTGTTCCATGCATTCCAAGCATTCCTGTATAACGAGGTCTTGTATTATCAAAAGCCCCTTTACCCATTAATGTTTCACAAACAGGTGCATCAATTTTTTCAGCAAATTCTTTTAATTCTTGACTTGCACCAGATGAAATAACACCACCACCAGCAAAGATAAATGGTTTTTCACTTTCTTTAATCATTTCAATTGCTTGATCTAAATCTTCAACTGTATATGTTTCTGTTTTAGGTTCAATAGCTTTTGGTTGAAGTGGTTCAAATTCCATCTTTTCTGCAGTAACGTTTTTAGTAACGTCTACTAAGACAGGTCCTGGTCTACCTTCTTTTGCAATATAGAATGCTTTACGAATTGTAGGCACTAAATCTTTAATATCTTTAACGATAAAATTATGTTTTGTAATTGGCATTGTCACACCAGTAATATCAATTTCTTGGAAACTGTCACGCCCTAAGATTTCAACACCAACATTTGCAGTAATAGCAACAAGTGGTGTTGAATCCATATAAGCCGTCGCAATTCCAGTAACAAGGTTTGTTGCCCCTGGTCCTGAAGTAGCCATACAAACACCAACTTTTCCTGTTGCTCTTGCATAACCATCAGCGGCATGAGAAGCACCTTGTTCATGAGAGGTCAAAACATGATTGATTTTATCTTGATAACGATAAAGTGCATCATAGACGTTAAGAATAGTTCCTCCCGGATAACCAAACACTGTATCGACACCTTGTTCAATTAAACATTCACATATAATTTCTGAACCAGTTAACATCATTTTGTTTTTCCTCCTTTTATTTTTTTTCTTCTGGTGCTTGTAATACAGCACCTTTATCTGCAGATGTTACTAAAGAAGCATATCTTACTAAGTAACCTTTTTTAATACGAGGTTCTCTTGGTTGCCATTTAGCTTTTCTTGCAGCCATTTCTTCATCACTTACACGAACATTCATTGAATGATTTAAAATATCAATATCAATAATATCTCCTTCTTCAATGAAAGCAATTGGTCCACCTAAAGCAGCTTCAGGTGCCACGTGTCCAATAGAAGCTCCACGAGTAGCTCCAGAGAAACGACCATCTGTGATTAAAGCAACATCTTTATCTAAGCCCATACCAGCGATTTCTGAAGTTGGTGATAACATTTCACGCATTCCAGGTCCTCCTTTAGGTCCTTCATAACGAATAACAACAACATCACCTTTAACAATTTTTCCTTCACGAATAGCTACAATGGCATCATCTTCACAGTCAAAGACACGCGCTGGTCCTGTATGTACCATCATTTCTTTAGCAACCGCTGATTGTTTTACAACCGCACCATTTGGACAAATATTACCTTTTAAAACAGCAATACCACCATAAGGTGAATATGGATTTTCAACTGGACGAATAATTTCAGGATCTAAGTTGACGCATCCTTCAATATTTTCAGCCACAGTTTTTCCAGTAACAGTTAATAAATCAGTTGATAATAAACCTAATTTATTAATTTCATTCATTACTGCATAAATTCCACCTGCTTCATTTAAATCTTCCATAAATGTATCACCCGCTGGAGCTAAGTGACATAAGTTAGGTGTCTTCTTAGAAATTTCATTCGCAATTTCAAGATTTAAAGTAACTCCTGCTTCATGAGCAATAGCTGGTAAATGAAGCATTGAGTTAGTAGAACATCCAAGTGCCATATCCATTGTTAAAGCATTGGTAAATGCTTTTTCAGTCATAATATCACGAGGACGAATATCTTTTTTAATTAATTCAACAATTTGCATACCTGCATGTTTAGCAAGTCTAATTCTTTCTGAATAAACAGCTGGAATAGTTCCGTTTCCACGAAGTGCCATACCTAAAACTTCAGTTAAACAGTTCATAGAGTTTGCTGTATACATACCTGAACATGAACCGCAAGTTGGACAAGCTTTTTGTTCAAATTCATGAAGTTTATCTTCTGTCATATTTCCCGCATTGAATTGTCCTACAGCTTCAAATAATGAAGATAAACAAGTTCTTTTACCATCCATTTTACGACCAGCTAACATCGGTCCACCAGAAACAAAGATTGTTGGAACATTGACTCTGGCAGCTGCCATTAATAATCCTGGCACGTTTTTATCACAGTTAGGAATCATAACTAAACCATCAAATTGATGTGCTTCAGCCATTGCTTCTGTACTATCAGCAATTAATTCACGTGTTACAAGTGAATATTTCATTCCTGTGTGGTTCATGGCAATACCATCACATACAGCGATTGCCGGAATTTCTACTGGTACCCCACCAGCAAGATAGATTCCTTTTTTTACAGCTTCACAAATTTTATCTAAGTTCATATGTCCTGGAACGATTTCATTGAAAGAATTGACAACCCCAATTAATGGTCTTTCTAATTCTTCATCTGTATATCCAGCGGCATTAAATAATGATCGATGAGGAGCTCTTTCAGTTCCTTTTTTTACAAAATCACTTTTCATCCCTATATCCTCCTATAAATGACTTACAATAAGGTCTCCCATTTCACGAGTCCCTACTAATATTTTACCTTCAGACATGATATCTGTTGTACGATATCCTTCTTTTAATACTTTTTCAATAGCATCTTCAACATCTTTTGCTTCTTGATCTAAATCAAAAGAATAACGAAGCATCATTGCTGCTGATAAGATTGTGGCAATTGGATTAGCAATATTTTGCCCAGCAATATCTGGTGCACTACCATGACTTGGTTCATACATACCAAAACTATCTTCTCTTAAAGAAGCACTTGATAACATTCCAATAGAACCAGTAACCATACTTGCTTCATCTGATAAAATATCACCAAACATATTTTCAGTTAAAATGACATCAAATTGTTTTGGATCTCTTACAAGTTGCATTGCACAGTTATCTACTAACATATGTTCTAAAGTAACTTCAGGATATTCTGTAGCAACTTCTTCAACAACTTTACGCCATAAACGAGAAGTATCTAAAACATTTGCTTTATCCACGCTTGTTACTTTTTTATTTCTTTTCATCGCAATGTCAAATCCACGTTTAGCAATACGACGAATTTCAACTTCACTATAACTCATTGAATCATGAGCAACCATTTGATCTCCTTCTTTTTCAGTAGAACGTTCACCGAAATAAAGACCACCTGTAAGTTCACGCATGATCATCATATCAAATCCACCTTCAGTTAATTCTTCTTTAAGTGGACAAGCCCCTTTTAATTCATCATATAAGTAAGCAGGACGTAAATTTGCGAATAATCCTAATTCTTTTCTAATTTTTAATAAACCTGCTTCTGGTCTTAATGATGGTTCTAATTTATACCATGGCGAAGTTGTCGTATTTCCACCAATAGCCCCTAATAAAACACTATCACTTTTTTTAGCAATTTTTAAAGCTTCATCACTTAATGGTACACCATAAGCATCGATTGAACAACCACCCATTAAGATTTCTGTATAATTAAATTTATGATTATATTTTTTTGCAACAGCATCTAAAACTTTCATCGCTTCTGTAACGATTTCAGGCCCGATTCCATCACCTTTAATAACCGCTATATTCTTTTCCATTTTTTATCCCCTATTTTTTAGAATTTACATAATTTACTAAACCATCAGCATCAATCATTTTTTGTAAGAATTCTGGGAATGGTTGACTTTGGTAAGTTTCATTTTTTGTTTTATTTGTAATCACACCTGTTGAAAAATCAACTTCTACTTCGTCACCTTTTTCAATTTTATCAGCTGCTTCTTCACATTCCATAATTGGGAATCCAATATTAATAGAATTACGATAGAAAATACGTGCAAAGCTTTTCGCAATAACACATTTAATTCCAGCAGTTTTTAAACAAAGAGGTGCATGTTCTCTTGAAGAACCACAACCAAAGTTTTGACCTGCAACAATAATGTCTCCCTTTTCTACAGTTGAAGCAAAAGTAGGATCAATATCTGCCATTGCATGACTTGCAAGTTCTTTTGCATCAAATGAATTTAAATAACGTGCAGGAATAATTACATCTGTATCTACATTATCTTTATATTTATAAATTTTCATTATTCTTTACCTACCTTTTCAGGATTTGCGATATATCCAGCAATCGCACTTGCTGCAGCAACTTGTGGAGAAGCTAAATAAATAAGTGCTTCTGTATCTCCCATACGTCCTACGAAGTTACGATTTGTTGTTGAAACACATTTTTCACCTTTAGCCATAACACCCATATGACCACCCATACATGGTCCACAACTTGGTGTATTGAATGCACATCCAGCTTCTACAAAAATTTCAGCTAAACCTTTTTGAATACATTGTAAGAAAATTTTTTGTGTTGCTGGTACGACCATAACACGTACATTGTCTGCAACTTTTTTACCTTTTAAAATTGCTGCTGCTTTTTCTAAATCAGATAAGCGTCCATTTGTACAAGACCCAATAACGACTTGATCGATATAGATTTTATCCATTTCTTCAATTTCATCAATTGTATGTCCATTCCCTGGTAAATGAGGAAAAGCAACAGTTGGTCTTACTTCACTTAAATTGATTTCTAATACTTGTTCATATTCAGCATCTTCATCTGCTTCAAAAACTTCATAAGGCTTTTTAGAATGTTTTTCAATATAAGCAATTGTTTGATCATCAACAGGGAAAATACCATTTTTAGCCCCTGCTTCAATTGCCATATTACAAATTGTAAAACGATCATCCATTGTTAAATATTGAATACCATCTCCCACAAATTCCATTGATTTGTATAAAGCGCCATCAACACCAATTTTATCAATAATATGTAAAATAACATCTTTCCCACTAACATATTCACTTGGTTTACCAGTAATCACAAATTTAATTGCACTTGGTACTTTAAACCATAATTCCCCAGTTGCCATTCCAGTGGCGATATCTGTTGTTCCTACACCTGTAGAAAAAGCTCCTAATGCCCCATAAGTACATGTATGACTGTCTGCCCCAATAATACATTCACCAGCCACAACGATTCCTTTTTCTGGTAAGATAGCATGTTCTACACCACATTTACCTTGTTCCATACGATGTGTTAAACATTGTTTGTTTGTAAAATCCAAAATTGCTTTTGAATTTTCTGCAGATTTAATATCTTTATTTGGTGTAAAGTGATCTGGCACTAAAACCACTTTATCTTTATCAAAGACTTTATCTGCCATTTTATCAAAAATTGGTAATGCCATTGGCCCTGTAATATCATTTGCCATTACAACATCCAATTTTGCTTCAATTAATTGTCCCGCTTCAACATGATCTAATCCCGCATGTTTTGCTAAGATCTTTTGTGTCATTGTCATTGCCATTTTTTAAATTCCCCCTTCATTTTTAACCTTAGTAGGTTGTCATTAGAAAGTCATGACTTTCCAATGACAACACACTAAAGTGTGTTGATTAGTTATTGATTAATTTATCTTCATCAGACCAAGAATAAAGTTTTCTGAT
>ERZ791741.2633-NODE-2633-length-12366-cov-5.515961_pt1 | contig 12366 bp, 6 predicted proteins | sample MGYA00510040_ERZ791741 | MGnify/ENA primary metagenome ERZ791741 (study PRJEB30046, sample SAMN00791960) | human gut metagenome | study: EMG produced TPA metagenomics assembly of the A metagenome-wide association study of gut microbiota in type 2... | reverse complement strand
AGAAAAAAGCAATTTTTTTCAAAAGCTGCTACATTTTCCGTCCTCATATGTGTGCTGGCTGATATTCGGTGTCAAAGACTACGTGTGAGGTATTGTCTCCCTCAATTCATCCTGCCTCCGTCATCTCTGCGTCACTTGCTGGTTAGCAATAACCAAAGCGCAATTCTTTTGGAATGGTGCAAAAAAGCGGTGGAGAACAAGCTCCACCGCCCAAAATGCTTAGACCTTGAATTCTGAAATTGCTCTCCAGAACTCAATCAGCAAGACCTGATAGAGATCTTCATCCACGCGACCGTTCACGCGGCTGCATTTGTTCAGGAGCGATTCATACCGAACAAACAACTTTTCCACAGCGTCCTCATCACCGCGCTTTGCGCGCAGAAGCAAATCCTTGAAACCTTCCATAGTATTATTCCTCCATCGCATTGCGAATCTTGTCGCGGGCATTCTTGTGATGCGTGCTTACGGTACTATCATCTACCTTCAACTTGGCTGCGGTCTCCCGCACGGAAAGATGATCTACATATAAGGAAATCATAACCTCGCACTCTTTCGGCGTCAGCTTGTGCAGGTACTTTTTGATTCCTTCCCACATCAGCTTGGACTCGACGCTTTCCTCAATCGGGTTCATCAGGCGTCTATACACTGTGTCTACCTCGTCACGGCATTCCTCAATGGAAATCTCATGCTTTGCCTTAACCATCAGTGCACGAATGTAAGAAGCGTGCCGGGCATACAACACCTTGGTCATGAACTTTGTAAAGCGTGCAGCCAGTTGCGCGTCCTCACCACTAAACCATAGCTTATTTTTCTTTGCCATCGTAAACCTCCTGAATTTTGGGTTTCATTGAATAGACCTCAAAATTCGGAGGCGCGCGGGTCGGGTAAGAATTACGGCAGCGCATCTTACATTAAGCGAACGCAAAAAAAGGCCCGACAGCCGTTGTGGCTGTCGGGCCAAAAACAATCTGTAATTGTCTTTATAACCGATTACTTATTGTTTCTTCTCTTGCAGACAAATATAACTGCAAGTCCGAGCAGAGATACCACCAGCAGCACGACGTACAGCGTGGGATTGGAGGTATCGCCCGTTTGCGGCATTGCCGTTATGGTGGACGGCTTTGAAGTGCTTGCCGGGGTGGGGGCCGGTGTGGGAGCCGGTGTGGGAGCAACTTCGTTCTTCTTGGTTTCGCTGTCGTTCGAACTGTTGTTGCTGCCCGGATTGCTGCCGCTGCTCGGCACGGCGGTGTCCTTATAGGCAATCGCATAGACAGAGAAGCGGTCGGTCTTAAAGGTCAGCGTCTTGTTGGCTGCGTCAAACGCGGCATCCAGCACAGTAATCGTACCTTCATGGTTGCGCACAATGCAGTAGGTGCGGTTGACCGCGCTGTTCGTATTGATAAGCGCGTCCGGCACCACAACGGAGATCGGCAATGCGTTCTTAGTCGTGTGCAGGGCTGCACCGGGCTGCCGGTTACCATTCACGGTCATGTACTTGAACAGACTGATGTCAAGATACTGCCCAATGGTGTAGCCCTTGGCAGCCTGTGCCATCGCCGTTTTTACTACATCGGGAACATTGGCTTCTTTCACGGTCAGCACAATGTCCACACTTGCGCCGTTGGCAATCTGCACCAGTTCATCGGCAGTAATGTCGCCGCTGTTCACCAGCATGGCAAGCAATTCTGCTTTGTCAGTCAGCAGACCGACGGACGGTACAGCGCCCTCAGGCAGGACAACCACTTTCACCTTGCCGCTGCTGATTGCAATATCCTCGCCGGGGGCATCCTCAGCCTTGGAGGGGGCAATCACATAGGTCCATGTAATAGAATCGGTATAGTTGCCCTTGCCGGTGACGGTCAATGTGTATATGCCGTGGGCGGTGGCGGTGTTGTCCGCCACGGTGTAGGAATCTGCGGGGAGTTCTTTGCCGTCCAGCAGGACTTTCTCGACCGTTTGGGTCTGTTCCGCGCCGTTGGCGGCAAGACCCTTGCCCAGCACAACTGTTGCGCTCTGGATGGACTTCGGCTTGATGGTAAATGTACCCTTGACAAACTTCACATCGTAGTTCGGGTTTGCGCTCGCAGCGGTGCCGGTGATGTCATACTCGCCGACATTCTCGCCCTCAGCACGCGCCAGCGTGATACCTTTCAGCGTTTCACCGTCCAGTACACCACTGACTTTGTAAGTCAGTTCGGGGTCTTTTTCCTCATATACCTTGGACTTGTTGTCCGGGGTGACGGTGACTTTCTTGGCGGTGATGGTGGCAGTGGTTTCGGTCTGATTGCCGCTTTCAGCCAGCACATAGTTGTTGGCAGGATTGCCGCCCAGCGTCAAATCGGAAATCGTGACTTTCTTCTCACCGACATCAGCCTTTTCAAACATACCCTTAGCAGTAACGGTTAAGGTGTCATTTTCCAGAACACCGTCAAGAACTACCTTGCTGTAATCCAGTACTGCATCGGTCGTGCCGTCATAGACTTTGCCGTTTGCCGTAATGCCCGAAACCGTAACCTCCTTGGGGTTGACCGTAACGGTTGCAGTGCCGGTGTTCGTCGTGTATTTTCCACCGTTGGACTCATCGGGGGTGAATATCCACTCGGCACTATGGCTGCCCGCCTTGAGTTTCTCGTCAGGTGTGACCCATGTAAACGTGCCCGTGACCTTTTCCCGTGTGTTGGGGTCTTGCATCGTGCCCGTGATGGTGCTGTCGCTCAGTGCCTGACCATAGGTAATCTTGCTTGCGGTGATTTTGCCGTCCTCCGGCACGGGGGTGATTTGGTTCACCGCGCTGACCTTGACAGTCAGAGTGATGTCCTGATAGTTGCTCGTGGAGATTGTAACCGTAATCGTGCCGAATTGTCCTTCGTCCGTGGCGCTTCTGTTTGCTTCCAGCGTCAACTCACCGGTCTTGCCATTTACAAGGGTAACAAAGGTGCCACTGCCCAGAGTGGTATCCACCTTCTCGTCATAGGTGATCGTGCCGTAGTCACAGGGAGCCGTCAGCTTCGGCAGCAGCGTCGAGAGGTCAAGGGAATAAGTCTTGTGCAGACCGTTGGTGATGGTCAGCGAGCCAGCCGCTGCCGTGGGTGCGGCAGCCTTGGTGATCTCGAAGGTCTTGCTGGCCTCGCTGAGAACATAGTTGCCGCCGTCAGCGTCCTTGATGGTCACAGTCGCAGTACCGGCATTGGTATTGTTGCTGTAGAAAATCTCGTACTCCTTCTGGTCGATGATGTTGCCGATGTCGTCCTTAACGGTGACGGTCGGCTCCAGCGCATCGCCGGTGTAGGTGCAGGACGCGACTTCAATCGTAGGCGTCACGGTTTTTGGCGTGATCTTCCACTCGACCGTGGCCGTGCCGGTGTAGTTGCCGGTACCTTCGATGGTCAGGGTGATGCTGTCATTGGCATTGGTGGCCGAGCCGCCGCTTTTGATAATGTAGGTGATTCCTGTTTCATCCCAGTTATCCAGCGTCACGCGGGTGATCTTCGGCGATTGCTCCGTCGCATTGTACGCGAATTCGTATTTTTTCAGCGTGATGGTTGCGCCCTCGATGGACTTAGGGGCGACGTGGACTTTCACGGGGTCGGTTACGGCTGCGTAAATGCCGCCGTAGGATTCGTCCGGGGTGAATATCCAAGAGATTTTGTAATCGCCGGTTCGTTTGGGTTTATCGTCTGGATACGGCCACGCAAAGGTGCCCTTGACCTCTATTCCTGTGTCGGGGTCTTTCATCTTGCCCGAAATTTTGCTCTTGCTCAGTGTATCGCCGTAGGTAATCGCCGTTGCGGTGATTTCGCCGTCCGGCGTGGGCTCGATCTTGTTCTCCGCGCTGACATTGACGGTCAGAGTGATGTCCTCATAGTTTGTGCTCTTGATTACCACGGTCACTGTACCCACAGAATCAGTGGTTTTCACGTCATTTTCCTGAATGGGCAGGATCAGCTCGCCGTTTTCCACCTTCGCGCCGCTGGTGTAGTAGCCGTCATTGAGTTCGATCTTGCCCAGCTCATAGGTGGGTGCACCGTACTCTTTGGGCTTTTCCAGCGTGGGCAGGGCGGGGAGCGTCACAGTGTAGGTCTTTTCGTAGTCGTTTATAATGACGAGCGTAGTTTCCTTGGTGAAGTCAGGCGCAGCGGCCTTGGTGATGCTGCCAGTAGTAGGGAAGCTGCTCTGCTCCAGGAAGTAATTCTTCGCGGTCTGCCCCATCAGGGTCACTGTGGCAGTGACGTTCTTGCCGCTGCCCACACCGGCATCGTCAAAGCTGGCGGTGACGGTGTAGTCTGTGCCTCGGTTCAAGTTCACGCCGTCGAAGGTTACGCTGGAGATGTCCGCGTTTGTCGTGCCATCATAAGGCTTGGACGCAGCCGTTACCCCGGTGATCGTCAGCGGCTTCTTCCTAATGCTGACCGCCACGCTGGCGGGTGCGGTATCGTTGTGGTTTGCATCGCCAATCACCCGATACCACACGGTATATGCTTCGGCATCGGTGCCGGTAGGGATGTCCTGGCTGTATGTGCCGTTCTCGGTCAGGCTGTACTTTATGGTGCCATGGTCCGTCATGCCCGCAGTAATCAGCGCCTGCTCCTGTCCGGTATAGGTCAGATTTTCCTGCGCCGTGGGAGCGGTGAAGGTGGGGGCAGCCTTGTTCACCTTGATGGTCACAGTTCCGGTCGCAGTCGCGTATTTCTCGTAGCCCGCAGCCGGAGTGAACGTCCATTCGGCTTCATAGTTGTCACTTGCAGCTGGCTTGATTGTGCCATCTGTCCATGCGAATGTACCGTTGACTGCATCACCCGTGTTGAGGTCTTTCATCTTGCCCGAAATTTTGCTCTTGCTCAGTGTGTCACCGTAGGTAATCGGCGTTGCGGTGATTGTGCCGTCCGGCTCAGGTTTGATTTGGTCCACCGCGTAGAGATCGAGCGGCAGATCGAAACTCTCATAGTTATCCGTGGTGACATAAATCGTGACAGATCCGATCTTGCCGGTTTTCCCGCCGTTCTGTGCATCGATCGTCAACGTCAGAACACCGCTGTTGATCCCCACCTTGAAGGAATTGACTGTATACCCGGATTCAAAGTCGGACGAAGGTTCGCCACTATAGAGTACCGTGCCATAGGTTCCATTAGGCGCGGCGGGCAGAATCTGCTTGGCATCATAGGTGTATTCCAGCGTCGTGCCGTTGATCACGTTCAGTGCGCCATTCCGGATGTTCGTGGGCGCGTCGGCCTGGGCGATGGTAAAGATCGCGCCGCCGGATTGTGTGATCTCCTTCGATGTTGAAGGAGTGTCCTCACCATAGGTCTGAAGCACATAGTTGTCGTCGTTGAGCGTTATCTTGAAGGTGATCCCATACTTCTCACCGGCATCCGGCGAATGGATGGTTTCTTCACCGCTCTTCTCAACAAAGTACGCATCCGAAATGGTGTAGGCTTCACTCGGGACATCGACGACGCCAGAAGCAGAATGCGTTTTGAATGTCAGAACCTTTGCCCATTCTTCCGCAGTCTTAGTGATTGTCGCCGTGCCGTCATAGGTCTTGGAAATGTCAGAGGAAACCATGACGCTGTCGATCTTCATCGGCTCGATCTTCCACTCCACGTCTTTGATCTCGCCGGAATAGTTGCCCCCACCCTTGATGGTCAACTTGTAGCTGCCCGCGTCGGTCTGCTTCGTGACCTGCACGGTGTAGTCGTTATCTCTACTCAGCGTTTCATCACCGAGCTTGACCGTGACCGTCGGCTCCTGTGGGTTGCCGTTGTAGGTCAGGTTACTGACTGTGACCGTCGCGCCCACAAGGCTGATTGGCGTAACGGTGATGGTGATCTCGGCGCTCTTGGAATAGTAGTCGCTGGTGAAGGTGACGCGGTAGGTGTACGTCCCGGCAGGAAGATCGGCGGGTAACTTATAACTCGTGCCAGCCGCCCCTTCCAACGGGGGGATCGCCGTATCGTCCGTAAGTTTATACCACGCGCAGCTGAGGTTTTCTCCGCTCGTTTCGCTCAGTTTGCAGCTTGAGACCAGTGTTACCTCTCCCGTCGCACCATATGCTATGGTCAAGATTTCCTGATTGTTCTTGTCCTTTGCGTACACATTGACGCTCTGGATAGGAGCCTTCTCAACGGTGACAAACGACCCCTCTGTTGTTTGGAGGTAACTGTCATTCGCCCAGTAACCGTTTCCGTACTTGAAGGCATAGCCCTCCTCTAGCAGACTACCGAGGGTCAGATCGGTCACCTTTTCATTGGAAACCGTCACCTTACCAATTCTGCCCTTCGTCGTACCGGAATCCTTGATCGTCGCTTTGGCATCCACGCTCAGTGCATCGACGCTGTGACCGTTCAGATCAAAGATGAACGGATTATTGATCATCACTGTCGTTCCGGTCACGTCCGCCAGCAGCTTCAGTGTGCAGCCGTTGTTTTTGGTCGCGTAAACGAGCGCATCGGTGAAGCTCGAGAAATACTTTGCGTCCGAACCGGTGATATCGACCTGTGCTGCGGCTTTCATCCCACAGGTGGGGCAGGGATCCTCCGTCATGGATTTTCCATCCGCCGAGCCGTGATCGCAGACCTTGTGGCAGACGGTGCATTTGCCGTTTTCCCACTTGTGCTCGCACGGGCGCACGGTCACTTCGTCTTCCGTTTGGGTCTCGCTGCTCAGATCGAGCACTGTGTCACCATTCCAGAACAGGCTTTCGTCCAGATAGTCGGAAAGATGCTTGCCGCTATCCTCTGTTTTGATGCTGTAGTCGTTAGTGCCCTTCTGGAACGTACCGCTTTTCAGTACGGCGTTGCCATCTGTTTTTAACAGCACACCGCCGGTGTACGTGCCGCCGTCAAACTCCACCGTGCCATAGGTCACATATGCCAGCCAGACAGACCGTTGACCATTCCAGAAATCCGCTACAGATCCGCTCTTTGCGGTCACATTTTCCAGTGTCAGCTTCGGGCCGCTATTGGATGAGATGTAAAGAACGCCCTCATAGCTCGTGCATCTGCTGCCATCCAGCGTACCGTTTTTCAGCGTCAGCTGGCTTCCGTTGTGCAGCATGATCAGGCAGGCGCCGTCGGCACTCAGGGTATGGCTGTCCAGATCGATGGTGAAGTTCTTTTTGGAAGAACCTACCTGCAGCACCGCGCCGTTGCCCAGATCCAGATCATCCAGCAGCGTGATGGTCCCGCCGTTCTGGACGGCATTGATCGCCTTCGACAGAGAAGCGTATTCCACATCTCCAATCTTTGCGACCGGCGCATCTATGGCCGTACCCTGCTGAACGGTCACGACCGTGTTGAAGCCGCCGCCGGTGCGCACCTGTGTTCTGTTCTCATCCACATAGACACAGCCATCTCCCAGAAGTTCCATGCAGTCGCGGCTGGTAGCGTCGGTGGTCTCGTTCACCTTCCAGAAAATGCTTTTGACATTCTTGTTTGTTATGGTATCCATGTAGGGGCGGAACGTACCGCCTTCCAGTGTGACTCGACTTTTTGCACCTACGTACAGTCCCTGATAGTCGCCGCTTTTGATGACAGCAGAGCCGAAGTCGCCCACCGTCACACTGCTTTTATCGCTCGTTACTGTGGCGGTCACGTCTTCCAGCGTCATGTTCGCACCGGATCTGTACGCGCGGATGGCGCAGCTACCGTCTCCTGCGGCTTTTACTGTACCGTTCTTCACCGTTACGGTGGCATCTTTGACCACCAGAACGCCGTCATGTAACCACGCTTTGGAGCTGGACAGCGTTTTGCCGCCCAGATCGAAGGTGATGCTCTTGTTGATGGTCACGAATGTCTCGCCCAGGTCTACGTCGCTTAGCAGTGTGACGGTATCGCCGTTCTGCGCCGCGTTCAGCGCCGCCGGGAGGGATTCGTATGTACCGCCATCCGTGCCGTCCGCTTTTGTCACGGAAGCCGCCTTAACGACCGCCTTGTTGACCGTGAGTTCCACGGTTGCTGACCTTTCCTCTTTGTAGTTCTTGGTCTCGGCGGTCTTGGCGTAGACATAATATGTGCCGGGTTCGCTGATTACAGTGTTCTCGTCGATCTTGGGCATGGCATCGCTGCCCTCGTACTCCGAAGATCCAGCTATTGGTTTGTACTGCGTATAGTAATATGTCACCGCAGCACCCTCCGGCGCACCCTCGACAGACAGCAGCGGCAGAATCTTTTCGCCCACCGTGCAAGCTGCCTTGGAAAGAGATACGGTCAGATCGGGATAGGCCTTGTCGATGTAGCCGTCGATCGTAAACTTTTCTTCGCCCGCCTTGAGCTTGTACTTCGCCGCGGCATCACCGATCAGCGCGATTTCCACAGTGACGGTATGCCATCCCGCGTCCGCAGAATCGAACGTCTTCTTGGCGGTAAAGCCCGCTCCTTCTTTGAGTTCGATTTCATTTGTGCCGTCTGTAAATGTCAAGTCGATTGGAATCGTACTGCCGTCCGTCGTACCGTCATAGCCGCGCTGAATGGAAGAGGGTTTCATTTTGCACCAAATCTCCGTCCGTGTGTCTCCTTCGGAAATAGGTGTGCCGCCCGCTTCGCCGTTCTCGCCGTCTGCGGCGTTCTGCCCCGCATCGTTAAGGGCGGGGAGTTCGTTTTTCCCCTCCACAGTCGGCTCATTCTGCACGGCTTGTTTGCCGGTTTCTTTGCCGGTTTCTTCGTCGGTTTCTTCGTCTGCGGTATTTTTTTCGGCAGCCGCAGGCGCATCCTCTGTCGGGTTTTCTTCGAGGTTCGCGGACGGGGCATTCTCATCCGCGCCGGTTTCCGCTTCCTGCGTTACACTAACCGTCTGTTCCAGCGGCTGTCCATCTGCTGCCAGCGCCCCGGTGGGGGTCAGGGTCAGGCAGAGGGTGATCGCCAGAAACAGGCTCAATACACGTTTTTTCATCAGGTTTTCCTCCGTTTGGCATCAGTGGTCGGAAATAAGCCACAGCTTTTTGGCTGCGGTTTTGGCTTCGCTGCGCCGCTTTACACCCAGTTTTTCTAAAATATGGCTCACATGGGTCTTTACCGTGGGCAGCTTCACGTCCATGATCTGCGCGATCTCGGCATTGCTTTTGTCCGCGCAAATCAAGCGCAGTATCTGTAATTCCGTAGGGGTAAGCTCCTTCGCCGCCCTCATGCGCGGGGCAAGAAAGCGCGGATAATAGGTCGCCTGTGTCCGCACGGCGGCCATAAGGAGCTTGTACCATTTTGTATCGTCGTTCCGGTTCAGCTTTTCCAAAAGGGGCAGCACGGCGGCGCTGTACACGCTGACGGGCGTGATAAAGCTGTACTCTGCCGCCGTATCCAGCGCGGCCGTAAGCCGCGCCCGCCATGCGTTGTCCTTTTTCCGATACAGGGCAAGGGCGCACAGAATGTTCAGGTGGATGCCGTCAATATGCCGCCCGCAGCCCTGTATGTAGCGTTCCAGCGGCGAAAGCGTCAGCAGGGCGGCGTCCGGGCGGTTCTGCGCAATTTCAACCATGGCTTGCGTCAGGTATTGATACCGCTTCATTACGTTCAGGTGCATGGGGTCGCGGGGCGCTTTTGTGCGGTACCACTCGTCGGCACTGTCCTGGTCGTCACAGTACAGGGCCATTCGGCAGAGCATCGCGTCCATATTCGGCAAAAAGCGGGTCAGCCCCTGCGCTTCAAACCGGGAACGCAGCGTTTCGATCGTGCGGCGGGCATCTGCCGCCTGCCCCTTGGACAGCTGGCAGCGCGCCAGCAGCCCGTTCACGGCAAACTCTATATCCGGCGTTCCCTTTTGCTGGATCTCACACACCTGCGGGATAAGCGCAAGCATACGCTCGGTGATGTTTTCGCCCTTTTCAAATTTGCTTTCGGCAATGGCGCAGTCCGCCAGCCCCACGCCGTCTTTTTTCAGCACGGCCTCTACCGGGGTGCGAAGCGTCCGATACAAAAGATCGTCCTTTTTGCTCCACTCTGAAAAATCCTTGCCGCCGTTCATAATGCTGGGCAAGGTACTGGTCACGGAAAAAGGCGGCAGCGTTATTTCTTTATCGGTCAGCAGCCGGAACACGGCCGGGATCGTTTTTATCAGCCCCTCCACACCGCGCTGCGGCAGGGAAATATCCAGCCATGCAAGGCGGCTGCGAGCCTGTCTGGCGGCAGGGTCCTGTTTTTTGCGGCAGTCGGCAAAGTCTTTTAGCGCCCCGTACCACCGTTCCGAGCCTTCATAGTCCATTGCCAGGGCGCAAAGCATACTCATTCCCTGCATCAGGGAAGGCGAAGCCAAGATTTCGCTTTCCGGCAGAGCGCGGTAATACTTTTCCATCTCGCTGTAATGCCCCATGCCGGGGTGCTGCTCGGAATTGCGGATCAGCAGCTCGGATATTTTGGCGTGATCCCCGCTTTTGGTGTAGCATTCCAGCGCGTGGGCATAATTCTCTTTCAGCTCGTAGTAAAGCGCCCCGCGGCTGAAAACGGCGCGGCGCTTTTCCTCGCTGCATTCTTTTTCCATCTCCCAGAGAAGGAAGGCGCGGAACTGCGGCCAGAAGTGGAAGTGCCGCACATCGTCATAACGCAGCATCGTTGTGTTGTGCAGCAGCCAGTCCAGCAGATTCCCGGCGCGGGGGTCGCCGCTGACCATCCGCGCCATTTCCAGATCAAAGCGCTCAAAGGGGGCAAGATCCAGCAAAAAATGCCGCACCGGAAGATCGAACCGGCGATAGATGGCATCCTCGAAGTAGCTGAACACCTCCCGGTAAGCCTGCGCTACGATTTCCGGGGCGAACGGCTTGCCGCCGGACATACACCGCGCCGTAACGGCGACGCCCAGCGGGTAGCCGATGGATTCTTTCAGGATGCCGTTGATTTCGCTTTCCGTCACGGCTACTTTGCAGGAGACAAAAAAGTTGCGTATGTCCTCGCGGTCAAAAAGAAGGTCGTCCGGCTCCAGCGTGGTCATAAGACCCGTGTACTGGAAGGCCGTCAAGTACGACGGCGGCACCCCGCGGGAGAGAAACACAAACCGGCGTGCCGGGTTGGCACGGATCAGTTCACAGAGCGTCTGCGAGGTTTCCTGCTCCTGCAAAAGCTGAAAGTCGTCGATCAAAAGGACATCCCAGTTTTTCGGCAGTGTGCGGAGCGTAAAATCCGGCGCATCGGCACACAGCCGCAGCGTCCGATGCCCGCGCAGCAGCGCATTGGCCAGCGCCGTTTTGCCAAAGCCGCAGGGCGCACTGAAAAAAAGGATGCGACCACTTTGCATAACGCTGTCAAATTTTTGCTGCACAGATGGCTTTATCAGAATATTTCCGCTCAATTTTAACTCCTTTTGGGTGAAGGACGGGGAAAATGCCATACTATAATAGTCTAATTATACCATCCGAAGGGGAAAAGTAAATCATCCCAAAGTATGAGATTTGGTTCTTTTGAAGGGGTCGTGCGGCGCGCTTATCTTCGGCTTTACGATATATTTTCCCCAAAAAAGCACTTGACAATTCGAGCGGTTCACCCCATAATTTAAATAATCATTGTGGTGCTGTCAGCGGACAGCAAAGAACGAAGGAGACAAGATGAAAAAGCGAATCGTAAGCACCCTTGCACAATTATCATCCTAACATCTGCATGTGATAGAGCTTCACTTTTTCCTCAAACGGCAGTCCCGGATCAATGCCGACTTCTTCCCACATCACACCATACGGTGCGCCGCTATCTGTATATCCAGCGATAAAAGCAAAACGATCATCGCAGTCCTCATACAGTGCTGCCAGCCGTTCCCTTTCTTTCGCTTCCCTCTCCGTTCTCCGCTGCCGGAGTCGCTGTTCTTCAGCCCGTTTAATCCGGTCGAGCTGCTCCTGTGTATAATTGACTCCAAGCTCCTGCAAATCTTTAGTGGCAGTCACAGCATCCACATGAAAGCGTTCCCGGTAATGCTTAAACAAAAAAATTGCCTTTATTCATAAAAGACAAAGTTGCTGGAGAATTTTTTCTCCAGCAACTTTCTTTATCTTTAAGCCATTGAAATACAATACTGTCCAATCAGCTCATCCAACTATTGCGTCGGTGGACAAAGGGATACACAATAAAACAACCAAATATGGACTGCCAACCTACTGAAATTACCGCCCTAATGAGACACAGGGCGGTTTTTTCATAGGCAGAGGAAGGAGGTATCCCTACAAGTGGGGCTTGACTGCAAAAAGTCAGGCCCTTTTTTCATGCCATCAAATAAGAAGGAGGAAATGCGAATGGCCGATGAAAAAGCAAAAATTGTAACTGACGCAACCGGGCCGAGCTCTGGCCCTGCCCCGGCCCAGCCCGAAGTGGACGCACAGGTTTCCAAGCAGGAGCAGTCCGCTCCCGCTTCCGGCAGTTCCGGATGACTTGCTTTCAGCTTTGTGAGCATATCGATAGAGAG
>ERZ791741.2632-NODE-2632-length-12366-cov-6.855333_pt1 | contig 12366 bp, 9 predicted proteins | sample MGYA00510040_ERZ791741 | MGnify/ENA primary metagenome ERZ791741 (study PRJEB30046, sample SAMN00791960) | human gut metagenome | study: EMG produced TPA metagenomics assembly of the A metagenome-wide association study of gut microbiota in type 2... | reverse complement strand
GGAAACATTTTCATAACGTTTTGTGCCTGAGCGAAGCGAAAGGAATGGATATAATTATGAAAAGAAAAGCATTATCATGTGTTTTGGCATTGACAATGTGTGTAGCGCTTTTGGTATCAGGCTGTGGAAACACAAAGTCGGACAAAAATGACAATGGTAAAAAATCAAGTAAAAAAGATGAGATACATATAGTGATTTCTGCGAATCCGCCATCGCTGGATCCGCAATCGGTAAATTCCAATATCGTTGGGGGAATTGGAATTCATGTATACGAATCGCTGTTTGCAATGGATGAAAATTATGAGCCAACACCTGTCTTAGCAGAGTCTTATGAGGTGAGCGATGATGGAATGACTTACACGATCAAGCTTCGACAGGGTGTGAAATTCCACAGTGGGGAGGAGATGACGGCAGATGATGTTGTTGCATCTATGAACCGCTGGATTGAAACTTCTCCGAAAGCGAACACGTTGATTGGAGGCTCTACATTTGAAAAAGTAGATGACTATACTGTGAATTTAAAAGTAAATCAGGCGTCATCTGACATTATTATGATTCTTGCAAGTCCGATTCAGTTTGCTGCGATTTACCCGGCAGAAGTAGTTGAATCAGCAGGCGCAGACGGTATCAGCGAATATATTGGTACGGGACCTTACAAAGTGTCTGAGTGGAAACAGGATCAATATGTAAAATTGGAGAAAAATGAGGATTATCAGCCTTCAAAAGACGCATCGACAGGTATTGCGGGCGAAAAGAAAGCAGCTACAGAGACACTTTATTTTGATGTAGTTACAGATGCGGCAACTCGTATTGCAGGTCTGCAGAATGGCCAGTATGATATTGCGGAGGAAATTCCGGCAGATAATTATGAGGAACTGTCAAAAGATGAATCTTTAAAAATGAGCGTTGAAAGAGGAGGTACACTGAATTTGTTCCTCAATACAACGGAAGGAATCATGGCAGATGTAAATATGAGACAGGCGATTCTTGCAGCACTGAACTGTGACGATATTCTTCTTGCAAGTTATGGTAACAAAGATTTATATGAAGTGAATGCAGGATGGTGCGTGCCTACAGATACTCAGTGGGGAACAGATGCAGGAAAAGAATACTATAACCAAAATGATGTGGAAAAAGCAAAAGAATTACTGAAAAAAGCAGGATACAATAACGAAAAGATTGTTTTGGTAACGACCCCGGATTATGCAGAAATGTACAATGCCACTTTGGTTGTGCAGGAACAGCTAAAGAAAGCGGGAATCAATGCAGAAGTAGAAAGCTATGATTTTAGTACTTTTATGGAACATCGAGCAGATCCGAAACAGTTCTCTATGTTCATTACAAGTAACAGTTATAATATGCTTCCAATCCAGCTTTCTGTATTGGATAAAGGCTGGGCAGGTCTGGACCGTCAGGAAGTCACAGATGGAATCGCAGCGATCCGTTCGGCGGCGACAGCGGAAGATGCTTCTGCGGCATGGGCAGACTTGCAGACATTCTTATATGAATATGGTGCAGCTACGGTGCTTGGACATTACACCGGAGTGAATGCCATGAGTGCAAATGTAGATGGTGTGGATTATTTGAGATTTCCGATTTATTGGAATGCAACAGCTTCAAAATAGAAACAGGTTAACAGCGGAGTGCAAAAGCAGTCCGCTGATTTTATGAGAAGGGAAGTGTATTTGGATGTTATCATATATTTTTAAACGTATTTTGTCACTGATACCGGTTTTGCTTGTAGTGTCCTGTGTTGCTTTTTTGATTGTATATATGATACCGGGCGGACCGGCGACGGCATTACTTGGAATGGAAGCAACACCGGAACAGATACATACTTTGAATGCAGAGCTGGGATTTGACCGCCCATTTCTTACACAATATGTGGATTGGTTTGGGAAAGTACTTCAAGGCGATTGGGGGACATCATACTTTTTACATCAGTCTGTATTAGAGGCTATCGCAGAATATTTTCCGCCAACATTGAGTCTTGCAATCCTTGCACAGATTATTGCACTGCTGTTAGCGGTTCCGTTGGGGATTCTTGCTGCCTGTAAAAGAGGAACTGCGGTGGATGTGGCAGCTGTCACAACTTCACTTTTGGGGGTGGCGCTTCCGGGGTTTTTGCTTAGTATGTTTTTGATGCTTATTTTTAGCGTCTACAATCATTGGTTCCCGGTAGCTGGTTATGCAAGTTTGTCAGAAGGAATACTGGAACATTTAAAATATCTGTTTGTGCCGGCACTTTCACTTGGAATTGTGCAGGCTGCATATCTTACAAGAATGATTCGTTCTTCTTTGCTTGATGTGCTGCATATGAATTATATTCATACAGCACGCTCAAAAGGTCTTAAAGAGAGAACCGTAATTTTGAGATATGGTCTGAAAAATGCGGCGCCAGTCATATTGACTGCAATCGGTCAGTCTTTCGGAAGCCTCATTACCGGAACGATTGTGACAGAGACATTATTTAACATTCCGGGTCTTGGTATGCTGACACTTAGTTCGATCAATCGAAGAGATGTATTTGTGATCCAGGGAGTGGTTCTCTTTGTCACATTGTTATATGTGATTGTGAATTTGGCAGTAGATGTACTGTATGGTTTTGTGGATCCGAGACTTAGGCCAGGATTGAAATAGGAGGTGACGAAAAATGCATTTTACACGTAAAAGTATGTCGGAGGCAAGTAAGACGATTTTTAAGGAACAAAGAGAACTTACAAAAGAAAGGATTTTGGGAAATCCTGCATTAATAATAGGAACAATCGGGTTTCTTGTCATCTTGACAGCTGCGGTTTTTGTCCCGCTTATCAGTTCTGTCGATCCGAATGCAATGTCGGTATCCGAGCGTTTCAGAGCGCCCGGAGGAGCGTATTTATTTGGAACAGATGAATTTGGGAGAGATCTTTTTATTCGTCTGATGTATGGGGCAAGGGTTTCTCTTTGGGTAGGGGGAAGCGTAGCCATATTATCCTGTGTTATTGGAACACTGATCGGAATTTATGCAAGCTATTTTAAAATATTAGATCAAATTTTAATGAGGATCTGTGACGGATTGATCGCGATACCGGGAATTCTTTTGGCGATTGCGCTGATAGCCGCATTAGGCACATCAAGCTGGAATGTAGTGATTGCGCTTACGGTTGTCTACACGCCGAGTGTTGCCAGAACAGTGAGGGCGAGGGCGTTGGTTATCCGGGAACAGCCGTATGTGGAAGCTGCTAAAGTACAGGGATTTAGCAATTTTCGAATTTTATGGAAATTAATTTTACCAGGGGTTATTTCCCCGCTTACAGTGCAGGCATCTTTCATTTTTGCACAGGCGATTATCTCGGAAGCATCTCTCAGTTTTTTGGGAGCAGGAATCCCGGCGCCGGCAGCAAGTTGGGGAAATATGCTTCAGGCGAGCAAACTTGTTTTTTCAAAGGCGCCTTGGACGATGTTATGTCCGGGGATTGCTGTTATCGTATGCGTGCTGAGCCTGAATCTTTTGGGAGACGGTCTTAGAGATTTTCTGGATCCTAAAACGAAAGGAGGAGCAGGTAAATAATGCAAGCGAAGAACAATGAAAGAGAGCAGGAAGTACTGTTGGAAATGAAGGGGCTGAAGGTGTCGTTTCCAATCCATAAAAAATGGTTTCCGGCAGTTGACGGTGTGGATTTTTCTGTTTATCCGGGAGAAATCACAGGAATTGTAGGAGAATCGGGTTCTGGGAAAAGTGTTATGTCCCAGTCTATTCTGCGTTTGAAAGAGCATGATACATCTGTTCGGTATGAAGGAGAGATTCTTTTTGAAAAAGAGGATCTTTTGAAACGACCCCTGTCTCAGATGCGAAAAATCCGAGGAGAAAAGATTTCTATTATTTTTCAAGATCCATTGAATTCATTGAGCCCAGTTCATACGGTTGGAAAACAGTTGAGTGAGATTCTTCTTTTTCATAAAAACATTTCCAAAAAAGAGGCGCAGGAACGTTCGGTTGAAATGCTGAAATTGACAGGGATTCCAAATCCACAAAATTGTATGAAAAAATATCCGTTTGAGTTGTCGGGAGGAATGCAGCAGAGGGTGATGATTGCAATGGCGCTGGCATGTGAGCCAAAGCTTTTGATAGCGGATGAACCGACGACAGCTTTGGATGTGACGATTCAGGAACAAATTTTACATCTGATACGAAAGTTGAATGAAAAAATGGGAATGTCGGTATTGTTCATCACTCATGATATGGGCGCGGTGTCGCAGTTGTGCCACAGCGTGAAGGTGATGTATCTTGGACAAATTGTAGAAGATGCCGTGACAGAGGAGCTTTTTTCCAATCCGCTTCACCCATATACAAAAGGATTATTGTCATGTATTCCGCACCTGGGAGTGGAAAGAGATGTGGAATTGCCTACCATACATGGAGCGGTTCCGTCTATTTCGCAGATACCAGACGGATGCCATTTTTGCACGAGATGTCAGTACGCTGATAAAAAGTGCGAACGACAGCAGCCGCCTTTGGTAGAAGTCACTTCGGGACATTTTGTAAAATGCTGGAAATATATAGATAAGGAAAATGCGGAAAGTGAGGAGTGATTATGGGCGAATATTTGCTTGAAGTAAAAAATCTGAAAAAAACATATCCGATATATAGAAATACAGGAAAACTTTTTGGTTCAAAAGAGCGTATGAATGCGGTGGACGGGATGTCATTTTATATCAAAAAGGGAGGGACCTATGGGCTGGTAGGAGAGTCTGGGTGCGGAAAGTCGACAAGCGGACGGGCAATTGTAGGATTGACTAAAACAGACAGCGGTTCGATTTTTTATGAGGGGACAGATTTGTGCAGTCTGAGTGAAAAAGAATTTCGCCCGTTTCGAAAGGAGATACAGATGGTGTTTCAAAATACACTGTCTGCATTGAATCCGCGTCAAAGGATTGGAAGTATATTGGAGGGTATTCTTTTTATTCACGGTGTGAAAGACCGTGAGGAAAGGAGAAATCAGGCAGTCGAGGTGCTGAGACGTGTGGGGCTTGAAAAAGAGTATTATTTTCGATTTCCGCATGAGCTTTCCGGAGGACAGGTTCAGCGTCTTGGGATTGCAAGTGCACTGGTTGTACAGCCAAAACTGATCGTGTGTGATGAACCGGTATCGGCTTTGGATGTATCAATTCAGGTACAGATTTTAAACATGCTCAAAAAACTGCAAAAAGAACTAAAACTTAGCCTGCTTTTTATATCGCATGATATTGGTGTTGTGCGGTTTATATCGGATCGTGTGGGAGTAATGTATCTTGGCACATTGGTAGAGGAGGCAGAGACAGAAGAATTGTTTTCCAATCCGCTGCATCCTTATACAAAAGCGTTGCTTGCAGCGGCTTTGGATCCATATGTCAGCAGGAAAACGTTTGTGGCATTAAAAGGAGAACAGCCGATTCGAACGGAAAATTTTGTGGGCTGTGCATTTTGCAGTCGATGTCCATATGCAGCAGAACAGTGTAAAAAGGAGACGCCTGTTCTTCAAAAGTTTGGAGAAGGACACAAAGTAGCATGCCACCGGGCAACAGAATTTTAAATTGAGTATTAACAATCGAGGAAAGTTATGATATACTATTAATAATTGAATGACTAAAAGGATAGAGGTGCGGATTTCATCAGTATTGTGTGGCAAAGTTGGACAGCCGTCACATATGAAAGGGGAAGTCGCCGAAGAGATGTTTTTTTGTCCAGAAAGATATCTCTGGGATATTGCAGAATATGCAATATACTGTCACTTATGTGGAGAGCTATCGTTGGTTTGTTAGGAATACGAAAGAAAAGATGCAGGATAAGTATGCGGGAACCATGAATGTGCTTTTACACAAAGGTCATTCATGGTTTTTATTATCAGGGGAGATACCCTTTGAAGGAAAGAGAGGAACTTATTTATGCATATTTCAAAAAAGAAAGTATTGTCAGTGTGTTCGAGTGTTTTTGTGTTGACGCTGATACTGTCTATGACGGTGTTTGCGGCTGAGAAAGCACCGAAACCAGAACTGTATGCTACTTTTTGGGCATTAATCCCTCCCGTTGTGGCGATTGCTCTTGCGTTGATCACAAAAGAAGTATATAGTTCATTGTTTGTTGGTATTTTAGTAGGAGCATTACTCTACTCGGGATTTTCATTTGAAAAAACGGTAGTACATATTTTTGAAGGCGGAATTATCAGCGTGCTTTCTGACAAGTATGATGTTGGAATTTTGGTATTCCTTGTGATATTGGGAGCAATGGTCTCCTTGATGAACAGAGCAGGAGGTTCCGCAGCATTCGGAGAATGGGCAGGACAACATATCAAATCACGTGTGGGCGCACAGCTTGCGACAATTGCACTTGGTGTGTTGATTTTTATTGATGACTATTTTAACTGTCTGACTGTGGGAAGCGTGATGCGTCCGGTAACAGACAAACATAATGTGTCTCGTGCAAAGTTGTCTTACTTGATCGACGCAACAGCGGCTCCGGTCTGCATCATTGCACCGATTTCTTCGTGGGCAGCAGCGGTGACAGGTTTTGTAGAAGGGGAAGATGGATTTTCAATCTTTATGCAGGCGATACCATATAATTTTTATGCACTTCTTACAATTGTGATGATGATTGGAATCGTATTGCTCAAAGCAGATTACGGTCCAATGAGAACACATGAGATGAATGCGTTGAAAGGTGATCTCTATACAACAGAAGGACGTCCTTATGAAAATGCATCTGAAGGTGTTGTGAATAATAATGGAAAGGTAATTGATCTGGTGATTCCGATTCTTTCACTGATTGTGTGCTGTGTCATCGGAATGATCTACACAGGCGGATTTTTTGATGGAGTAGGATTTGTGGAGGCATTTTCAAACAGTGATGCATCTGTAGGTCTTGTGCTTGGAAGCTTTTTCGGACTAATCATAACGATTGCATCGTATGTGGTACGCAGAGTATTGAATTTCTCGGATTGTATGTCATGTATTCCGGAAGGATTCAAGGCGATGGTGCCAGCAATCATGATCCTGACATTTGCGTGGACATTAAAAGCGATGACAGACAGTCTTGGAGCAGCAGAATTTGTTGCAACGACAGTAGAGCAGTTCGCAGGGGGATTGATGAACTTTCTGCCAGCGATCATTTTCTTGATTGGATGCTTCCTTGCATTCGCGACAGGGACATCATGGGGAACTTTTGGTATTTTAATTCCAATCGTAGTTGCGATTTTTGCAGATACGAACCATGAACTGATGATTATCTCTATCTCAGCATGTATGGCTGGTGCGGTCTGTGGAGACCACTGTTCGCCGATTTCTGACACGACGATCATGGCATCGGCAGGTGCACAGTGTGACCATGTAAATCATGTGTCTACTCAACTTCCGTATGCGATGACAGCTGCAGCGGTATCGTTTGTGACTTATATTATTGCCGGATTTGTGCAGAGTGCATGGATTGCGCTGCCGATTGGTATTGCGTTGATGCTCGGGACACTGCTGGTGTTGAGAATGAAAAAATAAGGGAAAAGAGCATCGTAAACTTTAAGTTTACGATGTTCTTCTTTTTGTGTTACAATAGAAATATATGGGAAGACTAAAAATAAAAGCTTATAACAGAGAAAAGAGGAAATATATGAATATAAATGTAATGACAAACTATGAACTGATACAGCAAAAAGAATTGAAAGATCTGAAGTCGGAAGGTTACTTGCTGCGCCATAAAAAAAGCGGAGCGAGAGTGCTTTTGATGGAAAATGATGATGAAAATAAGGTGTTTACGATTGGGTTTCGTACTCCTCCGGAGGACAGTACAGGACTTCCGCATATTTTGGAGCATTCAGTGCTGTGCGGGTCAAAAAATTTTCCGGTAAAAGATCCATTTGTAGAGCTCGTGAAAGGATCATTGAGCACATTTTTGAATGCAATGACTTATCCGGACAAAACGGTCTATCCGGTGGCAAGCTGCAATGAAAAGGACTTTCAGAATCTGATGCATGTTTATATGGATGCGGTGTTTTATCCGAATATTTATGAGCATGATGAGATATTCCGTCAGGAGGGATGGAGCTATAATCTGGAATCAAAAGAGGATGCGCTGACTTATAATGGGGTGGTGTACAATGAGATGAAAGGAGCATTTTCCTCACCGGAGGGAGTACTTGACCGTGTGATCCTGAATTCGCTTTTTCCAGATACTTCTTATGCGAATGAGTCGGGCGGAGACCCGGAAGTGATTCCAAAGCTTATGTATGAGCAGTTCTTAGAATTTCACAGCAGATATTATCATCCGTCCAACAGCTATATTTATCTGTATGGCGACATGGATATGGAAGAAAAGCTGGAATGGCTGGATCGGGAGTATCTGTCGAAGTTTGATACACTGCAGATTGATTCTGCAATCAAAGAGCAGGCGCCATTTGATGCTGTAAAAGAGATTGAGATGGAATATTCGATCGCAAGTGACGAGTCGGAGGAGGATAATACTTATTTATCATACAATAAAGTAATCGGAACAAGTCTTGACCGCGAATTGTATCTGGCATTTCAGGTTTTGGACTATGCACTTTTATCCGCACCGGGCGCACCGCTTAAGAAGGTGCTTGTGGATGCCGGTATCGGAAAAGATATTATGGGATCGTATGACAATGGAATTTATCAGCCGATTTTTTCGATTATTGCGAAAAATGCAAATTTGGAGCAAAAAGAAGAGTTTCTTTCTATTGTGGAACGAACATTGTCAGAGATCGTGAAAAAGGGAATGGATACGAAGGCGCTGGAAGCAGGTATCAATTATCATGAATTCCGCTATCGTGAGGCGGATTTTGGAAATTATCCAAAAGGGCTGATGTATGGACTTCAGATTTTTGACAGCTGGCTGTATGATGATGAGAAACCATTTATTCATGTGGAGGCAATTGAGACCTTTGAATTCCTGAAGGAAAATATAGAGAACGGATATTTTGAGAAGTTAATCCAGAAATATCTGCTTGACAACACACATGGAGCGATTGTTGTAGTGAAACCGGAAAAAGGGCGCACTGCAAGAATGGACAGAGAGCTGGAAGAAAAACTGCAGAATTATAAAGAAAGATTGAATGACGAAGAAGTTGAAAAACTGGTACAGGATACGAAACAATTGCAGCAGTATCAGGAAGAGCCGTCGGTAGCAGAAGATTTAGAAAAAATTCCAGTGCTGAGAAGAGAAGATATCAGCCGTGAGATTGCGCCGATTTATAATGAAGTGCTGGATTTTGACAGCACGCCGGTTATTTATCACGAGATTGAGACAAATGGAATCGGATATGTGGATTTATTGTTCGATCTGTCAGGAGTATCAGAAGAAATGCTTCCGTATGCAGGAATTTTGCAGGCGGTACTCGGGATTATTGATACAAATAACTATGAATATGGTGAGTTGTTCAATGAGATCAATGTACACACAGGTGGTATCGGGACGTCGCTTGAATTGTATCCGAATGTAGAAAAAGTGAAAGAAAAAGAATTTAGGGCAACGTTTGAGATCAAGACAAAAGCCTTATATGGAAAACTTCCGGTTGCGTTTCGTATGATGCAGGAGATTTTAACAGAGTCGAAACTGACAGATGAAAGACGTCTGAAAGAGATTCTTTCCATGGCAAAATCAAGACTGCAGATGCGTTTTCAGTCTTCCGGACATACAACAGCGGCTCTGCGTGCAATGTCGTATGCATCTCCGTTGTCAAAGTTGAAAGACCTGACATCAGGAATCGGATACTATGAGATTGTAAAACAGATTGAAGAGCATTTTGAGGAAGAGAAAGATACTTTGATAAAGAATCTGCAGACACTTACGAAATTACTGTTCCGTCCGGAAAATATGATGGTAAGTTACACGGCTGCAAGAGAAGGAATGGAAGGTTTGGAAAAGCTTGTGAGTGAATTGAAGGCGAAATTATTTACGGAGCCTGTACAGGGGCAGCCTTGTGTGATTCACTGTGAAAAGAAAAATGAAGGATTTAAGACATCGTCCAAAGTACAGTATGTAGCTCGCGCAGGAAACTTTATTGACGGTGGAGCTTCTTATACTGGAGCTCTCCAGATTTTGAAAGTGATTTTAAGTTATGATTATCTGTGGCAGAACGTCCGTGTAAAAGGCGGCGCATATGGATGCATGAGTAATTTCACAAGAATCGGAGATGGTTACTTTGTGTCTTATCGCGATCCGAATCTGGAAAAGACAAATGAGATTTACGAGGGTGTGTCAGAATATCTGAGACAATTCTCAGTAGGAGAACGGGACATGACGAAATATATTATCGGAACGATCAGCAATATTGATCAGCCGATGACTCCGGCATTAAAAGGAGAACGTTCTATGAATCTTTATATGAATCATGTGACGGCACAGATGATCGAAGAAGAGAGAGCGCAGATTTTGGATGCAAACGAAGAGGATATCCGAGCGCTGGCGGAAGTGGTTGAGGCAGTTCTTGGAAGCAATCAGATCTGCGTAATCGGAAGTGAAGAGAAAATTGAGGAGCAGAAGAGCTTGTTTAAAGAGACAAAAAGTTTATTTTAACAGTTCAGTTATAAGTGAGGAGTTTAGCCGTGCAAGCAGCGGAAAATATACAGATAGGAGAAGCTATGAGAGCAGATTATAAATCAGGTTTTGTAACATTGATCGGGAGACCGAATGTAGGGAAATCTACATTGATGAATTATCTGATCGGACAGAAGATCGCGATTACATCGAACAAACCGCAGACAACAAGAAATCGAATCCAGACTGTGTATACAGATCCGGACCGTGGCCAGATTGTTTTCCTGGATACTCCTGGAATTCATAAGGCAAAAAATAAGCTGGGTGAATATATGGTTACAGTAGCGGAACGTACTTTACAGGATGTGGATGTTATTGTCTGGCTGGTAGAACCAAGTACATTTATCGGTGCAGGAGAACAGCATATAGCAGAGCAACTGCGCAAATCTAATTTGCCGGTCATTTTGGTTATTAATAAAACAGATACGGTCAAAAAAGAAGAAGTATTACTGTTTATTGATGCGTATCGCAAAATCCTGGATTTTGCCGAGATTATTCCGGCATCTGCACTACACGGAGACAATACGGATACGATCATTGATATGATTTTTAAATATTTACCATATGGACCGATGTTCTATGATGAGGATACCGTAACAGATCAGCCGGAGCGTCAGATTGTGGCGGAGATTGTTCGTGAGAAGGCGTTACATGCACTGGATGAAGAAATCCCACATGGAATTGCTGTTACCATTGAATCTATGAAGCAGAGAAAGAATGGAATGACAGATATCGAGGCTACGATTATCTGTGAGCGTGATTCACATAAGGGTATTATCATCGGAAAAGGTGGTGCTATGCTGAAAAAAATCGGAAGTAATGCCCGGTTTGAAATTGAAAAAATGCTGGAATGCAAAGTTAATTTGCGTCTTTGGGTCAAGGTTCGTAAGGGCTGGCGTGACAGTGATGTTCAGATGAAAAATTTTGGATATAATATTAATGAATAATTGACCTGTGATTGCATACGCTAACAATATCTGAAGGATTGGGAGGAGTATGCAATGGAAGATAAAAAATGGCTGAGCTTTGAAAAAACCGGACGGGTTACAGATTATTTAACGTATTGCCAGAGCAGTATTGGCAAATATGCGGAATATGAAACAGACAGCCAGGGAAGACGTGGAAATATATATGGGGCAGACGTACATTCTGACAGGAATAATTCTGAATACGATGCCAGTGGGAGAATACGATAAAAGAATCACGATTTTAACCCGGGAACGGGGGAAAATTACTGCTTTTGCCAGAGGAGCAAGAAGACCGAAAAGTTCTTTGCAGGCAGCGACGAACCTGTTTTGTTTTGGCAGTTTCGAGGCATATGAGGGACGCAGTTCTTATACGGTAGTAAAAGCAGAAATCAGTAATTATTTCAGAGAACTGGCGACGGACAAGACATACTATGGCTGTTATTTTCTGGAACTGGCAGATTATTTCTGCCAGGAAAACAGCGACTGTGTGAATCAGTTGAAACTGGTCTACCAGACACTGCGTGCACTGAATGTGCCTTCCCTTTCTCCGAAACTGGTGCGTGTGATTTATGAATTAAAGACGTTGGTATATTTTGGAGTATATCCAAACGTATTTGCATGTACTGCCTGTGGGAGCAGGGAAAATCTCTGGTGCTTTGATGAGAAGAGCAATGGTGTTATGTGCAGGGACTGCCAGCCTGGACCGGCAAAGTATCCGTTAGATGATGCGGCATTATACACGATGCAGTACATAGTGACGGCTCCTGTCGAAAAATTGTATACTTTTACAGTAACTGAGGAAGTATTCGATCAGGTGAGAAAGCTGATTCAGTATTA
>ERZ791741.2625-NODE-2625-length-12392-cov-8.864148_pt1 | contig 12392 bp, 10 predicted proteins | sample MGYA00510040_ERZ791741 | MGnify/ENA primary metagenome ERZ791741 (study PRJEB30046, sample SAMN00791960) | human gut metagenome | study: EMG produced TPA metagenomics assembly of the A metagenome-wide association study of gut microbiota in type 2... | reverse complement strand
ACCAGAGTCGCCTTTTTGCTTCTATCGAATGCAGGAACTTCAAAGTCCAACCGATACCAACCCACACCTACAAATGGCAATCCGCCCGTACGTCCGGCATGTTCCAATGCCGCCTTTTGCCCATCCTGCACAATGGCTACTTTTTGCTGATCATTATGAATGCTGAAAGGGCCGTAAATAGCCCAGTCGTGAGGTATTGTCACCGATTGCCAACGGGCATCGTCATACCCGGGTTTCATAAAGTCTGTCCCGTCTTCACGGGTAAATTTCCATCCTTTTTCAAACGTATACCGTGTACGCGTCGGTCCTGCATCACCGGCAGCTCGTATTACTTCGCAATTGGTCAAATAGAGTAATGTTAGTGCAACAACAAATAAAAATTTCTGCATGGTATTCAAATTAAAAGTAAAGAATAAATCTATTTTGAGACAGGCAAATATATACAAAATCAGCCCACCCGGAAGCTCCACGATGCCGACGTGGTCTACTTCTATGATGGCAGCTTCGAGGGCTTTCTCTGCTGTGTGTTTGAGAGCTTTGCCCAGCATGAGCTGCCCTTTGCCGTCTGGACACCGGAACGGGAGACCGCCACCCTCTACCCTGTGAAGGAGATCCCCACTGACCGCGCAAAGGCCCGGCGGGTCTTTGCCAGCTTCCGCGCCAAGCTGGGCGAAGAGACGGAATCCCTCGTCACCCGGGATTTTCTCTCGGGCTGGGAGGATAAGGAGCTGCGGCTCATCCGGTTTCTGCACCTGGCCTTTGCACTGGGGCCGGGCACCGTCAAGCGGCGGGGACATCCGGAGGTGGCTCCCCTCTACCAGATGAAGCAGAGCCTGGACTGGGAAGTGGACAAGTTTCAGGGCTTTGTCCGTTTTCAGGAGCATGATGGGATGCTGGGTGCAGTCATCCACCCCAAAAACTATATTCTGCCCCTCCTGCGCGGGCATTTCTGTGCCCGCTTCCCGGAGGAGAACTTCCTGATCTATGATGCTGTCCATCAGGCGGTGCTGCTGTACCAGAACCACAAGGCTCAGCTCATGGAGCTGGCCGAACCCCTCACCCTGCCCCCACCTGATGAAAAGGAGCAGCAGTTTCAGGAGCTCTGGCGGCAGTTCTACAAAACGCTGGAGATCAAGGCCCGCCACAACGAAAAGGGCCGTATGACCCACTGCCCCAAACGATTCTGGGCAGATATGACCGAAATGAAAGAGGAATTGAAATGAAAACGGAAACAAAGACCGGACGCTGGAAATATGCGGCCATCGTGCTAATTGTGACCCTGCTGGTGGGGCTGTTCTGGAGTTATGTAAAAAATGGGCCGAAGGGCGAAATCTATCTTTACGGAGAAACGCACAGCACGCAGAGCATTCTCGACAAGGAACTTTCCATCTGGGGCGAGTATTACGAAAAAGGAATGCGGGATCTGTTTGTGGAATTCCCGTATACGGATGCACAATTTCTGAACCTGTGGATGCAGGCCGACGATGATGAATTGCTGGATCTGCAGTTCAAGGACTGGGGAGGCACAGAAGGCGGCACCGAGGTCATGAAAAATTTTCTGAAACAGATCAAGGAGCAGTACCCGGAAACCGTGTTCCACGGCACCGACGTGGGCCATACCTGGGAAAGCACCGGGCCGCGGTATCTGGCCTATCTGGAAGCCAACGGGCAGAAGGATACCGAAGAGTACAAACGTACGCAGGAAAACATGGAACAGGGCAAACGGTACTATGAGATCAAGGCGACGGATGAAGCGTCTTCGGTCCGATACCGGGAGGATCGGATGGTGGAGAACTTCCGGCGCAGCTATCAGGAGCTGGAAGCGGTACGCCGCACCGATATCATGGGTATCTATGGAAGTACACATATTGTGGAGTCGGAGTATCGGAACTCGGACTTTCGCATGGCAAAACAGTTGAGCGAGAACTATAGGGAACATCTCCATACCAAAGATCTGACGCAGGAACCGGAACGGATCGACACGCTGGAAGTCAACGGAAAGACCTACACAGCCTCCTATTTCGGCGAGCAGGATATTTCGATGGTAAAGGGCTACAAGACCCGAAAGTTCTGGCGGTTGGAAGACGCATACGAGGACTTCAAGGATCTGCCGACACCCTGTGAGATTCTGCCAGCCGACAACTACCCTGTAAAAATCCAGGCTGGGCAGGTGTTTGCTGTGGAGTACCTGATGTCCGACGGCTCGACCGAGTGGAAGTATTATATTACGGACGGCACAGTACAGAACGGCCAACTCATCACAAAGCGGATGAAGATGGAATAAGCAGGCTCCCGGCCCCGGAACTTTGCCAAATTTACAAAAAGGTTGCATCTGCGTGGTTGAAACCCGCAAAACCTATGGTATACTATAAGGGATATCCGGGCAGGAATTTCTGCCCCACACACCCCCGCTGCGGGGTCAACACAAAAGGAGTATTGTAGCGTTATGGTTCGCATTACTATGGAAGACGGCGGCATCATCGACATTGAGCTGAATGAGGAAGTCGCCCCCATCACCTGTGAGAATTTCAAGAAGCTGGTCAGCGAGGGCTTCTATAACGGCCTGACCTTCCACCGTGTCATCCCCGGCTTTATGATCCAGGGCGGCTGCCCGCTGGGCAACGGCACCGGCGGCCCGGGCTGGAACATCAAGGGCGAGTTCGCTGCAAACGGTGTGAACAACCCCATCAAGCACACCCGCGGCGTGATCAGCATGGCCCGCAGCATGAACCCCAACAGTGCCGGCAGCCAGTTCTTCATCATGCACAAGGACGCTCCCCATCTGGACGGCCAGTATGCCGCTTTCGGCAAGGTCGTTGCCGGTATGGATGTTGTGGACAAGATCGCTTCCGTCCGCACCGACTGGAACGATAAGCCCACTACCCCCGTCAAGATGAAGACCGTTGAGCTCATCGAGGGCTGATCTTCTGCACTTCTGTCCCACATCGCCTGCCCGTGAAGTGCCCCGTCAGGTAGACAGAAAAAATAATATAAGATTTTTGTTCGCCGTTTCCACAAGGGAACGGCGAATTTTTTGTGCAAATCGGCGTTAGGACGCTCGATTCATGGCCCGGACGTGCGCTTGCAGCGTCCAACACGGGACATTTTTTTGATATTTTACCTCCGCTGTATCGTGATTGTTCTTGCTTGACATGAAAATACCCCCAGAGTACGCAGAGTTTTCTTTTTACTCTGTCTACTCTAGGGGCAGCATATCATGTTGAGGATACAGACCGGGGGCTTTTCGTATATGCGTCAGAAAGAGATGAGAGGCTTACTTTTTCTCGCCCTTGGGCAGCAGACCGGCGCGCTCCAGAGCCGGGCGCAGGGCCAGATACAGGATGACCACGCAGATGGTGGAGGCTACGCTGTTGACAAAGGTGACACCACCGGCGATCTTGGACAGGGCCTGCGCCACGGTGTACTCCTGGCCAAAAATGTAAATGTTGCGGAAATAGCCCAGGAACGGGTCGGTGATGACGTTCAGCAGGAGGCCGGAGCCGCCTGCCACGATGACCTTGAGCAGGTAGCCCTTGCTGTGGCGGTCAAGATCGCGCAGCTTGAACACCTTGTGGGCCACGGCACCGCAGGTGATGCCGATGATGAACTTCAGCACAAAGGTGGTCACGGCATAGCCCGGGTCACCGGCCAGGATGTCGGCCAGAGCCAGACCGATCGCACCGGCCAGACCGCCGGAAACGCCGTCCAGCAGCAGGGCGGTCAGGGCGGTGAAGGTGTTGCCCAGATGGAACGAGGAGCCGCCGTAGAACGGCACACGGAAGAACAGGTATGCCACCAGGCTCAGCGCGGCCATAACGCCGGTCAGGGCCAGCTCCTTGGTGGTAAAGGTGCGCTTGTACAGCACACTGCCGAACAGGATGACAACGATCACCACGGCCAGCAGCAGCCACATTGCAGTTGTAGACATGATTTTTTCCCTCCGATTTTTTTCGGGGCGAACCCCCTTCATCCTGCTCCGCAGGAACATTCACCCGTTTTAAAGCCACTTACCCATAAAACTACTTGACATTTGGGTGTGTGGTTGGTATGCTCCTATTATACGCAAAACTGGCACCATGAAAATACCCAGAATAAAGTTTTTTTATGGGGTCAGTTTGTCAAAGCACCCAAAAAGGGGAGGGGTCTTATGTTTCATCTGACAACTGCACTGGATGCCGCCAGCGGGGTGCCGCTGTACGAGCAGCTCTACGAAAGCCTTGCCGCCGAGATGCGCAGCGGGGCCATTCCGGCGGGCACCCGGATGCCCGGCAAGCGGCGGCTGGCGGCAGAGCTGTCGGTGTCTGTCAACACGGTGGACGCGGCATATCAGATCCTGGCGACCGAGGGCTATATGGAGCCGCGGGAGCGCAGCGGCTTTTATGTACAGGAATATCTTGCCCTGCCCACCCGGCCCGAGGAAGTGCTGCCCCCGGTATCTGCCGCTCCGCCGGAAGCAGCCGAGCCGCCCGTCCGGTTCGATCTGTCCACCCGGGGCGTGGACCCGGGGCTGTTCCCGTTCCGCACCTGGGCCCGGCTGCAGAAAGAGCTGCTCTATTCCTCGCCCCAGCTGCTGGCCCATGGCGATGCACAGGGGGACGTGGAGCTGCGGCAGGCGCTGGCGGACTATCTGGAGGAATACCGGGGCGTGCGGTGCACCGCCGAGCAGGTGGTGGTGGGTGCCGGTATGGAGTATCTGCTGAGCCTGCTGGCCCCGCTCCTGCCCGGCAAAACGGCGGTGGAAAACCCCGGCTACCAGCGCGCGAAGCAGGTGCTGGAAAACAACGGCGTGGCGTGCTGCTGCCTGCCTGTGGATGCGGACGGCCTTTCTGTTGAGGCATTGTCCGGCTCGGGTGCGGCGGTGTGCTATGTCACGCCCAGCCACCAGTTCCCCACGGGCGTGACCATGCCGGCGGGCCGCCGCACGGAGCTGCTCCACTGGGCCTCCCGCTGCCCGGGCCAGCGGTATATCATAGAGGACGATTACGATTCGGAGTTCCGCTTTGATACCCGCCCCCTGCCCAGCCTGCAGGGCATGGCCGGGGCCGACGGCCCGGTGGTCTACCTTTCCACCTGCTCCCGCAGCCTGGCCCCCGGCATCCGCATCGCCTACATGGTGCTGCCCCGGCAGCTGCTGCCCGCCTGGCGGGCAAAGTACCGGATCTATTCCTGCACCGTCAGCCGGTTTGAGCAGCAGACCCTGGCCCGCTTCATCCGCGAGGGCTACTTTACCCGGCATCTTGCCCGGGAGCGCGTGGCCTACAAGGCCCGGCGGGATGCTCTGGCTGCCTCTCTGCGCGCTGCCTTTGCGCCGGATGAGCTGACCCTGACTGGCCTGCATACCGGCCTGCATCTGTTGGCAAGTCTGAAAAATGCCCCGCCGGATGCCGCCCTTCACGCCGCCGCAAAGGCGCAGGGCGTGGCCCTGAGTCTGCTGAGCGATTATGACCTGACCGGCGGGGAACAGGACTTTTCCGGAACGTTTGTGCTGGGCTATGGCTCCCTGAGCGAGGCATCATTCCCCGAGGCGGGCGAAACGCTGAGGAAGGTCTGCACCGCCGCTCGGGAAGCGTCTGTGACCGTGTAAGTGCCCGCCTTTGCATCCCACGCCCCGGGCAGGGCCTCGGCGTGGGGGAGGGCGCTGTTGTTGGCCAGAAACTCCAGGACCGTGCCCAGCAGGGTGTAATCCTGTGCGGCAAAGTCGGTGAGCAGGGCCGTGCTGCTGGCCCGCAGGGCATCCGGCAGGGTGGCGGGCAGCAGGGCGAGGTCCTGCCGGAAAAAGGCTTCCCATACTGCCGCCCGGGCGGCGGCCCGGCGGGCAGGCGGCAGGATGCCGTCCGCATCCCAGCCGGAGAGCAGAGCGTGGGCCTCCTTGGCCGAAATGCTCTGCACGGCGGAGGAAAGCCCGGTTTCGGCCAGCTCATCGGCAGTCAGTGCCCCCGAAAGCCCCACCCGCACCGGCCCGTAACGGGAAGCGGTCTTTTCCAGCACGGCGGGAGACAGCGCCAGATAAAGCATATCCTCCGGCAGGCCCAGCACCTCCAGAAGCGCCTGACGGCACCGGGCGGGCCCCGCCGCTCCGTAGCAGTGGGCAAGGCTGGCAGTCTCTCCGTTGAAGGGAACCGTCAGCTCCCCCGGCACGGCCAGCAGGTTCAGACTGTTCTGGGCGGCGTTCAGGTAGACCAGCAAAAAGCCCGGCTGCTCCCCGGCGGTGCAGAGAAGCAGGGTCATCCGGTGCTCGGCCCGGGGCAGCTGGATGGGCACCCCGCTCTGGGGCTGGGCGGTCTGGATGCGGGTGCGCACCATCTGCCGGGTGAGCAGGACCGTGCCGCCCACCAGCGGAAGCAGCACCAGAAGTGCCGCCCCCAAAGCCGCCCAGAAGGGCCTCCAACCGTTCTTGTGCATCCCGTGTTCCTCCGTTCCGTTTTGGAACAGGGTGGGCCGGGATATTCTTTTTTATACAGAAACCGCTGCCCGGGCATGAAAACGCCCCCTGTGCCATACAGTAGAGCACGGGGGGCGTTTGTGTATGTGGGAGAGCCTGGTGCGGGTGAACGCGGTGGTCAGCGGTGTGGTATGGGGGCCGGTGGGGCTGGCGCTGCTGTTTGGCACCGGCTGCCTGCTGACGGTGCGCACCGGATTTTTCCAGCTGCGGTATTTCGGGTACTGGATGCGGCACACCATCGGGGCCATCTTCCTGGACCGGAATGTGACCGCCCACACGGACGATGAAGCCATCAGCCAGTTCCAGAGCCTTTGCACGGCGCTGGCGGCAACCATCGGCACCGGCAACATCGTGGGTGTGGCGGCGGCTATTCTGGCAGGCGGGCCGGGGGCTGTGTTCTGGATGTGGGTCATGGCCCTGCTGGGGATGATGACCAGTTATGCCGAGAACGTGCTGGGCATCTGCTACCGCCACCGGGATGCCGCCGGAAAATGGTGCGGCGGGCCCATGTACTATCTGGCCGAGGGGCTGGGCGGCGGCTTTGGCCGGGTACTGGCGGTGCTGTTTGCCTGCTTTTGCGTGCTGGCCAGCTTCGGCATGGGGAACATGAGCCAGATCAACTCCATTGCGGGCAATCTGCAGGCGGTGTTCCGAGTGCCGCCGGTGGCAACGGGCATCGTGCTGGCCCTGCTCACCGGGCGGGTCATACTGGGCGGGCTGAAGCGGGTGGCCGCAGTCACGGAGGCCATCGTCCCGCTCATGGCCCTGTTCTACCTGTTCGGGGCGCTGACCGTGGTCTGTGTCCATTGGGCGGCTGTTCCGGCGGCATTCGCGGCCATCTTCCGGGGGGCGTTTGGCTTGCAGGCCGCCGGGGGCGGGGTGCTGGGTTACGGCATGGCCCGGGCCATCAGCTGGGGATTCAAGCGGGGAGCCTTTTCCAACGAAGCAGGACTGGGCGCGTCGGTGCTGGTGCACTGCGCGGCCAACGTGGAGGAGCCTGTCCAGCAGGGAATGTGGGGGATGTTCGAGGTGTTTGCAGATACCATGGTGGTCTGCACCCTCACGGCCCTTGTGGTACTCACCAGCGGCCTTGTGGATCTGGACACCGGTGCGGCGCTGACCGGTGTGGAGGGTTCCGCACTGGTGGGGCAGGCCTTTTCCACGGTGTTTGGGGCGTTCGGGCCGCAGTTCATCGCGGTGTCGGTCCTGCTGTTTGCCTATTCCACTACGCTGGGATGGAGCCATTACGGCACCCGGGCAGTGGTGTATCTGCTGGGGGAGCGTGCCGCCGCAGGATATAAACTGGTGTTTGCGGCCATGGTGCTGGTGGGTGCTGTGATGAAGCTGGATCTGGCCTGGGCGCTCTCCGATACCTTCAACGGCCTGATGATGCTGCCCAATCTTGTGGGCGTGGTGGGGCTTTCGGGGGTGGTGGTCCGGGAGACACAAGCGTATCTGAAACGAAAATGACCTTCTCCGTCCCTGCAGTCTGTCTGTCAGATGCGGGATGGAGAGGGTCATTCTTTATCGCTTCTTTTTATTTGGCTTCGGGGCAGGCCGCTTCAGGCTCCGCACCGCGTCACGCCCGGCGGCGATGCCGCTGCCAAAGGCCCAGTGCAGGTTGAATCCGCCGCAGCTGCCGGCGCAGTCCAGCGTTTCACCCACAAAGTAAAGGCCGGGGCAGCCCTTGAACTGGAAGCTGGGGGTCACTTCGGTCAGGCTCAGGCCGCCGCCGGTGGTCTGGGCCTGCTTCCAGTCGCAGGGGGTCAGGCCCTCGAACAGCCAGTGCTTGGCCGCGTTGGCCAGCACCTGCCAGGCAGCATCCGGCAGGGTGTCCACCGGTTTTTCAGGCAGCTTTGCCGCTGCCCACAGGGCGCGGCCCAGCTTGGGATTGAGCAGACCTGTCCAGAAATCCGCAGGTGCCTTGCCCGGCAGCAGGGGCACCCGGGCCGCAAACAGGGCGGTCAGGGCAGTCTCGTCCAGCATGGGGAAGAGGTCCAGCTCAACGGCCGGGCGCTTTGGCCCCCGCCCCGGGGCCAGATGGCCGGACAGCTGCATGATGCAGATGCCCGAAAGCCCATAGTCCGTGAACTGCACCTCGCCGTTTTCCACGGCCACGGTGCAGTGGCGGTCGAGGTCCAGCAGGGTGGCGGCGGCCTTGGCCCGGATGCCGGCCAGAGACCGGTTGGGCCTGGCTGTCTGAAGGGCGGTCAGGCAGGGGTACAGCGGCTCCAGCTTTCCGCCGCACTGGGCGGCGAATCGGGTGCCGAAGCCGTCGGTGCCGAACTGCGGCCCGGCATTGCCGCCCATGGCGCAGATGACGGCATCGGCCCGCAGGGTCTGGTCCTGGCCCTCGGCATCCTCGCACAGGATGGTATAGCCGCTGCGGTTCTGGCTCAGGGTCTGCACGGTGCAGCCGGTACGCACCTCCACGCCCAGCCGGGCAAGGTGGCCTTCCAGCAGGGCCAGCACGTCTGCGGCCTGGTTGGAGTAGGGGTACACCCGCCCGGCCTCATCGGTGCGGGTGTACAGGCCCAGCGCCGCGAACCATTCCAGCGGTGCGGCGGCATCCACCGCGGCCAGCAGGGGCCGCAGGGCGGCGGGATCAGCGGTGAAATACTGCTCCGGTGCAATGCCGGTGTTGTCCAGATTGCAGCGGCCGTTGCCGGTGGCCAACAGCTTTTTGCCGCACCTGGGGTTGCGGTCCAGCACCGTCACCCGCACTGCCCCTGCCGGGGCAGACTGGGCGGCGGCCAATGCGGCGGCAAGGCCCGCTGCACCGCCGCCCAATATCACGATCTGCTGCATAAGAGCACCCCCTCAGAAATCCATACATTTTATTATAACATACACAGCAGCAAAAGGATAGAAGAATGCCCCAAATTTGCAGCGAATAATCTTTGACGAAAGCCTTGACAGAAAAAGCAGAATTTGGTAGTGTTGATTCGACGGAATTGCGTGGTTTCGCAGGCTGTGGAAATGCGGCCGGAAAAGGGCAGAGAGTTGGGACTCTGCTGAGGAGAAGCTGAATATGTGGAAAGAAAAAGAAAGATGGACGGCAGCTGCGCTGCTGCTGGCGATGGTCGTGGTGACAGGTCTGTGCTGGTACGTCCTGTACATCCGGCAGCAGTTCTATGACGAAGGCACCCGCAACCTGCTGGAGACCTATGAGCAGGTGGATAAGGCGTTTACCATCTTCAGCCGGAGCAACTGGAACATGCTGAACGAGTGGGGCAAGAGCCTGCAGGCTGCCAATGAGGAGGGCTTGGCGGAGGAACGCCTGCGCAGCTATGAGGCCGAGCGGGAGATCTGGCGGTACAGCAGCGTGTATCTGTTCAATGAAAACTGCGAATATTGGAGCATCCGGGGCAAGCATGAAAAAGTGGATCACCTCTGGACGGCCTTTGAGGAGATGTACCGCACCGGCAAGCCTACGGTGTCCAGCTACATCATGCGGAGCGGGGAGCGCCGGGTGGTATACTCCGCGCCCATTGCGCCGGTGGAGATCGACGGCACCACCTACACCAGCCTTGCCGTGAGCTATCGGAATAAGACCATAGAGGAATTGATCGGCGGCAGTGCTTACGGTGGCCAGAGCGACTGCTACATCATCCATCCCGATGGCGATGTGATGCTCTCGGAGGAGCCCAAGAGCGAGATCGAAGACTGGATGGACAACCTGTTCGACTACCTGCAGAAGTATGCGCAGGTGGATGCGGGTACACTGACCCGGGCCCGGCAGGACGTGGCAGAGGGCCGCAGCGGCAGCCTTTCCTACTGGCTTGAGGGCAAGAGCTATTATCTGGTCTACCAGCCTGTGGGCTTTCAGCATCTGTCCATTGTGGGCATCGTCGGCCGTGACGTGGTGGACAGTGGAATACGGAAGATCCAGAACGCCACCATCCTGCTGCTGGCTGGGCTGTTCTTCTGCGCAGGCATCGTGCTGGTGCACGGTGTCCGCACCGATGCCCGCCTGCGCGTGGAGGAAAAGGAGCGCGCCCTCCGGCAGGAAGGGGAGGCCCGCCAGCAGATGGAGGACCTGGCCAACACCGACGGCCTGACCGGACTGTATAATGAACGCTATTTTGACGCATTGTTGAAAGAAAACGAGCTGAACAGGACACCGTTTGTTCTGTTCTACCTCGACCTTGACCGTTTCAAGCCTGTGAACGACCGTTACGGCCACGATGTGGGCGACCAGCTGCTCAAGGAGGTGGCCAGCCGCCTGCGGGGCTGCGTGCGGGAGAGCGATGCGGTGTTCCGCATCGGCGGGGATGAGTTCGCCCTCATCGTCAACGGAGCCATAACGGAGGGGTTCTGCAAGAGCCGGGTGGAAAAGATCAAGGCAGCCATCCGGGAGCCTTACCGCCTGAAGGATGCAGAGGTGCAGGTTAGCACCAGCTGCGGCTGTGCGGTCTACCCAAGTGACAGTGACGATGTGCGTGCCATCCGCATCCTGGCCGACCACCGGATGTATGAGGACAAGCAGCGCACCGGCCGGAGCTGCGAGTGACGAGAACGATAAAAGATTTTTCCCAGTTTCTTGTGCTTTCTCCCAAAATGAGTGTATAATTGGGAGAAGGAAGAACGGGCTGGGAGAAGGAATGGGTGAATCATGCGTACATTTGATTATAAAAAGATTGCAGAATACTCCTGGGATAATGAGGTCTTGTCTTATGTTGCGAAGATCCATGAATGCAAGGGGCGGCAGGAACTATATCTGAAACAAAGGCCCGCTGAATTGGAGCGGCTGGTGGAGATCGCAAAGATCCAAAGTACAGAGTCCTCCAATCGGATCGAAGGGATCATCACGACCAATGCACGCCTGAAACAGCTGGTTGAAGATAAAACGACTCCACGTAACCGGGACGAAATGGAGATATTGGGATATCGGAATGTTTTAAATCTCATCCACGAGAACTATGCCTATATTCCGGTAGAGCCGGGGTACATCCTGCAACTGCACCGTGATCTGCTGAAATATACGAATTTGACCTATCGAGGACATTTTAAGACTACACCCAATGAGATCGATATGACCCTTCCCAGCGGGGAACGCCGTGTGCTGTTCCGCCCGCTGGAACCATACGAGACACCGGGTGCTGTGGAGGCACTTTGCTGCACTTATCAGGATGTGCTGCACAGAGAACTCGTTGATCCCCTGCTTTTGATCCCCTGTTTTATCTTGGATTTTCTCTGTATCCATCCTTTCAATGATGGTAACGGCAGAATGAGCCGGCTGCTGACCCTTTTGATGCTGTATCAGAATGGATATGTTGTGGGGCAGTACATCAGCATTGAAAAAGCAATTGCAGAGACTAAGGATGAGTACTATGCAGCACTGGCGCAGGCTGATCAGCACTGGCATGAGGAGGAAAATGACCCGACACCGTTTATCAAATATATGCTGGCGGTGATCTGCTCCTGTTATCAGGATTTTGAGCAGCGGGTCGATCTGGTTGGCGGGGGACAGAAGCGCGTGACGGCGTACGAACGAGTGCGCAGTTATGCGATGGAAAAGCTGGGAGCCTTTACAAAACAGGAGGCCGCAGAGGCCTGCCCGGGCTTTGGTACAAGCTCGATTGAAAGCGCGCTGAAAAAACTGACAGAGGAGGGCGTTCTGGAGAGGATCGGCGCGGGCAGAAAGACGCAGTATGTGCGCAGGTAAGGCTCCGGCCGGAGCTGAATGAATAATTCCCTTCCTGTTTCCACAGAATAACCATACTTCGCAGAAATCTGGAAGCAAAACCGGAACATGGAAAGGAAGGGAACCTTATGAAAGCAACCGGCATCGTGCGCCGCATCGACGAGCTGGGGCGGGTGGTCATCCCCAAGGAGATCCGCCGCACCCAGCGCATCCGCAGGGGAGACCCGCTGGAGATCTTCACAACAGGGGACGGCGAGGTCATCTTCAAAAAGTATTCGCCCATGGGGGAACTGAGCGGGGTGA
>ERZ791741.2624-NODE-2624-length-12394-cov-5.014345_pt1 | contig 12394 bp, 9 predicted proteins | sample MGYA00510040_ERZ791741 | MGnify/ENA primary metagenome ERZ791741 (study PRJEB30046, sample SAMN00791960) | human gut metagenome | study: EMG produced TPA metagenomics assembly of the A metagenome-wide association study of gut microbiota in type 2... | reverse complement strand
AAGAAGAAGACAGTTGAAATAAAAAAGAGATTACCACCAAATTTGACGAAGAACCAGATTTTTCAATTTTATTTCTCACATTCTCATAGATTCCAGATAAAGCACTCGTAATCAAAGAATTACATTATGAGAAACATTTTTAGAACAGGTATTTCTCATACTTTCCTCATCAATTTCCTTCAAAAAACCGCTATTTCTCATACTCTTTCAGGTTATTTCTCATAGTCAGATACAGCTATTCTCCTATTTACCCACCAAGCTTATCTTACAAAACATCTAGCTATTTCTTTCATGTAAACAACTAGTTAATTACTTGTTTTTCACCTAATAATGTCGTATCTTTGAAAGAACATCCCAATCGTCCCACTACAGTGCACAGGCCTGTTCACTACAGTAAAAAGTTCTGTCTACTAGAGTGAAAAGAACCGTTCACTGTAGTGGAACAATCAGGATAGCGGTTGAATAATAAAAGAATAAAAGCAAGATACACCAAGAGCATCAGTACATAACATATAAATAACCATTAAATTAAAACAAAGATGGCAATACAATTCGAGTTTTATAAGAATCCCCAACCGGAAAAAGAAGGGGAAGAACCTAGTTATCACCCACGGGTGGTTAATTTTCAACATGTAACCACTCAAAAGCTGGCAAGAGAAATCCACATGGCAACTACTTTCGGGAAAGCGGAAGTAGAAGCCATGCTAATGGAATTGAGCAGATGCATGGGCAACCATCTGTGCGAGGGAGAACGAGTACACCTGGATGGGATCGGCTATTTCCAGGTTACATTACAGGCTACCGAACCCGTGCACTCACTTACCACCCGTGCAGACAAAGTAAGATTAAAGTCCATTAACTTCCAAGCTGACAGAGATTTAAAAAGTTTGTGCATGAGTACTCATTTACGACGTTCGAAATACAAACCACACGCCTCAGCGGTGAGGGAGTCCATCCACTCGGTCATGTCCTCCGACTTGAGGGTGGTCTTGACGGAGTACATCCAGGAGGGGTCGTTCCAGCCCACGAAATACATGATGTGCCAGCCCTTGGTGGAGCTGCTCTCATTCTTTACAAGGCCGGTGTCGCCGCTCTGACGGGCGGGGTCCAGGGCCCAGTCCAGGAAATTCTGGTCCCAGGCATTGGCGCTGGAGACGCCGGTGTACAGGCCGCCGGTGGCCTGGGAACCGCTGTCCGCGGTGTTCTCCATGGCCAGCAGTGCAAAGGCGTCCTCCGTGCCGCCCTCGGCCTTCCACTGGTCCAGCATGGCCTGGGCGGACTCCTCCGCGGCGGCATACTGCTCCTCGGTGGGGTTGCTGCCGGCGCCGATCAGGATGTGACGGACGTCCGCGGTGCTGGACTCGTCCCGGGCACGGCTGTCGAACTGGACCACATAGTAGTTGTAGACAAAGCTGTCGCTGCGGTCATTCTCCGCCAGAGTGACGTCTCCCGCCTTACGGGAAGCGTCATACAGCCAGTCGGCGTACTGGGCGCTAGCGAAATTGGAGCCCACGGCGGAGATATGAGCGGAAGAGTTGTAGACCTTGTCCCCATACTCCTCGGCCAGAGCCTGGGCGTCGGAGCCGGCGGTCAGCTTGGCCTGAAGCTCCTGGGCCAGCGCCAGGGCGTCGGCCTTGGCGGTCTCAAACTCGGCGGCCTTCTCTTCGTCGGGCTTCTCCACGAGGTTGCCCTCCTCGTCGGTCTCCTCCTGTACCGCGGCCTGGATGGTGAACACGGAGTAGCCGAAGGTGTCCAGCTCGTTGGTGTGCTCCGCGTAATAGGCGTTGACCTCCTCGTCCGTGTAGGTCAGGCTGTCCTGATGGCTCTGCTGATAGGAGGAGGCGAGCACCCGGTCGGCGGCGATGCCGCGGAAGGTGTCCTCATCCATAAAGGTGCCGTAGTTGGTCTTGAGATAGCTCTTCAGATTGGCGTAATTACCGCTGGTCCGCCAGGAGCGGTCCAGGGAGTCTAGCTGGAGCTGGAGATAGGACTCGTCCAGGGCGGTCATGGAGTAGCCGGCCTCCTCGGCGGCATGGCAGAGCATGGTCACCTGGGTCAGCTGGTCGATGCCCTGCTCCAGCAGGTAGTCCCGCCAGGTCTGGCCCTTCTCCTCGTCGTACATCTGGTCGGCGGGGTCCGTATTGGGGTCAAAGGTGGAGGCCCCCATCATAGCGCCGTAGTAGGCGTTGACATAGGCTTGCTGGTAGTAGTACTGGACCACCGCGGGGCCGAAGTCCTCCCCGTCGATGGTGACCGCGGTGGAGCGCTTCTGGAAGAAGCCGCTGTCCCACACCAGAAGGGCGATGGCCAGCACGGCGATCACGCCGCCCACAACACCGTACAGGATGTGCTTGCGGCGGTCCTGATCCGCCGCTCGGTTATTTCTGCGCTGGACATAGGTGGAGTCCGCGCGCTCTTTGTTGTCTTTGGGTGCACTCACAGTTGGTTCCGTCCTCTCATCATTTCTCAGATTGGCCGTTCCGGGCGGAGGGCCCTGCCGGCGCGGTACTGGGCGGGCCGCCGCGAAAAGGGAAGCGGTCGGTCAACAGACTGTATTATACAGGAAAGATTCGGGGGATTCAAGTGGGAAAGGGGAAGGGCGGCCAGCTTTTACATTTTGTTCATGGGTCGGAGGAATAAAAAAAGGCCGCGGCTTATGCCGCGGCCCAGATCCAAGTGAATTTTATATAACCCCGCTCTGGCCGTGTGGACCTGTTTAAAACCTGCACGTGATGGCAGGTGGGTTGCCTCCACAACGCTTTTCTGCTTCCAACATCCAACCAACCTCAATGGGGGCCGGGAGGCCTGCAAGCCACGCTGTGAGGGGGCGTCCCGTTTGAAAAATGTGGGTTTAAAAAGGCCCATCACGCACCGAGCAGGAAAACTCACCTGGGATCGAAGGGGATCACTCGTCTTCGTCCTCAAAGAAGCGCTCCATGAAGAGGTTGTAGACCTCTTCGATCTCCTCATCACTGTCCAGAGTGGAGAGCAGCTCCTCGCCGTTTTCCTCCACAGTCTTCATGATGACTAGACCGTATTCCTCATCGTCTGCGTCCACATCCACGGGCTCGCCGGTCTCCTCGTCTTCTGCAACAGCGGGGAACAGGGCGTGATAGGTGATGCCGTTATGCTCTAGGGTGTCCACCAGCTCCAGCTCAAATTCGTTGCCGTCCTCGTCGGTGACGGTGATAAAGTCGGGGCCGAATGTCTCGCTCATGGGGAATACCTCCTGCGTTTCTTCTGGACCTATTGTACCCCGTATGCGGGAAAAATGCAAGTGGGAAGACGCTCAAATTTTGGAACGGGTCCGTGCCGGATGTTGAAAAGGCGCAATTAAGTGCGTCTATACCATAAAAAACCGCAAAAATAAATCAAAAAAAGAAGGAAAAGATATAAAAAATTTCGTAGAGCACCCGAAAATCCTTTTGACTGGGGGAGATGGGATTTCCGGTCCCATCACTTTACCAGGGTATGGGGATGTGGTATAATAAATCTGATTACGGCTGCTGGATAAAGCCGTCAGAAGAACAGAGCCGCAAAGTGTGAACGAGCGCCCAGGACAGTGCGGCGCAGAGAGGACGGTCATTGCGATGGATTTGACAGAACGCACGTTGGAGAGCCACAGCATTTTTGAGGGGAAGATCGTGACCCTGCTGGTGGACCAGGCGGAGCTGCCCGATGGAAAACAAGCGTCCCGGGAGGTGGTGCTCCACCCAGGCGGCGTGGCGGTCCTGCCGCTGGACGGGGAGGGGAACGTGACACTGGTGCAGCAGTACCGCTATCCCTTCCACCAGGTCATCCTGGAGCTGCCGGCAGGCAAGCTGGACGCCGGCGAGCCCCATGAGACGGCGGCCCGGCGGGAACTGAGCGAGGAGACCGGACTGGAAGCGGAGGAGCTGACCTATCTGGGGTGCCTGCTGGCCTCACCCGGCTTCTGCAATGAGCGGCTGCACCTCTATCTGGCCCGGGGCTTGTCCCGGGCGGAGAGCCATCCGGACGACGATGAATTTTTGAACGTGGTCACCATGCCCTTTGACCAGCTGCTGGAGCAGGTCATGGATGGGACCATCGAGGACGCCAAGACGGTGGCCGGAGTGCTGAAGACCAAGGTGCTGCTGAAATTGTAAGGAGGAGGAAGCTCTGTGGGAAAGACCATCCTGATCGTGGAGGATGAGCAGAATATCGTGGATATTCTGTCCTTCAATCTCAGCCGGGAGGGGTACGACACACTGGAGGCGTACGACGGAAAGACCGGACTTCAGCTGGCGCTGGAGCAGAACCCAGATCTGATCCTGCTGGACCTGATGCTGCCGGAGATGAACGGCTTTGATGTGTGCCGGAAGCTTCGGGAGGCCGGCTCGTCGGTCCCCATCCTGATGCTTACCGCCCGGGAGGAGGAGACCGACAAGGTGCTGGGCCTGGAGCTGGGGGCGGACGATTACATCACCAAGCCCTTCGCCATGCGGGAGCTGATGGCCCGGGTGAAGGCGAACATCCGCCGGGTGGATATGGCTCCGGCCCAGAGCGCCCCGCCCGCCGGAGAAACGGAGAAACGGCTGGAGCTGGGACGGGTCTCCATCGATCTGGACGGGGCCACCGTGTTCAAGGACAGAAAGCCCCTGGACCTGACCCAGCGGGAGTATGAGCTGATCCGCTTCCTGGCCTCCCAGCCGGGGAAGGTGTTTTCCCGGGAGGCCCTGATGGAGCACGTCTGGAACTATGAGGGCTATGTGGGCGACGTGCGGGCTGTGGATGTGGCCGTCCGCCGCCTGCGGGAAAAGCTTGAGGACGACCCTGCCGCTCCCAAGTTTATCCTGACCAAGCGGGGGATGGGCTATCTGTTCGGCAGCCAGCCGGGCTGACTTGGGCAGAGCCGGACAACGGAGAAGGTGCCAGTGCGGGCAGAAAGACCGCGCCGGGAATGTTTTGCGGAAGAGAAGGGGGAGCGCCGATGCTGCGCAGCGTACACATGAAGCTGGTGATGATCATGGTGCTGCTCATCCTGTCCCTGATGGCAGTGGTGGGCGCGTTTTTGATCAATTCAGTGATGGCGTTCTATCTGGAGGAGTTTTACACCCAGATGAGCCAGGTGTTTGACCAGAGCCAGAACCCAGCCCTGAGCCGGACCCTCCAGACGGAGAACTCCGGGGAGGAGAACGGGGCGGAAGCCGTGCTGGAGATCATGCAGGCCTATTCCGGCGAGCTGGGCCTGGACGGCCGGAGCCGAACCCTGTACATCCTGGACGGGGAGACCGGCGCCTATCTGGCCGGGACCGACGAGGCGGAGGGCCGGGGTCTGGAGTACAACTCCCCCAATCTGACCCGGGCCTTGGTGGAGAAGGAGGAGGGGACACAGGCCAATATCGCCGCAGACTATATGGATGTGGCGCTCCCCTTCAGCCGGGGAGACGGCCAGTATGTCATCTACATCCTGGACAACAAGACCACGGTGAACAGCCTGATCAACCAGATCTTTGTGCTGATCCTGGAGTCACTTGTCTTTGGCCTGTTCATCTCCATTCTGCTCTCCTTCCTGCTGTCCAAAACCATGATCATCCCCATCCAGCGCCTGACCGAGGGAGCCATGCGGGTGGCGGAGGGGGATTTCTCCCGGCGGATCGAAGTGACCTCCCGGGATGAGATCGGCGTGCTCACCGACACCTTCAATGACATGGCGCGGCAGCTGCGGGACACCCTGCGCCAGGTGGAAAATGAGCGCAACAAGCTGGATACCCTGTTCCTCCACATGACAGACGGCGTGGTGGCCTTTGACCGGGAGGGGCGGGTCATCCACTCCAATCCCGCGGCGGCAGTGATGCTGGGCTGCACCATCGGCGGGGACACCACCTACGGCCAGCTGTTCGGCGGCCTGGCCTCTCTGGAGGAGGTCATGGCTGCCCCCGATCATCTGGAGGCGGAGCGCCAGGTGCGGGACCGCTGTCTGGAACTGCTGATGGCCCCCTTTGACCGGGAGCAGCAGGGTGGCGTGCTGGCGGTGCTCCACGACGTGACGGAGCAGCGGAAGAACCAGGAGCTCCAGCGGGAGTTCGTGGCCAACGTCTCCCATGAGCTGCGTACCCCGCTGACCAACATCCGCAGCTATGCCGAGACCCTCTCTGACAGCGCTGGGGACATCCCGCCGGCCATGGAAAAGAAGTTTTTGGGCGTCATTCTGGGGGAGAGCGACCGCATGACCCACATCGTCCAGGACCTGCTCACCCTGTCCCGGTTCGACTCCGGGCGGGATGATCTGAAGCTGGCGCGGTTCTCCTTCGAGGCGGCGGTGCAGGACCTGTACAACGCGGTCTATATGGAGGCCCAGCGCCACAGCCATACCCTGGAGCTGGAGCTGGAGGACGGCCTGCCCGAGGTGACCGCCGACCGGGAGCGCACCGTCCAGGTGATGATGAACATCGTCTCCAACTCCATCAAATATACGCCGGACGGGGGAAAAATCGTCATTTCTGCCGGCCGGACCGGGGACCGTGTCTGGATGCAGGTGGATGACAACGGCATTGGGATCCCACCGGAGGACCGCCCCCGCATTTTCGAGCGCTTTTACCGGGTGGACAAGGCCCGCTCCCGCCAGTCGGGCGGCACCGGCTTAGGCCTGTCCATCGCCAAGGAGATCGTGGCGCGGCATGAGGGCGTGCTGGAGCTGGTGGACCGGGAGGGACCCGGCCTGTCGGTGCGCATGGAGCTGAAGATTGAGGGGCCGCGCCATGAGTAAACGGAGAAGGAAGCAAATCGTGGAGCGGATCAAAAGTCTTTTGATCGTGCTGCTCAGCTGCTCGGCGGTGTACCTGGTGGTTCTGACCCAGAGCATCGCAGTGCCCTCCGGCCTGCTGTCCCGGCCATCCACAGGAGGCGGAGGACTCGCGGTGGCCGATCCTGCTGAGACGGCCCGGCCGCTGCGTATGGCAGCTGTGATTCCCGCCGGTGGGAACGAGGTACAGCGCTTCGGCGTGCAGTACAGCGAAGCGGATACAGCGGATCTGTTCCAGCAGGCATATACCATTCTGGTGGAAGCCCTGAGCAGTGCCAACCAGCTGAAGGAGGTGACGGAGGCGGAGTGGCGGCAGGCTCTGTCCGCCGCACCCGGCCTGTACTTTGACTGGCAGGGGGAGGTGCCTCTGGAGGTGCTGGACGGCTGGCTCTCAGTGGAAAATCCCATGCTGACCGGATCGGTGCGGCGGATGGTGCTGGCCGCCCGGGAGGGTCGGGTATTCCTGTGCTATTTTGACGAGATGGCCGGAGGGTACTATGCCTGCGCCTCCGATGTAGTCAGCGCCAGCCGGCTGGAGGAAGTGGTGGAGACCCTGCGGGACAACGGGGCGCGCTTTGCCTTTGAGACGGAGGAATACAGCGGGCTGGAGCCCTGTACGCTGGTCCTGGGGGAGCCGCTGAGCCCCGCTGTTTATGCCAGTGTGGATCCCCTGGGGGGGAGCCAGAGCCTCAGCGGGCTTCAGGAGGCCCTTGGCTTTCCGGAGAGCTCCGCCTCCTTCAGCGGAGCGGGGGAGCAGGTCATCCGCAGCCGAAACGACACCCTGCGGATCGGCGCGGACGGGACTGTGACCTATGAGCCGGCCGCAGAGGGGAGCGACCGCTACCTGCTCTCCGGCGGAGGGGTCTATGAGGCGGTGGAGGGCTGCCGGGATCTGGCCCAGCAGGCCGTGGACGCTGTGGGCGGCGAGGAGCGTCTGTTCCTGATGTCCGCCCGGGAGACGGGGCAGGGCGGCTGGGAGATCCAGTTCGGATACAGTCTGGACGGCGTCCAGGTCCGGCTGGGAGAGGACGGCTGGGCGGCCCGGTTTACGGTGGAGCAGGGACAGATCACCGGGTTTCAGCTCCGGATGCGGTGCTATACGGATACCGGGACCACCACCGTGGTGCTGCCTGAGCGGCAGGCCATGGCGGCCATGGAGGCCAAGGGCCATGAGAATGAGGAGCTGCTGCTGGTCTATCTGGATACCGGCGCGGAAATGGTGACCGCCTCCTGGGCGGCCGCCAGCGAGCTGAGCGGGAGGGGGTAGGAGTCATGGAATGGCCGCGGATCAAGACCATGATCCTGACGATCCTGCTGATCACCAACATTGGACTGCTCTCTTTTGTGCTTCAGCGGGCGTATCAGGGGCGGCAGATGCAGCAGGAGGCCCGGGAGAATGCCATCCTGTTTTTACACAACAGCGGGATCGAGGTGGACCCGGCCGCCATCCCGGGTCAGATGGGCCTTCTGCCCCAGACTGTGAAGCGGGACCGGGAACAGGAGTCCCGGATCGCCTCGGCCCTGCTGGGCGGAGCCGTCCAGGAGCTGTCCTGGGGCGCGGAGGCCTTTCGCTATTATAATGAAAAGGGGTACCTCCAGTTCCACCGGGACGGCGCCCTGAAGGGCGAGTTTGTGGAGGGGGAGTTCCCCATCCAGGAGCCGGAGTCCATGGACTACACGCAGCAGGTCCTCCGCCTGCTGGAGTTTGAGGGGGACGTTGTGGCGTCCACCGGAACAGCGGGGGAGGAGGCGGTGACCACGGTGGTGGTCCAGCAGAGCTGGAAGGGAGCGCCCCTGTTCCGGCAGGAGCTGACCCTGAGCTATAAAAACGGCTGTCTGGTGCAGGTGGAGGGGCGGCGGCTGAACGGGGAGCCGGAGCTGGACCCCAGCCGGGAGCCGATCTCCATCCCCACCACCCTGTTCCAGTTCTATCACGGCGTCACCGCCCTGGGAGATGTGTGCAGCCGGATCGACAGCATCACAGAGGGATATCTGAACCCGCTGCCCAACGGGGCGGGGCCGTCCGACCTGGTGCCGGTGTGGTCGATCTCCACAGACACGGGGGCCTATCTGCTGAACACCCTCACAGGCGAGCTGAGCCGGGCTGATCCCGGTGAGCCGGAGCTTCCGTTCTGAGCGGCAGGAGAAGATGGGAACTTTCACAAAAAGGGGCTACCTTTTTCGGCGGCGTCATGTTATGATGAACATAGAATCGGGAGCGGTGCTCCCGGGAAAGAAGGATAGAACCATGATAACTAAAGAAAGTCCTATCGGCGTGATCGACTCCGGAATCGGTGGCTTCAGCGTGGCCCGGAAGGTGCAGAAGCTGATGCCACATGAGAATCTGCTCTATCTGGGCGACGGGGCCAATACGCCTTACGGCAACCACAGCGCGGAGGAGATCCTCACCATGACCCGCTATATGCTGCGCTTTATGGAGGACCACGGCGTGAAGGCGCTGCTGGTGGCCTGCAATACCATCTCCTGCCTCATCGACCAGTACCGGGATGAAATGAGCTGTCCGGTGCTCAGCGTGGTCCAGGCTGGCGCGGACGCGGTGGCCCAGCTGCCCGCCCATAAGGTGGGCGTGATCTCCACCTGCTTTACCGCCTCCACCCACTGCTACCCCGATCTGATCGGAAAGGTGGCGCCGGATAAGCAGGTCATCAGCCATGGCTGCCCCAACCTGGCCAACCTGGTGGAGCGCAACGTGGGCAATCCCGCCGGACAGGCCGCCATTGACGATGACCTTCGAGAGAACCTGGAGCAGCTGGTCAACGAGGAGAAGGTGGAGTGCTGCGTTCTGGGCTGCACCCACTATCCCCTGGTGGAGGAGAACATCAACCGCCTGTATCCCCAGCTGAAGCTGGTGGACCCCGCCGAGCAGATGGCCCGGACCGTGGGCCGCTATCTGGAGGAGAAGGGGTTGGTCAACGATCAGCCCGGGCAGGGCAAGCTGGACATCTTCACCACCGGCAGCACCGAGGAGTACACCATGAAGGCGGCGAAGGTGGGCCTGGACCCGGTGACCTCCGTGCAGTTCTATCCCCCCATGAAGCTGTAAGCCTTGTGGGTTGACATGGTTCCTTGACATCGTGTACGGGAGGGGCATCTTGCCCCTCCCGTTGTATTTATTTTGGGGAGATTTTTCTGTCATGCCGGGCGGCTGATTTTCCAGGTGTGACCTCCGCCGGACAGATATTTGGAGATATGGAAGAAAAATGCCGATTTTGCTTGAAAAGATTGGATGGATGTGGTATATTTACAGAGAACAAAACTGAAATTTTGTTCAATTTGAAGCACAGCCCCATGGGGCTGTCTCTCTCCGCTCAGGAGAGAGAAAAGCCTTTGCGGACTGGCTGGAGGACCAGATCAAAATAATAGAAAAGGAGTGCTAAGGAATGAAAAACAAGCTTTTGGCAAGCATCCTGACCGCGTGTATGCTGTTGACGATGCTTCCGACTGCCGCGTTTGCGGCAGAGGTCACAGAGCAGAATCCCGTACTGCCTGACGGTGTAGAGTTTAAGGAGGAAAATACTGTCTACTACGATGGCGAGTACTATGACAAGCTGACTGATGCACTGAAAGCAGCTGCTGGTAAAGAAGGTGCAATATTGTACTGCAAGCCCGGCGCTGATGTAGGAAAAATGACCCACGGCCATGTCTGCGCCAGCCTGACGGTTTACGGCAACGGCGCCTTTGTCTCCGGTGGCGAAAATGACTTTGAGGTGGATACCTATAAAGGGACTAGTTGTGCCGCTCATAATAATTGCCCCGGACTTCAAGGTGATTTAAATATTACCATCAACGACCTGAATTGTTCCGGTGTCTGGGGACAGCGCACCTCTGAACATACCATCAATATCGTGATGAACAACTGCAAAAATGCCGACCGCGTCTATTTGTCCGGCGAAACAGGCGTCAACAACATCACGATCACTGGCAACACTTACATTGGAAGTAGCGAAGATGCGAATGAAAATGTAACTGGTGGTTGTGCCATTTACAGCACTGCGGATGGCGAAATTGAGATTGACGGATGCCAATTTGATTATGTCAAAGCACCCATCAACCTGAATCACAAGGACAACGGGAAGCAGAGCGTTACAGTCAGCAACACGACCTTTAACAATTGTGCATTGTTGAATGACCTGATTTCAAACAATGAAAAATCGTACATCTCTCCGATTCGGGTGCTTACTACGAACAAAGATGGCTCCAGCGCTTTGACGGTCGATCACGGTACATTCAATTATACCGCTTCGGAAGCCAAAGCAAACGGTGATATTCTGATTGGTGACGGACGCGCAGACGCAAAGGTAAACAGCAATGTGACGGTATCGATCAGCAATACAGCGGCGGAAGTACAGTTCCAGGCCCCGGGGTATCATGCTGCTGACGGCGGCGTTGCTGACAAAACAAAGATGGTAACTATGACGGCGGATGGCACAGGGAGCCTCAACACCAGCTTGGATGAGGCCTTTGCTGTCGCCAAGATCGGCGATACTCAGTACTTTACAACTTTGGCTGATGCCATCACCGCGGCGGGTCAGATGACGGGAGACGTAACCATCACACTGTTGGACGATGTGGATGTAAGTGACAGCTCTGCCCGCACTTATGATCTGTCGGCCTCCAGCCTGAGTGGTCTGACCATTCGTGGAGCGTCTCAGGATGTGCAGATCATCAGCGGGGTGGATGGACATGGAATTGACGGGCCAACCTACTGCCCGGTCCTGAGTGTCAAGCTGCCCGAAAACGCTCCGCTCACCATCGAAAATGTGACCGCCCCCAATGACCTCCTCTTTGATACCGCTGAGAACGGCACGCTGGTTGTGCGGAATTGTGTATTCAACGGCGCGCAATCCGGCTATCCGAAGGCGGAAAGCATCTCTTATCTGAACAATACCTTCGAGTTTAAGGGAACAGCGGACAACTTCTATTCCTATAACGCTTACCCCGTGTGGTATAAGGTCAATAACGCACTTGATTTTGTCTTTGAAGGCAATACTGTCATCGGCTACCGGGGAGTCCACATTGAGACCCGAGGCAGCGATGCTTCCAAACAGGTCAATATTTCTGTCAATAACAATCATTTTACGCTCGAAGATGCCGACCATGAAACGAAAGAAGTTGCCTTGCAGCTGGTCAATCATCTCAACGGGAATATTTCTTTCTCCAACAACCATGTAGATGGATATATGGGTGTGTGCTTCTACAAAGATATTGTTGTGGAAAAAGATACTAAGTTGACCATTCAGAACAACGATACGACTGGCAAGCTCTACGGGTCCAGCGAATGGAATGCTGCTGGAGCAACGCCGGAAGAGCAGGAGGCTGCTGCCGACGCCTTTGCGGAAAGTGTGATCAATGGGATTCCCGAAGAGGATAAGAACATTGCCGCCGGTCATACAGAGCACCACTATGTAGATGGTACTTGTACCATCTGCGGCAAGAAGGAGCCTGCTCCCGTAGAGCCTGATGGGCCCTCCTCCGACAACGAGCGCACCTACGCCATTGTCACTGAGGACAACGGACACGGCTCCGTGACGGTCAGCGCGGACGAGGCCTCCGCCGGCACCCGCATCACCGTCACCGTGAAGCCCGATGCGGGCTATGAGCTGGACG
>ERZ791741.2606-NODE-2606-length-12507-cov-32.389817_pt1 | contig 12507 bp, 9 predicted proteins | sample MGYA00510040_ERZ791741 | MGnify/ENA primary metagenome ERZ791741 (study PRJEB30046, sample SAMN00791960) | human gut metagenome | study: EMG produced TPA metagenomics assembly of the A metagenome-wide association study of gut microbiota in type 2... | reverse complement strand
GAGGGATTCGAACCCCCGACCCTCTGCTTGTAAGGCAGATGCTCTAAACCAGCTGAGCTATGCGCCCTTCGTTGTCTTAAGCGAGCGCAAAGGTATGCCTTTTTTATCAAACAACCAAATTTTCAGCCGCTTTTTTGATGAAAAGTGAAAAGAATATGCCTGCCAATGGTTGAAATGGAGCTCTATCAAGGCAAAACGGACACATTCCTTATATAAAAAAGGATGCCCCGCTTCAAGCGGAGCATCCTTGTGTTTCATTCTGCAAGCATCCGTTATTTGGCAAGCTCTACAGTAGCGCGGCGGTTGTAAGAAGGCGGCACGAGAGTGTCAACTCCACCGTTTGCAACAATCTGGATGTTCTCTCTCTTAACACCCATGTTCACGAGTTCGTCAGCAACGGTCTCGGCACGCTTCTGTGAAAGCTCGCGGTTGTACTCGGCAGAACCGGTCGCACTGTCGGCATATCCGGTTACAATGAGTTTCGCGTCGTTGTCCTTTGAATAGTCGGCAAGGTTCTTCACGTTGACAAGGTCTTTCTTTGAAGCGATGTCCGCCTTGTCGATGTTAAAGAATACAGATACCGGATTGGTTACATATTCTTTCTCAACCTTTACCGTAGGCTCGGTCTTCTTGTTGGCAAGCTCGTTCTTCAGGCGTTCGTTTTCAGCCTTTTCGTCGGCCAGCTGTGCGTTGAGCGCATCGATTTGCGACTGCGACAAAGCCTTGATGGCATCCACATCGGGCACTTTCTTCCACCTTGTCTTGCCAAGGTTGAACGTCACACCCACCTCTGCATATACATGGTTGGGGTGGCTCATTATGCCTTCGCCATAGTCTGCAGGCATTCCGCACAGGCTGCTTTCATAGCGGTTCCATCCGATTTCAAAGTTGATGGCAAGACGCTTGTTAACCCAAAACTCGTTCAAGATACCGAGAGTGAAGCCTACTGCATAGTCGTTGTAGGTGCATGAACGGCCAAGTCCGCCTCCGATGAACGGAATGAAGTTCCACACGCGGTCTTCGTTGTAACCGCAGAAGAGGTTGCTCAAGTTGAACAAAACATCCTCGCGCAAAATCCAATACTTGTTGTCAGTATCGATGTTCTCGTCGTTCCATACTGACTTACCCCACACTCCTTGGAACTTTGTGCGGAGTCCGAGGCCGGGGGTGAACCATTTACCGATGCCGATAGAGAATCCGGGGTTTGAACGGAACGCCTTAAACGGGTTCTTGGAGAAGCCCATGCCGTCCTCATAATTGCCGTACCATGCTTCCCATGTCACGCCACCCTGGATGAACCAGTTGCTCCAAAACGAATTGGTCGCAACGCTGTACTTTTCCGTAATGTCCGCGTTCTGTGCCATACCTGTCACAGATGCACATGCGAAAAACAATGCGATAAATAATTTCTTCATAACTCTTAATATTAAACAATCAATAAAACATTTGTCCGCGCCTGCTTTCTATGCAGGCTCTACATTGCAAAGATAGTAATAAATCTCAAACACTTATCGTTTTTTTGAATTTATTTTACACTTCCACAAGCATTTTCCGAACAAAATGCCACTTATCACTCCATTTCAGCCAAAGAGCCGTTCGATGTCCTGTTGCTTTAGTACGGCCACGGCTGCCTTGCCGTCGGGAGAATAGTTGACGTTCGAACATGTAAACAATTCGTTCACAATATTCTCCATCTCGGCATTGTTGAGCACCTGACCGTAGGGTATCGCCGCTCCGCGCGCAAGCTGCATGGCCAGCATGCGGCGCACTCCGTCGGTTGCGGAAAGGCCCGTCTCGGCATATTCGGCGAGCATGTTCTTCAGCATCTTAGCAAAATCAACGCCGTCAAGACCGGCCGGCACACCGTTGATTGAGTAGCTGCCGCCGCCAAGCGGAGCAAGGTCGAAGCCGAGGCTGTCAAGGTCTTGGCGCATCTTCTGCAACATGACATCTTCCGACGGGGTGAAAGTCACCATCTCGGGGAACAGCGTCTGCTGCGAGGCTCCGCCCCGGCCTTCCATCTGCGCCATGTATTTCTCATAGAGAATACGCATGTGCGCGCGGTGCTGGTCAATCATCATAAGGCCCGACTTCACTGCCGTCATGATGTACTTTCCCTTATATTGGTAATGTGCGGGCGACTTTTCCTCCGCCACACCTGCGCCGTTGTCAGCGCCTGACGCCGTCCCGAAGAGTCCGCCTGGGTTTCCGCTGCCGTCCTGCACGTCGTCAAAGCCGCCGACGGCGGCATCTCCGTAAAGTTGTTCCCAACCGTCGGCGGAGCCTGCCCCCTGCCCTTTCGGCACGTATGACTGTGAGCTTTTAAATGGGTTATACGACGGGTTGTAATCCACTTTCGGCATCTGCGCCTGACCGTTTCCCTGCCCGAACACAGGGATGTCGGGCTTGCCTTCGGTATCGAAATCGATTGACGGGACATCGTTGAACCGCCCTATGGCATCCTTTACGGCAGCCAGCAGCACCTGCCACACGGTCTGCTCGTTCTCAAACTTTATCTCGGTTTTCGTAGGATGTATGTTTACGTCAATGTCTTCGGGGTTTATGTCGAAATAGATGAAGTACGGAACTTGCTCTCCGACAGGCACAATACGCTCGTAGGCGGTCATCACCGCCTTGTGGAAATAGGGATGCTTCATGTACCGTCCGTTGACGAAGAAATACTGGTGGGCTCCCCTCTTGCGTGCAGCCTCCGGCTTTCCTACAAACCCCTTGATGGTGCAAATGGTGGTTTCTACGCCTATCGGCAGCAGGTCGGCGTTGATTTTCTTTCCGAAAATGTCAACGATGCGCTGGCGCAGGTTGCCGCTTTTCAAGTTAAACGTTTCCGAACCGTTGCTGTGCAGGGTGAAACTTACGCCGGGATATACCAGCGCTATGCGTTCGAAGGCAGTGATTATGTTGCTCAACTCGGTGGCGTTCGACTTGAGGAACTTCCTCCTTGCCGGCACGTTGTAAAACAAGTTTTCCACCGAGAAGTTTGTTCCAACGGGGCATGACACCGGCTCCTGCCCTGTCACCTTCGAGGCGGCGACCGACAGGTGCGTACCTATGTCGTCAGACTGCATCCGCGTTCGGAGTTCCACCTGCGCAACCGCAGCGACGGAAGCGAGGGCTTCTCCACGGAAGCCCATCGTGTGAAGGGTGAACAGGTCGTCGGCCTTGCGGATTTTCGACGTGGCGTGACGTTCGAAAGACATGCGCGCGTCGGTCTCCGACATGCCGCAACCATCGTCGATGACCTGTATCGACGTGCGCCCGGCATCAGCCACAAGCACGTTTATCGTCTTTGCACCGGCATCGATGGAGTTCTCAACAAGCTCCTTGACTACCGACGCGGGGCGCTGTATCACCTCGCCTGCGGCTATCTGGTTGGCCACCGAATCCGGCAGCAGTTGTATTATGTCACTCATCGTATTATAATGTATTTCAGCTGTAAATGTAAGTTGCAAAAACCGTGCCGACAACATGCCGGCTTGCAAAATACGGCAAAACGCCTTGCAAAAGGCGGCCTTTTACACTGCAAAAGGCCATCTTTTGAAAGGCGAAAGACGGCCTTTCGCAAAGCGTTTCGTAACACACTGGTTTTCAATTGATTACTGACTGTATGGAAATTCGGGACTGACAGACAAATTGTCAACCCCACAATGGCACGCCGCACGCCGGCAGCCATCACATGGAAAGCAGCATTTTCCACACTGCTACGAGAATTACCAACAACACAAGGATGGCTCCATACGTAAGCACAAAGCCTCCGGCAAGACGGCGCTCGCGGCGGCTTGAGACGTGGCGCGTAGCGTTCAGGAATACGCCGCGCAGCCTGTCGCGCCCATGAGGGTCAGGCGCTCCCATGCCAAGCTCGGCCTTCGCACGCCGCTCAACGTCACGAAGCTTGTCCTTGCGCTCGTCAACAAAGATGTACCTATGGCTGAAACGGCGCGGTTTCCGCTGATTGAAAAGTCCCATACGGCAATCCTCCGTCACTCCTCAACAGCCTGCGGCTGCTGCGCCTCGTCAGGCTTGACGGCCTCTTTTGCCGGCTTATCTGTCACTTCTGGCGGTGTGCCGGTTGCTTCGGATGGAGCAGCCGCCGCGGCCGGAACATTTACCGGTCCTCCATCCGTAACCACTCCGCCACTGCCTATGACCTGCAACGGAGCCGGACGCCGCGAAATGTTTTTCAGCTCGGTGCCGCTCGCCTTGCCGCGCCAGTTGAATATGTCGTATTTGTCGAGCGGACGGATGTAGTCAAACCACACGAAAGACGGCAATGTCTTCTTGTCTGGCGGGATTTGCGTTATCGGGTACATCCTGCCCGTCTGCTTGCACGTCCATATACGCTCCAGCTTCCTATCCTTCATGAACATGCGCATTGTGTCAGTTTCGATGTAGCCCATGTTGGTGAACGAGCTGTCCCGGTCGTCCTGCATATAGTAAATGGCTTGCACATTGCCCACGGCTTCGGTCTTACGGATTTCCCCGTTTTCGAAGAAACCGAACATCTCGCGCGACGCTACCTGATTGAACTTCAGGCTGTCGCGCAGCATCTCTACCGAAAGAGCCTGGTTGATGACATGGGCGCGGTCAACGGTGGAGTCTTTCATGTACACCTTGATGACCTCGCCAAGCAGCTGGCGGTTGACATTCCAGGTAATAGGGTCTTTGTACATGGTGAGGCACGAGTCCTGCGTGTTGTACACAAGCGAGTCGCACACGGCCTGCACATCGGAGCGGAACGCCCTTACCTTATAATAACAATGTGCAGTGCGGTACACCGAGTCCGTATTGATGTTGAACGTGTACACCTTCATCGTGTCCGAATGTACAAACAGGGTGTCGCCCTGCGAGTAGTCTTTCAGCACGGCACTGTCGGTAGCCCATGCATAGCCGGTACTGTCGTTGTACCAGAAGTAGTTGCTTGTCATGGCGTTCTTGTTCACCGTATCGTTGTACACCACGTTGCCAAAACCCTCGCTTATCTTGGTCTTGTCGTCGTTGAAAAGGCTGTCGGCGGTCAGCGTCTTGCCGTTGTTCTCAAGCGTGGAACGGCCATACAGCCTTGAAAAATCCTTGTCAGTGTCATAATATCCCTGTGAGGTGTGGATTACACTGCCGTCCGACGTGATTTTTGAAGGACCTACAATGTGGGCTATTGACGTCTGGGTGTCGTAGTGAAGGGTGTCGGTCTCAAGCACGAACTTAGGGTTCTTAAGGTTTACGCTGTAATTGAACACGGCCCGGCGCGTCTCCGTATCGTACTCGCCCCAATCCGAAACGAGTACGTTGTCCTTGTCAACCATCTTGCCTCCCTCGAAGAAATAGCCTATGCCGTACAGACGGTCGTAGTTCAGGCTGTCGGTGTAGAGTTTCGTCTTGCGGTGGGTCAGCACAACGTTGTAGCGCGCCTCCGCCATCTGGTCGTTGCCGTCGTAATACGCATAGTCACTGAACAGCGACAAAGTGTCGCCCTGATACATCCTGACATGGCCGAAAGCGCGGAACGAATTGCTTTCCTGATAAAAGTAAGCGCTGTCGCAATACAGCTTCGCTCCCTTGTGGCTGAACGCCACATTGCCGTTGAGAACCTGCGCACCGGGCACCGGGCCGAACTGGTCGAACCACAGGCGGTCGGCGTGAATCAGGTATACGCGCTCGTTGTCCTTGGCACGCGCCTTCTTCTTCGGAGCCTGGCGCGACTGCACCAGGCTAAGCCCAAAAAGGCATAGGACTGCCGCTATCAGCACCCTATGCCCACGGAAAATAGCCTTGATATTATAGTTTTTCGTCATTTAATCCAACCTTCGTAACGGAAATCACAACCTTTATAGCGGTCGTTGATACGCACATACGTAGTCTTTATCTTGTCCTGAATCCACTTCTCGATGAATTCCTCCCTGCGCTTGGCCAGGACAATGTTCTTCATCGTCTGGAAGTCTTCAGTGATTGTGGCACGATGCGTCTCGACACGGTTCTTCAGTTTCACCACGGCGCATATCGTCTTGCCGTTCTTCTCGCTTATCATCTGGAACGGAGCGGAAACCTCTCCAACCTTAAGCGTGTCCACCACCTTCGCTATTTCAGACGGAAGACTGCGCATCTGGAAGCGGCTCGTCATGCGGCCGTCGTTTCCCATATTCGCCATAAGGCCGTTGTTGTTGCGCGTGTCCTTGTCGTCCGACAAGAACGAGGCGGCCTCTTCAAACGAGAACTTGCCCGCACGGACGTTGTCTGCTATCGAGTCAAGCTGCGACTTGGCCATGTCAATCTCTTCCTGCGTCACCTTCGGCTTCAGCAAAATGTGCCTTACCTTGATTTTGTCGCCGCGTTTGTCAATCAGCTGGATGATGTGGAAGCCGAACTCCGTTTCCACAATCTTTGATATTTTCTTCGGGTCGGTCAGGTTGAAGGCCACGTTGGCGAACGTAGGGTCAAGCATTCCGCGTCCCACATAATCCTGAAACGCACCGCCCTGGCGCGCCGTTCCCGGGTCTTCCGAATACAATGTGGCTAGCGTTGCGAACGAAGTCTCGCCCTTGGTGACACGTTCCGTATAGTCGCGAAGCTCGTTTTTCACACGGTCTATCTCAGTCTGTGCAACCTTCGGCTCACGGGTTATAATCTGAATTTCCACCTCCGTAGGAACGATTGGCAGACTATCTTCCGGCAAACTGCTGAAATAACGGCGCACATCGGCCGGCGACACGGCGATGTCTTGCACCAGCTGCTCCCTCTCACGGTCAATCATGAGCCTGTCACGGAAGTCGTCATGCAGCGTCTGACGAAGCTCGGAAAGGCTCATGTTCTTGTATTCCTCAAGCTTTTCCTTGCCTCCTGCCGTCTGAATCCAGTAGTTTATCTGCTCCTCAACACTGCGTGCCACATCCGATTCGGTCACTTCCACCGAGTCGATGGCAGCCTGATGCAGGAACAGCTTTTGAACGGCCAGCTGTTCCGGGATCAGGCAATCGGGGTTGCCATCCCACTTCATACCGTCCATCTCGCTCTGCATCTTGACGTTCTCGACATCTGACAACAGGATGGCCTCGTCTCCGACAACCCATACCACCTCGTCAACCACGCTGGCTGGATTAGGCTCTGCATTGACCGAATCCACCTGTGCGTCGGCAGAACCGTCGTCCACCGCCCCGTAGCCTGCCGCACTTGCCTTGACGCCGGCAATGAAAAACACCGACAAAGCAAGCCACAAGGCCGTTTTACCTTTTATCTTCATATGTTTATTTGCTATGCTTGTTTACTGTTTCCAACACGTCGCGGTAAACCTCGACAGGGTATTTCTTCCTCAATTCGGCCACCCACTGCTTTTCAAGCATTTCCTGATAGTCTGCAGTGACAAGCCCTCTTACATCCTCGTATCCCTCAGGTTTCTTCTTGAGAAGCTTGCCGTAAACCGCGTCTATGGGAAAATCCTTGAGCTGGGTGACGGTTGTATCCTTGCCGAAAACCATCTTGTCGATGTACGCGTTATCGCCTTCCTTGAATATTCCTTTCTCCACACGTATCCTAAGAACAGAATCGTTGTTGAACGTAGAGCGGAGAACATCGGCCCACTTGCTGAACGGTACATCTTCGACACACTCGCGAACGGCCTTCACATCGTCGTTCGACTTCACATGATACACCATGCCCTTGTATCTCGGTTCTGTCCAATAATACCGTTTCTTGTTCTTCTTGAAATACGCAGCAAGGCCTTCCTCGTCCTTAGCCGCCTTCTCCCATACCGTCCGGTTGCTTATTTCATAGAGCAGAAGGCCGTCATGATATTCCTGCAAAAGGTACTTCAAGTCTGGATTTTCAGCCGACAATTCGTCAGCCTTGCGGCTTATGACATCTTCCTTCGACAGCTTTCCGTCCGATGCTTTCACCATCTCGTCGATAGTCCTGTCAATGATGCGCTCGCGCATTCCGCGCTTTTCTATGAAGGTAAGAATGCTGTTCTTGAGCGAGTCAAACGGTTCGAGCTGCTTGCGCGCCTTCATCAGGATGATGTGGAAGCCTACGGGAGACTCTACAACGCCGCTCATCTGCCCCGGCTGCAAGGCATACGCCGCATCCTCAAACTCCTTGAAGGTCTGTCCGGGCTGAATCCACGGCAGTTCTCCGCCGTTTTTCGCCGAACCGGGGTCTTGCGAATACTTGCGCGCAAGGTCGGCAAAATCGGCCCCGGTCTTCAGCACATTGTATAAGGAATCGGCCCTGCGGCGTGCTTCCTCATACTTTGCCGTAGGGCTTTTCTGCTCCACATACATTAATATATGTGCCGGCTTGACAAGTCCGCGCGGCCCGATGTGCTCCTTTGTGCGGTCGTACACGGCCTTGGCCTCGGCCAGCAAGGCGGTGCTGTCGACAAATGCGGGACGCACTTCCTGGTCGCGGTACAGGGCAAACTCCTGCTTGAAAGATGACAGCGTGTCAAGTTTGGCGTCGAGCGCAGCGGCCACTTTCAACTTGTAATTGATGAAAAGGTCTACGTATTCGTCAACGGTTTTCCTGTCAATAACGTCGGCGGAGTTGTTTTTATTGTAAGAATACTCGAACTCCGAGCGCGTTACGGGTTTGCCGTTGATTTTCATCAGCACCGGATCCGCCTGCTGTGCGCAAGCCATGCTTCCGCAAAGAAGCATGGCGGCTATGGTTGAAAAAAATCTCATCTTACATAAGTTATAAATCGGCAAGTGACAAGCAGGCGGGCAACATGCCGTCGAATGGCGGACATAGCCGAAGGTTTGTCCTGTCGCCCGTTTTCCCGTTATCCGTCCGCCTGCCACTGGCGTGCCCTATATCATTCGGGCCTTGAGTAGTTTGGTGCCTCGCTTGTTATTGAGATGTCGTGCGGATGGCTCTCAAGCACGCCGGCATTCGTTATGCGGACGAACTTCGCACCGTGCAGAGCCTCTATGTCCTTAGCACCACAATACCCCATGCCTGAACGCAATCCGCCGCAAAGCTGATAGATTACTTCCTGCAAAGTGCCTTTATAGGGCACACGGCCTGCGATGCCCTCGGGCACGAGTTTCTTAACGTCCTTTGTGTCAGCCTGGAAGTAACGGTCCTTCGAGCCGTTCTCCATCGCCTCAAGACTACCCATTCCACGGTAGCTCTTGAACTTTCGTCCGTTGAATATTATGGTGTCGCCGGGGCTTTCCTCCGTTCCGGCAACGAGCGAACCTATCATCACGCTATAACCTCCTGCAGCCAAAGCCTTTACCACATCGCCTGAATAACGCAGTCCGCCGTCGGCGATAAGTGGCACACCGGTGCCCTTCAAGGCGCAGGCCACATCATAAACGGCGCTCAACTGCGGCACGCCTACACCTGCTACAACGCGCGTAGTGCAGATGCTGCCAGGGCCTATGCCCACCTTTACGGCGTCGGCTCCGTTCTCGACAAGCATCTTGGCAGCCTCACCGGTCGCCACGTTGCCTACCACGATGTCAACACCGGGGAACGAAGCCTTTGCCTCGCGCAGTTTTTCAACAACGCCCTTTGAGTGTCCGTGGGCCGTGTCTATCACTATCGCGTCGGCGTTAGCCTCAACGAGAGCCTGTATGCGGTCGAGCGTATCAACCGTAACTCCCACTCCGGCGGCCACGCGCAGGCGGCCCTTCTCGTCCTTGCAGGCCATGGGCTTGTCCTTCGCCTTGGTTATGTCTTTATACGTTATAAGACCTACGAGCTTGTTGTCAGAGTCAACAACGGGAAGCTTCTCAATCTTGTTCTCCTGCAATATCTGCGCAGCGTCGGAAAGGTCGGTGCGCATGTGCGTGGTGACAAGGTTGTCGCAGGTCATCACCTCGTCGATTTTCCTGTCCAGACGGCGTTCGAAACGCAGGTCGCGGTTTGTCACGATGCCTACCAGGTGGCCCTCGTCGTCAACCACGGGAATGCCTCCAATGTGGTATTCGGCCATCATGTTGAGCGCATCCTGCACGGTAGAGCCGCGGCGGATAGTCACGGGGTCGTATATCATTCCGTTCTCGGCGCGCTTCACAATGGCAACCTGACGCGCCTGTTCGGCTATCGGCATGTTCTTGTGGATTACGCCGATGCCGCCTTCGCGGGCGATAGCTATGGCCATGGCCGACTCCGTAACGGTGTCCATCGCCGCTGTGACAAACGGGATGTTCAGCGCTATGTCGCGCGTGAAACGTGTTTTCAACTCTACCGTCTTGGGCAGCACTTCAGAATAAGCCGGGATTAAAAGGACGTCATCGAAAGTCAAACCGTCCATTACAATTTTATCTGCAACAAATGATGACATATATAACTTGAAAATTTATTGCGTGCAAATTTAGGAAAAAAATCCAACATGTACAGCGTATTTTACGTTTTTTCTCAATATTTATTAATATAAAAAGGTGGTTGCGCCATGAACGCAACCACCTTTTTATATATACATCGCAACGCGATTTGGCGGTCTTCACCCTCACAAACTTACCTTAACGGCCTTGCCGCCAGCCTTCACGACATATACGCCACGCCCCGGAACGGCTATGGTTACGCGGCCGCCGTCGGCATCGGCACTGCCCATCAATGCGCCCGATACGGTGTAGACAGATACGCGGCCATGAGCGTTCTCTACAATGATGTTACCACCGTCAGCACTAACACTTAACCCGGCAGCCTCGACATCCGACACGCCTGTCGTCTCAAACTCCTTTATGCTATAGAAGTTCATCCACGGGTCGGCAGCCTGGTAGGCTGACAGCGAGCCTTCAGGCACATACAACGTTGCGTTGGCATAATTCTGCTGGGTGAACTGGCTCGGTTCAAGCACAGTCGGAGGCACACCTTCGTAAGTCCCCTGAAATATGAAAAAGCCAGGCGTCCTATCGACCGCAGCGTGTTGGGGAAGGTAAAATCCGTCAGGTTATGGCAATCCTCAAAAGCATTATAGCCTATGCTCATAACGGAATTGCCGAATGTCATTTGAAAGGCATCCGCAGCAAGCCTGCAACCCGTTGATTATCAACGCCTTTGCAATATGCCGCCTTTTAGCTCGTAAAAGGTGGCCTTTCAGCGTGCAAAAGGTGGCCTTTTAGAAGGCAAAAAGCCACATATTAACTAAAAGGACAGGGCTATCATAATCCTTCAGGCTTGGGAATTACAATAACGGTGTCACTGCATCGTATGCCGTAAAACACATCGCGGACACGGCCTTGCATTGGAACCAAAACGCCTTTCCCTACAAGGTCTTTGATATCACGCGTTGCCGTATCGGGCGACACCTTCGCGCGTTTTGCCCAGTTCTTGGCCGTCAGCTTGCCGGGATAACCGTCCAAATATAGGTTCAGCACTTCACGCTGCCGCCCGGAAACGGCTGTTCCGGTATGGTTCTGCCAAAACACTGCCTTGTTCAGCACTTTGGACAAAGTCTCGTCCGACTGCCCGACGGAACGCAGCAGGCAGTCAAGATACCATATAAGCCATTCTGTTATTTCACAACCGCCCTTTTGTGTTTTCTCCAATATGTCGTAATACTGCTTTTTATCCTTGTTTATCTGGCGCGAGATGCTGAAGAAACGCATCTTGGATTGTTCTACCTGTGAAAGCGCCATGTCGGCGATGGCACGCCCTATTCGTCCGTTTCCGTCGTCAAAAGGATGGATGCAGACAAACCACAAATGGGCTATCGCCGACTTCACATAGCCGTCATGCGTATCGGAATTGAACCAGTCGAGAAACCGCTTCATTTCCCCACCTATCCTTTCAGGGGCAGGCGCAACGTAATGCACCTTTTCCCGTCCGAACATTCCTGATATTACCTTCATCTCTCCGCTGCGGTATTTAGCTACGTCTATCTTTGTAGCGCCGCTCCATCCTGTCGGGAACAGGCTGTTATGCCAGCCGAACAGCCTTTCATTTGTAAGCGGAACGTTGAAATTTACCGTCGCGTCAAGAGCCATCTCAACCACCCCGTCAACATAACGGGACGGCACCGTCTGATGCTGCGACGGCACTCCGAGCTGACGGGCCACCGACGAGCGCACCTGTTCATTGTCCAATTCAACTCCTTCTATATCCGATGATGCAATGATGTCATGCGAAATGGCTTCTACCACGGCCGACATCTTGTCATTAAAACCAATCATGCTGAGCCGCCCCATCAGATAACCTACGGCCTTGTGTACCTTGTTCAGTTTTTCGCCAACAGCCTCACTGTCCCACGAAAAGGAAGGCCATTCTTTATGTTCGTATATATACATAAGCCTGATTTTTCTGCAAATATACAATTTTGCGGTTAATAAGCCGCAAGTTTTGCGGCTTATTAACCGCAAAAGACAACGTTTTTTATGAAATTACGCGGTTACCGTCAGCATCAATACCATCTACAGGCGTAGCGAAAACGATATAGACGGCCATACAGACAAAGCCATAAATGCCGCAGGAAAGCCACGATTTGAAAGGCATCCGCGGCAAGCCTGCAACCCGTTGATTATCAACGCCTTTGCAATATGCCGCCTTTTAGCT
>ERZ791741.2604-NODE-2604-length-12509-cov-30.737996_pt1 | contig 12509 bp, 9 predicted proteins | sample MGYA00510040_ERZ791741 | MGnify/ENA primary metagenome ERZ791741 (study PRJEB30046, sample SAMN00791960) | human gut metagenome | study: EMG produced TPA metagenomics assembly of the A metagenome-wide association study of gut microbiota in type 2... | reverse complement strand
GCAGGCCATGCTCGGCCTTGGCAACGCCCTGAACCGGGGCGGAAGCAACCTCGGCGTATTGCAGGAGGGTGTAAGGCGCAGGCAGTATGACGTGCAGAACGTGCTCGAAGCCACCGTAAACACCAACACGCTGCTGTTTGACGTGTCGTCAATCGTTCGCTTTTACGGTTCGCGTGAGCGGCTCGGCGTGGCCTACGACGGCGGCAACGGCGGCACGGATTACGCCGTAAGGCTGCACAACTTGTTCACGCGCAACCGCATAGGCACCAACTTCGGCCTATTAGGAGGCAGCCTGAGCCTGGGCTACATCATGGAGTACAAGCGCTATGAGACCGCCGCCGGCAACCTTGGCGGCAGCATGGAGGGCAGCTACTGGCTGCACACCCTGGAGCCGCAATACGAGTACCAGCTGCCCGACGGCAATATAACACTGACTCTGCCGGTAGAATACATTTCATACCGATACCCACAGAATGGCATAAGAACACGCAAGGCGATGTTCTCGCCGATGCTTGAAATAGACTACAAGCTCGGCTCGATGACAAACATCGCTGCCTCAATAGGCACAATCCGCAATGCCGACACTAAGGCCGTACCATTCACGGGTGCGATGCGGAACAATTACCGCACCCTTACCTTGGGAACTGACAGCATACCATTCAGCCATACCACGAAAGCTGACGTCCGCCTGTCGTGGCTCAACACGGTTTCAATGCTGTCATGGAACATATATGCAGGATGGCAGCAAACCAAGCAAGACCTATATTACAGTTACTTTTACGCCGGCGACCTGACACTGATCACCCCCGTATGGTATGACAACCGGCACACGTCCTTAAGTGCGGCGGCCAACATAAAGAAGGTATGGCGAAACACACGTCTTACCCTTAAAGGCTCAGCCATGTACTCTTACAACAAGGCATTGGCCGCGCAGAACGGTAAGGAGGACTACATACGCTACAGCGCGGCCAGCGCACAGATAGGCGCATCGTGGGACAAGCTGAACTGGATGACAGCCGACTTAGTCTGTGCAGGCAACATTACATGGAAACGACACGACGTTTTCTCGCCTACAAGCAACGTACTCAAGAACGCATACTGCTCTCTGCGCCTCGACTTCATGCCCACGGCCAGGCTGCGGATATACGCCGACGCTGCCGGAACCACCTGCGAGATTACCCACGGACTGTACTCTACCGACTTTTTCATCAACGCCGGGGCGCGGCTGGAAGTAATGAAAATGCTGTCGCTCACATTATCAGCCGTCAATCTGCTCAACCGAAAAAGCTACGAGATTTCATCGTATCAAGGTGCTAATTATCGGTATCTGCGTATACCGTTGAGAGGGCGTACTATGATGATTTCCTTAAACTTCAAATTTTAAAAGTTGCAAATGAAATTTAATCCAAAATAATTATGAATTTTAATAATACTGATATTAAAGAAATAATAAAGCAAGATAAACTTGTTCATACCAATGCGATTTCAAAACGTGAGCATGGATTAAAAAAATGGTATAAATCAAGAGATCCTTATCAAAGGGATTATGCACGTATCTTATATAGTTCTGCATTCAGACGCTTACAAGGAAAAATGCAAATTCTAGGTATTGAAACTTCTGCATTTTTCAGGAATCGTTTAACACATAGTCTTGAGGTAGCACAAATTGCTAAAGGTATTAGATGCCGCCTTGACGAAATATGTTATAAAAGAAAAACAAAATTAAGTGATATTTTTTTACTTGATGCGGCAGCTTTAGCTCATGACATAGGACATCCTGCATTTGGTCATAAAGGAGAACGTGTATTAAATAAGCTATTGCTTAAATATGGAATAACATTTGAGGGTAATGCACAAAATTACAGAGTTCTTCGCTCATTGGAAAAGAAAGATCCTCAATTTACTGGATTAAATTTAACATACCGTACGCTACTTGCAATAAATAAATATATTGTTAAAGAAACTTTCAATGTAGATAAATTTATGTATGCAGAAGATTATGAAATGCTTGAAGATTTTAGGCTAAAAAATAATTTATTTAAAATTAAAACGCTTGATGCCCAAATTATAGAATTAGCTGATGATATTGCTTATGCAGTGCATGATTTAGAAGATGCACTTAGTCAAGGATACTTCAATATAGATGAAATACTTTATGAAATAAGTATTAAAGATAAAAGTTGGGAAAATTTCGGAAATGGCGAATACAAATTTGCAGTAAAAGAAATGAACAAGTTGGTAATGGAAGCAAAGAAAAGAGCAAAGAAATCTTCTTCATACAAAAATTTACAAGAATATTCTCAAGTATTCAGAAAATCATTAACATCAATATTAACTAATTATTTTATAGAAGACATAGTTTTAGGGACTGTTACAGATAAAGAAGCAGCTGTATATGGTACAAAAAAAGGAAACCGTGAGCTTAAATTGGGAAAAAGTAGAGCCTTATGCAAAATATTGTCTAAAAAAATATTTAAGGGAGTGACACGAAATCCAAGTATCGTTTTATACGAAGAACGTGGAGCCATTGTCATAGAACGTTTGTTCAATTTGTATATGGATATAAAACTTAATAAAGGAGGACAACTATTGCCTCCAGACTATCGTCCAAGAATAGGGAAAAATGACAACGAGATTATTAAAAATAAAAAATATGCGCGTGCGGCTTCTGATTATATTGCAGGCATGATGGATACGTATGCAATTGAAACATATGAAAATTTGTTCGCGGAGAAATTCTCTACCATTTGTGTAAGACAATAATAAAACAATAATTATTTTGATAAAGCAAAATATCAATGACATTATTAACGGGCGGTTGGAATTGTATGAGTTGTTGTAAAGGCTATAGTTAATTATTATGAAAGACTATAATTATATTCCAAGAAAGGTAGATATTACTATATTTTTATTGGTAAGACTTTCAGCGCGTCCAAATTAATGTAAGCCCCACGATAAAACGTCCGTCCCTCGCGGAGCATTTTCCAGAGAAGGGCACAACCGGCCTGCGCCAGTATGGAATTTATGAATAGGTCCTGCTTCTCCAACGCTTCGGCGAGCGAGCAGCTCGGTCCGGAGTCATTCTCGTCGATGGTCGAATAACTCACCTCTTCCGTGATAACGTTCAGCTTAGGTACGGTTATGAACTCCTTTGACGATGGCTGGCGGATTTTGTTCCGCACAGTCCCGATAATCACCTGCCCCGTAAACTGCGCATTGCCGAAGTCCATCCAGTACAGAGGGGTTTTGTAGTCATTATTTTTTACATCGCGGTGTTTTTTCAGGAAGCGCCACATATCGAGGCGTGAGCGCACGTTGTCCGTGCAGGTAATAGTTATGTTGGCTGTAATCTCCTCGCCCGTGCGGCTAGGATAACGGCGTGCCTCCGCCATCCATCCGTTGCCGAAAAAGCGGTTGACACGCGTCACGAGTGCCACGGCCTTGTTGAGACCGACCTCAGACGGACTGAACAGTTGTCGCCCGATGTTCGCTTCCGACACGGTGTCGCCGTCAAAAACGGTGACGTGCAGCCCGGGATGTCCGAGGGAACGCAGCGCCACGTCCATGCGTGCAAGGTTGGTGACAACTTGAGAGCCTGTCCCGCCGGCTCCGATTACAAACACGCTTACAGGATGATAAGGAGAAAGAAGGTAGCTGTCCGTATAATGTATCCGTTTCATTTCAAAAGGTCTTTAAGTTTCATGTCAAGTGGTATCAGTTCTTCATTGTCGAAAGATTTGTCCCTTGCGTTTTCCGTCACGATGACAAGGTTGCTTTTTGTCGGGTTGTTGTCACCGCCGAGATGCGAGAACTCGCTCATCCAGAAACGCCGCTCCCAGCACTCGATGAGGCACGCGAACGACGGGTCTGGCGGAAGGTTGAGCGGCGCATTTCCAAGGCATACGCTTGCAACTGTCACGTTGAAGAACGGCGCACGGTAAAGTGTATCGTCCATGTCGGGCCGTGTACCCTTGAAAGCGTACACGGACAGGCTGCCGGACTTTGCGTCATAGACCACTCCCGGCATACCGAACTCCCCGTCGGTGATGTTCAACGAGTTTTTGAAGAACATCCTGCGGCGGCGTGGGGCGTTCCACCACACATATCTGTCATGTCCGCGCCTCGTGTCGCACAGGAGCATGTTTTCAGGCACCAAGCCGTGCGGCGTACCGCAGGCGTCTGCCGAATAGTTTTCAACCAGCGCGTTCATGAAGTCATACGACACCGGCACCGCCGCTCCCATTCTGCCGTTTTCGTTGATAGGGCGCAGTTCGAGATAGTAATTCTTATTGTATTCCTCACCGCATTCGTAGGCTATCATGGCAGCTTTCGGCTTGAAATTCTCATGGATTTTTTTTGTAAGTTCGTTCATGTCGTCTGTTGTTCAATATTAAAATTCTTACTTGCATGGCCGACAAAGCGGTAAAACCATTTTGTGAAACTCTCCGGAAAGTCATCCGCCGTAAACACCCTGTCTGTTTCAGGCGTAATGAACATCCTTGTCACGGGCGTAAGATTGTAGTTTTCGCTTACGTCGGCATCGAATACCTGTAATACTTCATTCGCAACCACGTCGTCAAGCGAATACGCAAGAAGGATTTGGCATTCAAGTCCGACAGGCATCATGTCTGGATTCTCCTCCCTTGCCCAGTCGTATTCGTAATCCATTATACTCGGCTTCCCCTTGCCTATGAGCATAAGGCCGTCCTTGATTATGTCGAGCAATGTCCGTTCGGCTTCGCTTTCAGGATTGCATGAGTCCAACGTCTTTTCAAGGTCCTTGCAGAGAGCCCTGCCGTCAAGCCTATTGAAAAGCCTTGAAATCCTGCCGTTGTTGTACGATTCCAACAGACGCTGCGTATGCCGACGTGTAATGTTGTCCTCGGATGTTGTGCATTCAATGCCACCTTCCTCTTGTGTGAGCAAATCTTCCGCCGTGCTGAAATGGTATAGACTCGTTATGCTCCACATTCCGTGATGCCTTGCAAACCGCCTAATGAACTCAAGCGTGACACGCCTGACGCCCTTTGACAGTTTCTCCGTAAAGTCAAGCGGAAGCCACAGCACTTCGTATTCAGGCCAGTCGTTAAAACTGTACAGGCAGAAAGCGAGGCGGTCGCCGTCAATCTCTATGTTCACGTTCTCAGGCACTATTCTGTCAAAGGCTTTGTACAGCTCCGCCATTCCGAGTTTCGGATGTTCCACGTACCTTTTCACGTTGAACTTAAGCCTCACGCCAAGCAGTTCAGCATAGTTCGCGGCCGAACGATACAGATAGTCAAGGTTCGCCATTGTCGCAACGTCGGTCTTCACCCCGTCCGTCTCGACATGAAGGCCGGAAGCGACGGGGAGGAGTCTCCCCGTCAGAAAACCGTTACGCTTCCTTGCGGTGGAAGCAGTCTTCTTCTCCGCCTTATTGTTCCCCAGCTTATGTCCGTGGCTGACACAATATCCGATATTATCAGGTGTGCCAACCGTTCCGTTTCGTGTTTCTGCAACAGTTTGCATACGTTTGTCCCATCCTTTTTAATGCCTGTTTTCATACTCTCATCCTTTTGTGCCGATGGTGGTCTTGAACTCGTACACGGCGCAGTCGTCCTCCATCACGGGGCCGTGAGGCGTGGCGGTTGTCAGTTCAGGGTAAGTCATCGAGTAGAAGTCCATCACGTCATTGACGGCCATCTCCGGGTTTGGGTCGTCCAGTCTCAGCGTCTCGCCGTTCCTTCTCAGTTTGAAAACCCTCTTGAGTCCTTTTATTTCAAGTGCCATAGTCCTTTTGTTTTTATAGGTTTATAATCGGTTTGTGTATCTTCATAGTTGATTATGTGAACGACATCTCCACCTGCGTCTCGTCCCTCATGCGGCATTCCTGTGGGAAGTCAACATATTCCGCGTAAGGGTCTTCCCTGAAAGCGTCCATGTCATACTCTTCGTCTTTGTCTGCTCCGTATCCTTGCGGATTTCCGTATTGGGCTGCGTTTTGTTGAGCCGTGGCGTAAGCCGGCTGTTGCGGTGCAGGCTGTAAAGGCCCTTGCTGCATTGTCCCGGCTTGGAAAGCTTGCGTTGCGGCAGGCATGACAGGCCGTGGCTGGAATTGTTGCCCGGCTGTCGGTGCCGGTGTTGCAGCCTGCACTGGCTGTTGCGGCTGTGTCTGTACTACCGGCCGGGGTGCTGGTGACGGTTGTGGGGCGAACAGGCTGCCTTCCTCCGACTTTCTCCTTACCTCCTGCATCTTTGCCTTCACCATTTCCTGCTTTTCAGCCGGGGCAAAGGTAAGGGCATGCTTCAGCAACGCCATAGCGTCGGCGAAGCGTCGAGCTGTTACAGACTCGTCAACACGCTTCATTAGTTTGTCGAGCCTGTCGTTCTTTTCTTTTGTCTCCTTGGCCTCTTTAGTCTCCTTTTCCGCAGCCGCCTTGGGTTTGCCTTTTGCTGCGGCTTTTTCCGCCTGACGCTCAAACTCTTTCAGGTTCGTCATTATCCCGACGGCCTTGGCCACTGGTGCGGCCATAATGTTGGCAAAGCCACCGTCAAGCTCTTCCGGTGTTCCGCTTGCCACCAACGGAATGAATCCGCCGGACGCCCCGTCTTTCAATTCCTTGTGTCTCGGCATTACCGCCACGGTCAGCTTGTCGTTCACACGCTTGATGTTGATGCCTACTTCCGTACTTTCGGTAAGCAAGCCGTAAATTGTCTGGAAAAACATGGTTGAATCTGTTTTATCGGTTAAACTTCGGTTCCATTGAAAAACGCCTTCAGCAGTTGCGCCCTGTCGGGACGTTTCGATATTCCGGCCAACTGCGCGAGGTAATAACCTATGTGCACCGGCATTCCTTTTGTTCCGTCATTGTCCCCTTGTAGTGGCCTGCGCCTTACTGACGGTTGGATTGCCGCAGGCGTTGCGGCGTTCAGTCTTGTCGTTTCCATAGCTCTTGTTTTTGTTTGTTAGTGTTATGTTATGTGGGACGGACATCCCATGGGGATATGTTGTCCCGATTTTTACAGGCATACGGTTCCGCGATTGGCGTAAGTGGCGTGGCAAGGCCCGGCGGAGAAAAATACCGCAGCAAAGCGAGGATGATTTTTCTCCAGACGGCCAAGCCCGAACGGGTCGCCTTGCACGCACGGCCGCAATCGCGGACCTTTGCCGTCAAAAATCGGAGAAACATATCTTTTTTATACGAAAAATGCAGACCGCCGCCGGCCTGCATTTCCTTTCTTTGGGCATTTTTGTTGCTTCAAGCGCCATTCCTGTACCTCCTGAAAATGTCTTCAGTCACTTCCGCCGTGAGTTTTGCGGCCATCCGCAGGAACTCCTTTTGGCACAATGAACCGTTTTCTACCGCCTCAAGACGCTCCTCCCAGTCAGAGGTGAGCGCCGCTTCGGTTATTTTCATGCCCCTAATGGTCTCATAGACAAACAGTCCCTTTGGCGTGGGGATGATATATTTGCCTGAATGCCTCACGTACTTGCGGTCCACAAGCGTCTGCATGATGGCCGTGCGCGTGGCCGCCGTGCCGAGCCTGTGCGTGTCCATGAACTCCACTAACTCAGCGTCTGTCATCGGCTCCGGCGGCAGGCCCTTCTTTTGAGCCACGCTGCACGCCGAAACCTGCACCTCCTCTCCGACAGTCAATGGCGGCAAATCCATTATGACAGAGCCTTGCGGAACTATGCCATGCGTATGTCCCGATATACCATGCCATCCGTTTTCCAAAATGCGGCTCGCGTCAAGGATGAACTTCCGTCCGGCATATGAGGCTTCCACCCTCGTATGCTCCACCTTGCAAGGAGGCATAAGCGCTTCGAGCATACGCCCGAAGATCATCGAGTACACCTGCATTTCGCCTTTGTCGAGTCCGTCGGGGTATGTACCGGTCACAAGTATGGCATGGTGTCCGCCGCCTGTGTTGCCAGAATGGAGCCTGTCTGTGTCTATATTCCCCATGTCAACACCAACCGACTTGAGATAAGCTCCGAGTTCCTTCCAGCCCGATACCTTTTTGATGATATGCGGAAGAATGGCAAGCACGTCCCCCGGTATGTGCCGCCCTGACGTGCGTGGGTAAGTAATGAGCTTCTTTTCGTAAAGCGACTGCGAGATGTCGTGCACCTGTCCGGCCGTCAGTCCGTAACGCCTGTTGGCGTCCTTCTGCAATTCCGCAAGGTTGTAAGGCTGTGGAGGACCGGTTTCTTCGGTGCGGCTTGTGACGGACAGGACGCTTGCCTTGCCCGCAATCTTGCATTCCCCGTGGAGCCGCATGGCCTCCTCCTTGTCGTGTATGGTGTCCGCGCAACGCAGCCTCAATAACGTACTGCCCTTGTGGATATTGATGTGTACCGGCCAAGTGTCGGCCGGGCGGTGCCTCTCGCGCTCGCGGTAGCGGCGGCAGACGGCGGCAAGGACAGGTGTCTGTACGCGTCCGAGCGAGTGGTTGCCCAGTCCCGTGGCCTTGCAGATGGCATAGCTCGCGTTCACGCCGAGCGTCCAGTCCGCCTTGTTGCGGCAGTCTGCCGCGGTGAAAAGACCGTCATACATCCGCATGGGCTGCAAGTTGTCAAGCCCCTTGCGCACAGCTTCGTCTGTAAGCGACGTTATCCAGAGGCGTTTTACGGGCTGCGTGCATCCAAGGTAGGAGTAAAGGTAGCGGAATGCCATTTCCCCGTCGCGCGAGGCGTCCGTGGCGGCGATGATTGTGTCACATTTTGCCAACACACGTTCAAGCACCTTCAGCTGTTTCACGGCGCAGGCGTCCGGTATCCATCCGTTTTCGGTCTTCACGTGCTTCACCATGAGGCGGAAACGCTCCGGTACCAACGGGAAGTCGTCTTCGCCGAGCATTGCCGAGCCGTAATCCTTGGGCATTGCCAGCGACAGCATGTTGCCGAACGTCCACGTAACTATGTATCCGCTGCCCGACATGAACCCGTTTTCGGGCCTGTACGCGCCCACAATCCTTGCCAACTCCTTGCCCACGTTGGGCTTGTCTGTCAATATCGCTATCATTTTTATCAGTTTTTTGTGATGGTATATTAAAAGGCTGTAAACAGGAGTTAGACGCTTCGCGTCGGAGTTAATCGGGAGTTAACGGACAAATGCCTTATTGCTTAAATCAAAGGTATTGTCAGCTAACTCCGGCGAGTGGAACGAGCCTAACTCCCGTTAACGCTTTAATTTTAATACACCGCCATTGTTTGAAATTAAAGTTACATTTTCTCTTTGTCTACGCCTTTGACTTGAAGCACCGGCCTTCCTTTGCTGTCGGTAATTATTTGCAGCGTCGCGTCGGTCGTCATGTCCACAAGTCCCGTCCTGAGCCTTAGCGTCATTACTCCCGTCTCCCTGCCTTCAAGAAGCCGGGCGAGTTCGCCCGAGGCTTCGAGGGCCTGCCTGTCAATACCCATGTTGCCTAAACGTGTCCAGTCGAGTACGTCCGCCTTGAACGCCTTTGTTTGTCTTTGTTCCATTTGAATATTCCTTTTTTGTTTTGCTTGAATTTTTGTCATACGGCCTGCTTGGCCCCTTTCTTCTGTGCCGGCGCATTCTCGCGTGCCGCCTCCGCCTGTGCGTTGCGGCGCGTGTTGCGGGGCTTGTCGGGGTCTTCCTGGTAATAGTTGAGCGTGCCCGTGTTCGGGTTCACCTTTATGTAGGACGAGAACTCCTTGCCGCCGCGGCCTTTCATGCCTTCCACGAGTATGGCCTTGCCGTCCTGTAGGCGCGCACGTTCCTCGCCAGTGAAGGCGTGGCCGTACACCTCGGTGGGTATCCTCGGCGCCTGACGTTCGTCGAAGCCGTCGGGAGTGCGCGAGTATTGGGGGTTGCCTGTGGTCATGTCGAGCCTTACGAACGACGAGAACTCCTCGCCGCGGCGGTTTATCATGTTCTCGAGGAACACCACGCCGCCTTTTCGCAGCGTCTCCCTGTCCTCCGACGTCAGCGCGGTCTTGCATATCTCGTTGGGGATGTAGATTTCGCCCGTTTCTGGGTTGCAGCGCGTGTATTGCGGCCTACCTGTCACCTGGTCTATGGTGACGAAGGCCGAGAACGTGTCGCCGTTGTTGCGCTTCATGCCCTCGACGAGCACCGTGTGCCCCTCGCTGAGCCTTTTCACCTCGTCCTGCGTCAGCTTCACGCCCCCGATGGTCTGCTGGTTGAGCAGGTTGTCCTTCGGGAAGATGAACTCCAGTCCCCTGCGTTCCGCGCTGTACTGCAGGGTCGCGCTGAACTCCTTGCCCTTGGCCGATACCATGCCGTCGACGAACACGGCCTCTCCGTTCTTCAGCCTCGTTATCTCGTCAGGGTCGAGCCTTACGCCCTTCACCTCGTCGGGGATGTAGACGTGCTCCTGCCTTACTGCCACCAGCTCGTTGGTGATTTTGTCTATCGACACGAGGCACGGGGTGTAGTTGTCGCCGCGCAGTTTTAGGTCTACGGCGTGGCCGAGGTTGCCGCTCTCTCGCAGGTTTTTCTTTTCCTCCTCCGTAAAGTTGTGGCCGAAGTACGGGCGGCTGAGTTCCGGCTCCTTGCGTATGCCGTGTACGCCTAATACCACCTGCCCGTCGCTCGGCAGGAAAGACAGCCTTGCGTCAATCTTGGCCGTCATCACGCCCTCGATGTTCAGCGTCAGCGGTATCGTCCTGTTGGTCTTGTAGCCCCTGAGCATACCGTCGAGCACGCCCATGTTCTCAAGCAGTTCCTTTGACACGCCGACTTTTTTCAGCGCGTTCCAGTCCACCATGTCCTCGTTGTAGCGGTACGCCGGCCCTTGCTGTTCCTGCGCCGGCTGTTGCTCCATGCCTTGTGCGGCCTGCTGCACCTCCGTCTGCTGTTCGGGTTGCAGCTGTTGTTTCTTTGCCATTTCCTTTTCTTGATTTTGGTTTACGGTTTCTTTTCTTGTCTCTTTCCTCGGACGGATTTCATAACGCTTAAGGAACTCCCTTACCGTGTCCGTCCGCTTGCCTTCGGCCAGGTCCCTTATGGCTTGTTTGTTTCGCCTGTAGTCGTTGACTGTCATCCGTAACAGGCGGAAATGCGTAGGCTCCTTTAGCTGGCTCCAGAAGTTCCTGATGAAGTTCTCGATGATGCTTGAGTTCTTGTCGAACTTCAGGAACGAGTTTTCGTTCTCCTCCGTCGCCGGCACCGTCTCGCATTTTCCGTCGCCGTGAGCCTTGCTTACAGCCCTTACGCCGTGGCCTGGGTCGTCCTTGTTGTGGACGAGCAGCAGCTCGCTGATTTGCTCCACGTAAGCGTTTTCTTCCGCCCTTGCGGCTCGGCTCCGCCTTGCCGACGGCGGCCTTCCTTCCGTGTCTGTCTTTTTTGCCATTGTTCTTTTGTTTTTGGTTGTGAGGGTTGTCCCCACGCCACAAATGTAAATGATATTTTCCGATAAACCATTGATTTTCAGTTGGTTGGCATTACGTGTCGCAATATGCCGCAAAATGTCATGCGAAAGGCCGTGAATTGCGGCGCAAAAGGCCACGAATTGCAACGCAAAAGGCCGCAAATCGCAAGCCGAAAGGCGGCATTTTGGATTAAGGGTGGAAACAAGATGGCGAACAAGCGGCTGTCGCACGGCGAATCATGCGGGCGGAGAGAGCAGGAAACACCCTGTCCGTTGGCCGGAACCGGTACGTCTCAAGCCTTTTGTAAGATACGCCGATACATCCCGTTCAATTGAAACGGCTGCAATGAGAAACGCTCCTTCGGCGCATGACGTCCATGCGTCACGTCGGTCGCAGTTTTGCCCCTGTAATCAAACTGCAAACCGCAGGCGCGGCAGTATCCGTCAGTCTTGATGCCGCCCAAGGTCACCCAAGCCGCGATGTCGAGCTCTACTACATACAGCGAGCCGGTGTCCACGGCGCGCAGGAATTGGGCCTCCTTGAACATTTCCTCGTCCACGCCAGTGGCGCAATAGCCGTTGTAGGCCTCCAGGGTGTCGGCAAGGTTCTCCATCCCGCAGGCCTCAGCCAGCGCCTCGGCCGAATCCGCCTTCCAAATCCAGCCCTCGTCGATGCCCTGCTGAACCTTTTCGGGAAGCGCGGTCAGCGTCTTGTCCATGAAGCCCATCTGAACGCCCGGCGCCATGTTGCCGAAAGCGTCCTCGGAAATGAAGTCCATAATAGGCGTGGTGGCCAGCTCGTCGATGAGCCCGTCGTCGATCACCATGTAGTATACGCCCTCGCGCAGAAGCGGCTCGCCGCAGTACATGGTGTGCTTGGCCATGGTGCCCTCGTCCATGAAGCGCGACCCGTGCTTATTCACCATGAGGCCGCCGAACAAAGGCAGGCTGAACACCGGCGTGTCGTTACAATCCGACAGGCTCACGAAGCGGTCGGCGGACTTCATGTTGCAGGCGCCGGACTCATTGATAGAGGTGCTGAAGTTCTTGCCCATCTGGGCACCGGCCGACTGGGCCAGCCTGATGCCCGCGCCGTCGTTGTACTGGTTGCCCGTGCCGTACATGACCGAGCCGGAGTAGTAGTCGCGCAGCATGCCCTCGTTCTG
>ERZ791741.2602-NODE-2602-length-12512-cov-5.764149_pt1 | contig 12512 bp, 9 predicted proteins | sample MGYA00510040_ERZ791741 | MGnify/ENA primary metagenome ERZ791741 (study PRJEB30046, sample SAMN00791960) | human gut metagenome | study: EMG produced TPA metagenomics assembly of the A metagenome-wide association study of gut microbiota in type 2... | reverse complement strand
GCCTGTACCGGAATATCTAAAATATCACTCTGGAACTGCATAAGATAACCATTCTTAGTTGGGCCGCCATCTACGCGAAGCTCATCAACCTTGATTCCGGAATCTTCTGCCATTGCATTAACTACATCGCTGATCTGATAAACGATACAGTCAAGTGCAGCTCTTACCAGCTCTGCCTTACCTGTTGTGCGGGTGATTCCGCTGACAACAGCTTTCGCTTTACTGTCCCAGTAAGGGGCGCCGAGACCTGTAAATGCTGGTACAAGATAGGTAGTATCTCCTGGATTGGCACTCTTAGCCAGTTCTTCTGTTTCTTTTGCGGAGGCAATCAGTCCGAGGTCTTTTTGCAGCCATGTGATAACTGCTCCGGTGTAATTAATATTTCCTTCAAGAACATAATTCACTTTACCGGAAAGAGACCATGCAAGGGAAGTAACAACTCCCTTGTCACTGAAAATAGGCTTCTCACCAACGTTCATCATAATAGAAGAACCTGTTCCATAAGTTGCTTTAATCATTCCTGGATTCACACATCCCTGTCCATATAAGGCTCCGTGGGAATCTCCCATCACACCATGAATCGGAATGGCTTCCTCAAGATATCCATCAAAATCTGTATAGCCATATAAGGCATTGGAATCACAGATTTCTGCTAACATTTCTTTTTTAATTCCAAATAAGGAAATTAATTCTTCATCCCAGTCAAGGGCAGACACATTAAACATCTGTGTCCGGGAGGCGTTTGAATAGTCTGTTTTAAACGCATGGTCTTTTGTAAGCTGGTATACGAGGTAACTGTCCATCGTTCCTACTGCAAGTTCTCCCTTATCTGCTGCCTCTTTTGCTTCTGGTACGTTCTGAAGTACCCATGCGATCTTTGCTGCAGAATAATATGGAGACAGCGGAATTCCGGAATGTTCCTGTACCATCTGTGCGTAACCGTCCTCTGCAATCTTGTTACAGATTGCTTCACCACGGGCACACTGCCATACAATTGCGTTGTAAACCGGTCTGCCAGTATTTTTGTTCCAGCATACTGCGGTCTCACGCTGATTACTGATACCCAGGGTAAGAATCTCTTCTTTATCAATGCCCGCCTTCTCCACAACATTCTTTACGACCTGGATAACATTTTTCATAATCTGATCCGGGTTATGTTCTACCCAGCCCTTTTCGTTGATAATCTGATCATGTGCAAGGTCGGTTCGGGCAATAATCTTACCTGAACCGTCAAAAATGATACCTTTTGTTCCCTGCGTACTCTGATCAATACCCAATACGTATTTCTTCATAATTATGCTAAAGCCTCTTTTGCTTTTGCTGCAATGCCTTCGCCGTTCATTCCGTAGTAATCAAATACTGCTTTGGAATTACCAGTGATTACTGGTGCATCTGGCAGTGCTACGTTAACTACTTTCTTAGGGCAGTTTGCGCCAACAACCTGTGCTACCATGGAGCCAAGTCCGCCAAATGGAGCATGTTCTTCTGCTGTTACAACTGCTTTGGCGTTTGTAGCTGCCTTGATGATTGCTTCTGTATCTAAAGGTTTTACGCAGTACATATCAAGAACTGTTGCGCTGATTCCCTCTTTCTCAAGGATTTCCGCTGCTTCTACGCAAGGTCTTACCATCTCGCCGCAGCCAATTAATACAACGTCTGTACCTTCTTTAATCACAGTAGCTTTGTCCATCTCAAATGGGCAGTTGTCTTCAGAGTAAATATCTTCTACCGGGTTACGTCCTGTACGGATGTAAGCTGGTTTTTCATCTTTTAATAACGCTTCGATGAGGTGTTTTGTCTGAAATCTGTCACTTGGCAGATACACTCTCATGTTAGGAATTGCGCTCATTGCTGCAATGTCCTGTGCGGAATGATGGCTCATTCCAAGTTCACCGTAGCTGATACCACCACTGATACCAACTAACTTAACGTTTGTGTTAGAGTAAGCAACGTCAACTTTTGCCTGCTCGTAACTTCTTGTAGAAATGAAACTTGCCGGAGAGAAGCAGAAAGGCTTCTTGCCGCATTTTGCCATACCAGCAGAAATACTTACTAAGTTCTGCTCTGCAATACCGATTTCTACACTATTTTCAGGATAAGCATTGAAAAATGGTGTCATGGATGCTGAACCACGAGAGTCACTACATAAAGCAACAATGCTCTTATCCTCTTTTACCTGTTCCATTAATGTCTCACAGATTACCTGACGGTTTGCAATCTTATTCATTTGCTGCGTCCCTCCTCTTTAAAAGTTCAGCGGAAATTGTCTCGTACATTTCCTGTGTAGGTACTTTGTGGTGCCAGTCAGCTTTGTTTTCCATGATCTCGCCACCGCCGTAACCTTTAATTGTATCTGCGATAATTACCGTTGGTTTTCCTTTGCAGGTCTTTGCTTCTTCAAATGCTTCATTTAAAGATTCGATGTTGTTACCCTGTGCATGAATGGAATTCCATCCAAATGCGCGGAAACGTGCATCTAAGTCATCATCAGCCATAACATCTTCTGTGTTACCGGAAATCTGAAGACGGTTTCTGTCAACTACTGCACAAAGGTTGTCTAATTTGTAATGTCCGGCTGCCATAGCACCTTCCCATACAGAACCTTCTGCCAGCTCGCCGTCACCCATAACTGTGTAAACACGGCCTGTCTTTCCATCCATCTTATTTGCAAGTGCCATACCAACACAAACTGGAAGTCCATGTCCAAGAGAACCGGAGTTCATCTCGATTCCTGGAAGTTTGTTATTTGGATGTCCGATGTATGGAGAACCAAATTTGGAGAAGTTCTTAATTACATCTTCGATATCTAGGAAGCCTTTTGCTGCAAGAACAGCATAGTATGCTTCTACAGAATGTCCTTTACTCATAACGAATAAATCCCTGTCAGGATCGTCAAGATTATCAGGACTAATATTCATCTGTTTAAAGTACAGAGTAATGAGGATATCCATTACACTGAAGTCTCCACCGATATGACCGGCTCTTCCTTCCATGATCATATCAAGGACATTTTGTCTGCATTCAAAGGATAATGCTTCTAAATTCACTTTTATGCCTCCTATATAAATGTAAATAAATGCGATAACTATTCAGAGTTCATCTTTTATGCTCTTTTGCAAATAAGTTTGCTTCGCTATATATTTTTTATATATTTTTCATGTAAACATCATTCAAAAATTATCCGAATCTGAATAGTTATCAAATTACAATTGTTAACTTAAACTACTAATTATTTTTCTACCTTTTCACCACGGATGATAGCTTTTACTTTTTCCTCGATCGGATCATATAAGTCTGGTGTAACACCGATGTACTTACATGCTTCGTATAATACAGGTACAACATCCTGATGAACACCTACGCAGTGGTGGATGTAAGGTCCCTGAACGAGTTTATCTTCTAAGCGGTCAAGGTTCTCAACTTCAACCCACATATAGGTACCTTTTGTATAAGGACCATCTACTGTCTTAGCGTTTCCAAGAAGTAAGGAGTATTCTCCGTTATCTCCGTCAAAACGTACTAAGGAAATGTGTTCTCCGTCTTTTGCCTGTGCCATTAAGGAACCAGAACAATCGAATGCAACTGGTGTGTCGATCGTTGGTTTTTCTTTGGCGATGGAGATTGGCCATGGACCACAGTGCTGTAAAAGCTCTGCGTTGTCATTATATGGATGACGAACTGTCCAGTCAGCGAAGAAAGATCTTGTCTCTCCCATTGCTGCAGCCTCTACTAATACAGAAGTGATTGTTCCGTGGATATCTGTCTCACATGCGATTGGGAATCCCTCATCATTGCAAAGTGCATTTGCTGCACATGGCATGATTCCGATTTCATCCTGAAGTGCGTTCCAGCACTGAATCGCTCCACAGTTACATCCGTATTTCTTTCCTAATCTTGTCATAGCAATCTTTAATGCTGCTACGTTATCAAGCTGTTCTGGTGTGACTTTGATGCACATTTTCTCACGGCAGTAATCTGTTACTTCTTTAATCTCTTCTGGAGAATTCTCCTTTACATCTTTCATTGCCTGAGTTAATTCTGGCATTGGGATTGGGGAAAGCTGAATTCCAAACTTCTCAAGTAATTCGCCTTCGTTGCACATTGTTGACCAGAAATCAAATGGTCTTGTGGAAATCTGAAGAACTCTTGTGTTACGGAACGCTTTTACTACGTTACAAACTCTTAAGAAACGGTCAATTCCTTCTGCGAAGCACTCATCTTCAAGGTTGCAGTTCTTTAAATATGTAAATGGAATTCCGAATCTTCTTAAAACTTTACCTGTTGCAAATAATCCACACTGGCTGTCACGAAGACGCATACCGTTCTCATCTGGACATTCGTCTCTTGGTCCCCATAATAAAACAGGAACATTTAACTTCTTAGCCAGGCGGCATACTTCGTATTCTGTACCGAAGTTACAGTGAGGAACGAATAAACCATCTACTTTTGCATCTCTAAACTTTTCGTAGATTTTTTCCATTCCAGCGTCATCATAGAGAAGACCTTCATCATTTACATCGTCAATATCTACGAAATCTACATTTAACTCTTTTAATCTCTTTGCTGTTAATCCTCGATATACTACAGCTGCTGGTGCTGAAAAAATTGCTCTTCTTGTTGGTGCAAAACCAAGTACTACCTTATCCATCCTCTAATTTCCTCCTTCTTTTGAGGCGGAGTTTAAATCAATTACGCTGTCGCGCTCTACAAACTCCGTACATACCTGTGTCTTTGTATTTATTTTACCGCCGTCCTTCATGACTTCTATCAATCGTCTGACTGCAATCTGGCCCATCTCGTATTTAAATACTTTGATCGTCGTCAGTCGCGGTGAAGAAATCTCGCAGAACGGAAGATCATCAAATGAAGCGACCGAAATATCTTCCGGTACTCTGTATCCTGCTTCCTGAAAAGCCTTGATACATCCAAGAGCTATCATGTCATCATCTGCAAAAAATGCGGTCGGCATCTTCGCTCCCTTTGCCAGATATTCCTTCATATCTTTGTAAGCCCCATCCATCGTGGTACTCACTGTGAAAATATACTGGCTGTTTAACTCAATGTTATTCTTGGAAAGTGCTCTGCTGTATCCCGCACACCGGGAAGTAAATGCCTTGATTCGAAATCTTCCTCTGAGATATCCTATTTCTCTGTGCCCCTTATTAATAAGGTACTGAACCGCCGTCACCGCAGAATCTGCATTATTAATAAGTACGGCATTCACAGAGTAATTCGAACTCCAGCAATCCAACAGCACCATCGGACAATTTCCACTCATATATAGAGGAAAGTCCTCATCCATCATCTCTGTTCCAAGCAAAAGTATCGCAGAAGAGGTATCATTCAGAATCAGCTTTACCTGTTCCTCATAATCTGGATCGTTACGGTCTACATTACATATAACCATCTCATATCCAGAAGCCCGGCACTCATTCTCTACACCCTTCAATAAAATAGGAAAGAACGGGGAATCATCAATAATCAACCCATTTCTCTTGTAGATAACCAGTTTTATTTTTGTAATTTTATTCTCTGAGATATATCCAATCTCCTTCGCTACCTGAAAGATTCTTTCTGCGGTCTTCTGATTCACACCTTTTTTGTGATTCAGCGCATTCGAAATGGTCGCCGGAGAAAAGCCTGTAATCTCACTAATCTGTTTTATACTGGCTTTCATGTCTCACTCCTCCTTGCTGTGTTCATTATAAAATTTTTACATAACTTTTTCAATAACTTTTTGTTAAAAAGAAGTAGAAAAAATCAAATATGTGAAACATGACTATATGTAGGATGCATATTTTATGCAACTTCACAATGATTTTTGCATCTTTTTTCCAATTTCATTCTTTTTAAACATTTTGACATCTAAATATTTATATAAATATTTTATATGAACATTTAGATACTGTTTTTCTGAAAATTTTAGGGTTTTATTTAACTGAAGGAATTGACAGGTTAGGCAAATAAACAGACGAACCAACAAACCCTTATAAGCAGAAGACTTCTACCCTCTTCCTCAAATCCCCAGCACAAATGGCAATTTGCACCTTCCCAGCCAAAGTCAGCCTCCAAAGAGAGGATAGCCCCTATATTTGTGGCCTCGGAGCAAGGTTTGAATGTAAGCGCGTGAAGCGAACATTCAAACCGCCGCGACTAAAGTCACAGATGTAAACTATTGCCTTCCAAACTTTCGTCTGTTTGATATACTGAATCAAATCAGCTCACCTTGACTTCTTTGTGTGGAGAAATTATAATCTTAAATTAAGATTATAAGTAGAATTTAAAGCAACATTTGGAGAAGAAGCTTGGAGGAAGAGAGAAGATGGATGCAGCGAAGATGAATCAGGCAATTCGAATTGCCAAGCTATATTATGAGTTACATTATAACCAGTTAGAAATTGCGGCACGAGAGGGAATTAGCAAGTCTTCTGTAAGCCGTATTTTAAAGAATGCGATGGACATGGGGATTATAGAAGTTCGAATTAAAGATTCTGTTTTGGTAAATGGGGATCTGGAGAATGAACTGATTGCCAGATTTCCGATTAAAAGGGCGATTATTGTGCCAGATTTGGTAGGTAATTCGCAGATATTAATGCAGGATGTCTGTGCGGCATTAGCAGAAGACCTCCCACGTTATATAAAAAATGATAGTGTCATTGGAGTAACATGGGGACATGCACTTGCAGTATTAGCCTAGCAGCTTCCCAAGATTAAGAGAAGCGGGGTATCTGTGATTCAGTTAACTGGAGGATTTTCCAGAGCGATTTTCGAATCGGGTGCTTTGGATGTGTTGAAAAGGTTTGTAGACAGTGTTGGAGGAACAGGTTATCAGATTCCAGCGCCGGCAATGGTGGCGGAATCTTCGATTGTTGAAGCTTTGAAAAAAGATCCACAGATTCATGAAATCCTTGAAATGGCGGAAGTGTGCCAGACAGCAATTTATTCCGTAGGTAACTTAGAACGTCCATCCATTGTATATGAAATGGGACTTATTGATGAAAATGATTATAAAGACTTCAGCAGAAGAGGAGCAGTAGGAGACTGCTGTTCCCACTTTATAAAACAAAACGGGGAACTATTTGATAAAAAAATAGATGCCCGTGTTGTAGGGGCTTCCCTTGAAACGATTAAAAAGATTCCAAATAAGTTAGTTGTTGCCGTGGGAAAAGAAAAAGAGAAGATTATAACAGCGGCACTTCAAGGAGGACTGGTAGACAGTCTCTATATTGATGAGCCAACAGCAGAATTAATAGTAAGACATAATTAATTTACTATTTAATTCATTAGACAAACTACAGACAAAGACACCCGAGAAGAGAACCCATCTAGCTGGTTTGGAGTTTGAGCTGCCGATTGTGAATGAGAAGAATGAACCTGTCAATTTTGAAGTGATTTATCAGGTAACAGATCGATTTATTGATACATTTTCTTTTTTGAATGTGAGCAGAGATGATAATGAACATATTTATCTGGCAGTTGATGACAAGACAGGAGATGGTCTGTCTTATGATTGCAGTTATAATACGTTAAAAATTTCTTTTGGGAAAGAAGAAGATATGAATGTGCTGTACAAAAGATTTTGTCAGTATTATACTTATATACAGAAGGAACTGCGTAAAGAGGGGCATATGCTGACTGGCATGGGTATTAATCCCCGTTATGCAGTGAATCAGAATGTACCGGTAGTAAGTGAGCGGTATCGTATGTTATTTCATCACCTGTCTTCTTATAAAAAGTATGGCAACAGTATTCCATTTCATTCTTATCCGAATTTTGGACTGTTTTCGTGTGCTGATGAAGAAGCTGCCTGCACCCAGCGTACGGGAGGCCAGCACAAATTCCTGATCCTTCAGCTTGAGCATCTCGGCGCGGGCAATGCGGCTCATGCCCACCCACTCGGTCAGCATCAGGGCAAAGATGATGGTGACCATGCCGGGCTGCAGCACCAGCAGCAGCAGCGTAACGATGACCAGGCGGGGGATGCCGTTGGCTACCTCGAGGAAGCGCTGCATCACCATATCCACCCTGCCGCCAAAGTAGCCGGAGATCAGGCCATAGCTCATGCCGATGACCATATCGATGACAGCAGCGGCCACCGCGATGATCAGGGAGACACGGGCACCCTCCCAGGTGCGGGTCCAGATATCGCGGCCGTACAGGTCACTGCCGAACCAGTAGTAGACATCGTCCTTGTCCTTTTCCACATAGGCGTTGACGCTCTTGCTGCCGGTGGTGGTGCTCATCTTCTCGCTGCCGTCCAGGATGCCGAGGCGCTCGATGCCCGGCACACGGGGAGCAAAGTTCTTCTGGCTCAGATCCTGGCCGGAGTAGGTATAGCTGTTCATGCCCGGGCCAAAAACGGCCAGCAGCACGATGACGACGATCAGGATCAGGCCCAGCACGGCGCTCCTCTTGCCAAAGAAGCGGAGGATGGCATCCTTCCAGAAGCTCTGGGCCGCAAAGTTGGTGTCCACGGCGATCTCATCGTCGTTGTGCTTGAGGGCAAACTCCTTGTCCTCAAAGGTGTGCTCGGGATACAGGGAATCCACCGCGCTGACGATGGCATCCGCTGTGGATTCGCCGCCCAGGCGGATCGCTTTTTCTACCATATCAGTCATCCCCCTTTGCCAGACGAATGCGCGGATCGATGATGCCGTAGAGCAGGTCAACGACCAGCATGATGCCAATGTACATGGCGCTGTAAATAAAGCTCAGGCCAATGACCACGTTGTAATCGTTGGACTGGATGGCCGTGACCAGCAGGCTGCCCACGCCGGGAATGGCGAAGATCTTTTCCACCACCAGCGAGCCGGTCATCAGATCCACGATCAGGGGTGCCAGCACCGTGATGATGGGGATGAGGGCATTGCGCAGGGCATGGCGGAAGATCAGCGCCGGGCCGGAGATGCCCTTGCTCTCGGCCAGCAGCATGTAATCGGAATCAAGGACTTCGATCATCTCACTGCGGGTAAAGCGGGCAATGGAGGCCATGGTGAACATGGAAAGCGAGATGCTGGGCAGGACGCTGGAGCCAAAGACATCCTTGGCGGAGAACAGCATTGGGAACCAGCGGAGCTTGAAGCCAAAGGCATAGCTCAGGGCCAGTGCGAACACATAGGAAGGCACCGACACGCCGATGACCGAGATGATGGTGGCGATGGTATCAAAAATGGTATCCCGCTTGAGTGCGGCAATGATGCCCAGCACCAGGCCCACAGCGGCACCCAGCGTCACCGCCATGCCGCCCACCTGAATGGAGATGGGCAGGCGGCTCTGGATGAGCTGGGAGATGGGTGTATTCTTGGAGATGTTATAGCTCACGCCAAGATCTCCGCGGAGCATGTTGCCCACATAGCGGAAGAACTGGATGTAGATGGGCTGATCCAGGCCGTACTTTGCGTACAGGGCAGCCCGCATATCGGGCGTCAGCTTTTCATCATTGAAGGGCGAACCGGGCATCAGCTGCATCAGGATAAACAGCACCAGCAAAATTGCCAGCAGTGTGAACAGCGAGGTCAGGATTCGCTTGAGCGTATATTTTTTCACGTCGGGTGGACCCCCTTTGTCCGGGTGTATTTTCGCGGTCAGTCGTTCGTCTGCCGCGGACAGGTACAATGCCAAAAAGGCGCACAGTGGCTTTTGCGGGCCACTGTGCGGCCTTATTCAGCGATTCAGTTGTTTACTCGCTCTTGGTGGTGTTCTTGTACACACGGTTCAGAGCGCAGGGGTGATGCTCGACACCCTTGACGGCAGAGGAGATCATCTCAGCGTTGCACTGGCCGTACAGGGGGAAGATGACCGCCTGCTCCAGAACGATCTGCTCTGCCTCGTACAGGGCCGCCCAGCGGCCCTCGGGGTCGGTGCACAGATCACCGGTGGTGCACTCGTCAATGATGGCATCGTAGTCGGCATCGCTCCACAGACCGTAGTTGTTGGAGTTGCCGGTCACCCACATACCCAGATAGGTCATGGGGTCAGCGTAGTCGGGGCCCCAGCGGGTCAGGCCCAGCTCAAAGGTGCCGTCCTGCATATCCTGCACGCGCTGCTTCTTGGGCTCCACGGTCAGGTTGATGGTCAGGCCCTCCAGCGTGGTCTCCAACTGCTCCTTGACGACCTGAGCCACCTTTTGAGGTGCATCGTCAGCATCCACCACCATATCAAAGGTGAAGGTATCCTTGCCCAGCTCAGCCTTGGCGGTCTCAAAGAGCTCCTTGGCCTTCTCGGGGTCATAAGCACAGTCATCTGCAAACTTGGTCTGGTCGGCGCTGAAATCGCTGCCGTCGGGGCCGGTTGCAAACTGTGCGGGAACAGCGGTGTATGCGGGGGTGGAGCCATCCTTCAGCACATCGCCGGTAATGGCATCCCGATCCAGCGCAAAGGTCATGGCCTTGCGCAGGTTCAGGTTTGCCAGATCAGGCACAGCGTCGATGTTGGGGCTGATGTACCACAGGTAACCGGCACCCACACTGGTAAACTCGGGATCATCCTTGACCTGATCGACCTGCTCACCGTTCAGCAGGGTGATATCCAGCGTGCCGGTCTGATAGCTCATCAAAGCCTGCTGGCTGTCCTTGATGACCTGATAGGCCAGACCGTCCAGAGCGATCTTATCCGCATCATAGTAATCGGGGTTCTTTTCCATCGCAAAGGCGGTGGCGGCGGGCTGATAATCGGTCAGCACGAACGCGCCGTTGGACAGCACCGTTTCGGGGCTGGTGCCAAAGGTGTCAGCGCAGGTGTTGTAGAAGGCCTCGTTCACCGGGTAGAAGGTGGGGAAATACATCAGGCTCAGGAAGTAGCTGACAGGAACGTTCAGCTGCACCTCCAGGGTCTTGTCATCCACTGCGGTCACGCCCAGGTCGGTAACGGGCTTTTCACCGGCAATGATCTCGGCGGCGTTGACCACCTGACCAATGTCAGACAGCATGTAGGAATACTCGGAAGCGGTGGCGGGGTCTACGGCGCGCTGCCAGCCAAACACAAAGTCGGCGGCGGTCACGGCCTCACCGTTGGACCACTTTGCATCGCGCAGGTGGAAGGTGTAGGTCTTGCCGTCCTCGCTGATGTCATAAGTCTCCGCCATGGCGGGAACTGCTGCACCGTCAGCATCCATCTGCATCAGGCCATCGGTGTAATCCGCGATGACCTCAAAGGAGGTGCCGTCGGTGGCCACCTGGGGGTCCAGAGACTGGACCTCGGTCTCCAGCATGATGTTCAGGGTGCCGCCCTGTGCGGTGCCAGCCGCAGCAGAGGAAGCGCCGCTGGCTGCAGAAGATGCAGCCGTGGAGCTGGAAGAGCCGCCGCAGGCTGTCAGAGCCAGCGCGGCAGAGGTGACACCGGCAGCTGCCAGGAAGCTGCGGCGCGAAATACGACGATCGAATTTCATATATGTTTTCCCCTCTCTTTAATGCTCTACACTGATAAAGCATCAATTTCTGAAAATGCACAAGGGGCTCTGCTCCCCCTCTGGAGCTTCTGCACACCCTTGTGCCATGGCCGCATTATACATCCATCCGTCGACAAAGAAAAGACTTTTTGCCGAATTTGTTCTCCGAAAAGGCCCATTTCTCCCCTTTGTCCAACATCCCGCCGAAAATGGAAACTAATTTTTGTATAGTTTTTCTCCTGTGCTGTATTTTGTGCGAAGACAGTTCTTGCATTAAAGTCACAGATTGTATTTCTATAGAGTACATTCAACTTCGTTCACTTCATTTTATTAAGAGTTGAAATCAGTTCAGCCTATCGTTGTTCTCTTTGTCATTGCTTCGCGGCGACCCCTCTCCCAGCAGGAGAGGCAAGACAGGCAGCCTCATAAACCTGGCTCCCCTGCCCGGAGATCTGACACGACGCGTCCGAGAGGTTCACAGACAAAAAAGGAGCCCGCTGTACGAACACAACGGGCTCCTCTTGGTTCTGATCTTACTTCGCGTACTCGATGGCGCGGCTCTCGCGGATGACGTTGACCTTGATCTGGCCGGGATAATCGAGGGTATCCTCGATCTTCTTGGCGATCTGGCGGGCCAGCAGGATGACCTGATCATCGCTGATGACATCGGGCTTGACCATGATGCGGACTTCGCGGCCGGCCTGAACGGCAAAGGCCTGCTCCACGCCCTCAAAGCTGGAAGAGATCTCCTCCAGATTTTCCAGACGCTTGACATAGCTCTCCACGTTCTCGCGGCGGGCACCGGGGCGTGCGGCGCTGATGGCATCGCAGGCCTGAATGATAAAGGCCAGCGGGGTCTTGGGCTCCACATCGCCGTGGTGGGCCTCAATGGCATGGATGACCTGGGTGTTTTCCTTGTACTTGCGGCAGATATCCACACCGATCTGGACATGGCTGCCCTCGATCTCGTGGTCAAGGGCCTTGCCGATATCATGCAGCAGACCGGCACGGCGGGCCAGCGTGACATTCACGCCCATCTCGCCTGCCAGCAGACCGGCCAGCCAGGCCACCTCCATGCTGTGGGTCAGAGCGTTCTGGCCAAAGCTGGTGCGGTACTTCAGGCGGC
>ERZ791741.2585-NODE-2585-length-12602-cov-2.970272_pt1 | contig 12602 bp, 7 predicted proteins | sample MGYA00510040_ERZ791741 | MGnify/ENA primary metagenome ERZ791741 (study PRJEB30046, sample SAMN00791960) | human gut metagenome | study: EMG produced TPA metagenomics assembly of the A metagenome-wide association study of gut microbiota in type 2... | reverse complement strand
ACAGAGAGGTTCTTCAGGATGCAGGCAAGATCACGGCAGAGATTGCCAAGGCAAAAGCCGAGACTGAATTTGAAAAGTATCGTGTTATTCAGGACAGATTATTTATGTCTGATTTTGATAAGTACATGCTGGAATTGGAAGAGAATGCGAAGAAGTAATAGGATCGGTTCTCTCTTTCAATGCTGGATTTTCAGGTATGATAAGGTCGAGTGCATGGGAGACAGGCCATCAATTAGGGCTAAAATAGCCGTTGACCTGTTCTTTGTAGGAAGAACGGACAATGTGGAGACGATGGCAGTTCTTCACCAAATTTGACTTTTATGTTGGAATCACTATAATAGTAGAAACGAATAAAAAAGTTGAACTTTTTCCGTGGACGGGCGAGGTTCAGACTGCGATATGGATAGCGAGTTGTGTCAATAATTTTTTGCTACAGAATTTGTTGATATGTTTCCGTGAACAAACGGAGATATTTTGCTACATTCTATATTAGTCTGGATCGATTCCCGAAAACTGACATCAATCAGAACGTATCGTGCCACGTGGAGACGGTTTGTTTGCTGTCAAGGGAAGATAAATAAAAGCCAGACTTCTGAAAAAGCTCGATTTTCTTATATGGAAACATATCTACTGCAAAATGTGTGTCAGGTTGTAACCTCGGATTAGATGTCGCAATTTGAGACAGTGGATTAGATGTCAGGCATTTTGGGATGATTTTTGGAAAATGAAAAAGGGTGACAACCAATCCGGCAGGACTGACTCCTATTGAAATCGGTCAGGGAGTAACCTATAAAGAGGCAAAATTAACATTTCTTTGCAAGAAGTTGTATCAGCTCAATTTTCCAAAAAGGATATTACAACTGAAGTTCAGGAGTATTATGCTTCCATGCCAAAAGTATATCCCGATTTCAATGGAGGCTGGCAACCACATATTGTTTTTGTAGGTGAAATTATAGAGGTTAGGGATGAGCGATAAATTGGAATTTAGAGGATGTGAATGAGCAGCATGAAGAAAACAAAAGAAGGAATTAATTTGAAAAAACTCCTTAGGCTGAAGAATACAGGCAGTATCTTTGTGATTGCGGGACTTCTGACAATTTTTGTAATAGCGTTGTACACATTTATTCTGCAAAGTTCTTACACTAAGACCGCCCTTGAAACAGAAATCATACGTGACACAGCGAGTGCAGATGCAGTACACAAACTCGTGGATGGAAGAATCGGCAAAGAAGATTTTGATCAAATCAAAGATCAATCTGATGAAAAGAAGCAATTATATAAGGATATTTCTTCATATTTCAATGAAATCAGAACACTGAATTCTACTCGATATATTTACACCGCTACAAAAAATGAAGAAGGAAAACTCGTTTATGTGGTAGACGGTTTGGATTCGGATGCGGATGATGTAAGACACCCTGGAGATTATATTGAGGAAGAAATGGTTCCGTATATTGATAGGGCTATTTCTGGGGAGAATGTGTACTCTCAGGATATCATTGATACAACATGGGGTCCGATTTTTACGGCTTGCTATCCTGTAAGCGCAAATCTTGATGGGACAGGAGAAATCATTGGCGCATTTTGCATTGAAATGGATATGCAATCAGCTTATGGAATGGTTGAAAAGACGAATCATATTTCCATCATCTGCGGTTTAGTCGCAGGAGCTGTATTGCTTTTAATTTGTCTATATACCTATTATGTTTACCAGAAAAGCAAGGCAGAAGAGCAAAAACAAAAACAATTATTAATGACCGCCGCTGAGGAAGCAGATGCTGCCAACAAAGCAAAATCTGCGTTTTTGCTTAGTATTAGCCATGACATCAGAACGCCGATGAATGCCATTATTGGATTTACAAACATTGCGCTTCACCAGAACACGGTTTCAGATATTCATGATAGCTTGGAGAAAGTTCAAAAAAGTTCGAATCATCTTCTCTCTTTGTTGAATGACGTTCTGGATTTTACTCGCATTGAAAGTGGAAAAGTTACTATTTCGCCCGAGCCAATGGACATTACTCAATTGACAGATAACGTCCAGGCGATTATGAATGGACTTCTTTATAATCGAGATCTTAAGTTTGAAGTACATCGAGAAATCTCAAAGAACCCATATGTCCTTGCGGATGTTGTGCGTATCCGAGAAGTTTTGGTGAATCTTCTTGGCAATGCTGTGAAATTCACAAAGGACGGCGGAAAGATTACTTTGGATATCAGCAGTTACCCAGGAGCGGATGAGAAACATATCATAACTCGTTATGTCGTTCGAGATAACGGTATTGGCATGAGCGAAGAGTTCCAGAAAAAATTATTCGATCCGTTTTCACAAGAAGATGATGCTAATGCCAGAACCCAATATAAGGGAACCGGTCTTGGTATGGCCATCACAAAAAAATATGTGGATATGATGGGCGGTTCGATTGCTGTTGAGAGCAAAAAAGGTGTAGGTTCTACATTCACAGTGGAGATCCCACTGGAGTTGTCAGAACAGGTTATTCAATCAGAACAAAAACAATATCTACATAGAGATTTGACGGGTATTCATGTTCTTATGGCTGAGGATAATGATCTAAATGCTGAACTTGCTACGATGATACTGGAAGATGCTGGTATAACCGTAACACGCGCATCAGACGGAAAAGAAGTTGTGGATTTGTTTAAAAATCATCCACGAGGCACATACGATCTTATTTTGATGGATATTATGATGCCAAACATGGATGGACACCAAGCAGCAAAAGCCATTCGAGCCTTGGGTATAGAGCGGTCCGATGCAGTTACGATTCCAATTATAGCTTTGTCTGCAAATGCTTTTATAGATGATATTCAGGAATCCCTGGATTCAGGCATGAATGACCATATTTCCAAGCCGATTAACATGGAGGAATTGATCGATACTATCACTAAATACATTAAACACGATTAGGAAAACAAAGAAGTTAATTCAGCTTTTCCTGTACCTTTTCAAAATCTTCTCTGCTGATTATGGAAGATCTGGAACAAAATGCGTGCTACTGATCCTGAATATGCACTTGCGATGAAAAATGCCGATACCGCTAAGGTTTGGCTGCTTGAAAATCTCTTCGAGCTGCAGACTGAGGAGATTGCAATTCAGACGTGTTTGATAATGTAGTCATTCCTTATTTCTGATCAAAAATCAACAAAACTCGTTTGGTTTAGTTTTAGCCAAACGAGTTTTGTTTTTTACTCCCTGAGATTTTCTTTGAGTTTTACTTTTCGATATTCTTTTGGTGACATACCAATGTATTTATGAAACAGTCTGCTGAAATAAAGCGAATTGGTGTATCCAACCATATTTGCAATTTCAGTAATGGTGTAGTTCGTATTTTCTAACAAACTTTGTGCGTTGGAGATTCGCAGCTTTAAGATATATTGCAGCGGACTGGAACCTGTGATTTCTTTAAAGCACTGAATAAACCAACAGTTGCTAAGCCCTCTGGATTCGGAGTACTCCTCAATGCTAATTTCTGTGTTGTAATTCTTACGAAAATAGTGCATCGCAAAAGCAACTTCTTTTTCACTGGTGCTGCTGAATTTCTTTGCACTCATGATTGCACGGCTTATCAAAACAAAAATATTTCGCAGCTGCAAAGAAATCAATTCATCATACCGTGGTCTGCAAAGCTGCAATTCCTGAATCATCTGACCAAATAACCACTGATAATCGGGAGATGTTCCGATATAGAGAATATTATTTTGCAGGTTGATATTGTAATACTTTAAAATTTCTTCTACTTCATTTCCGGTAAAATGCACCCAATAAACATCGGTTTGATCTGCACGATAATAAACATATTCCTGTGGTTGATCCGGCAAATATATAATAATATTTCCGGCTGAAACCGTTTTTTCTTCTCCGTGAATGAAAAAATGTCCTTTTCCGGAGGCAATATATAAAAGCTGATAATCTTTTCTTCCCTTCGGACGATGTGTTACTACTTCAGAACGATTTTTTACACGATAATTTCCACAGCTTGTTACGATCAAAGGTTTCGTATTATCCACTACAGTAGATGTAGAGTTGTTTAAATAGGCAACATTCATAAACATAAAAAAACACCTCCTTGCTTCTATAATTATAGTATATCACACCCGATCACTGATTACAAGGAAAATCCTAAACTTTGTGCATATATTTTATAACTTTGTGTATTTTTTAAGCCGTTTTGTGTGGTATAATAGAGTTAAGAAATGAGAGGAAAGAATTTAAAAAAGACGTCTTTCATTGTAATTCCATGTTGAATTCAGTAAAAATTCTTTATGCTCAAAAGAATAATCATCTATTCTGACGATGACATTATTTCGTTTTTGCAAGATGAAAAGCAGTTCGTATCATTCATTATGGGAAAATTCTGTCCATGTGGGCATACAAACAATGAAAGGAGCTCTATTATGAGAAAAGAAAAAACATACTTAAAGTGGTATAACAAAGTCGGTTATGGTTCCGGCGATGTTGCAGGGAACGTTGTCTATGCATTGCTGACATCATTCGTAATGATCTATCTTACCGACACAATTGGATTAAACGCAGGTGTTATTGGCGTTCTCATTGCTGTATCGAAGATTTTTGATGGAATAACAGACATCATTTTTGGTACGTTGATTGATAAGACACATACGAAAATGGGCAAGGCAAAACCGTGGATGCTTTATGGTTTTATCGGCTGTGCAATTACCTTGATTGGTGTATTTGCAATCCCGATGAACATGGATAATTTTGCTCAGTACGCATGGTTCTTTATCTGCTACACACTTCTTAACAGTGTATTTTATACGGCAAACAACATCGCATATTCTGCTCTGACCGCTCTTGTTACAAAGAACAGCAAGGAAAGAGTTCAGATGGGTTCTTATCGCTTTATCTTCGCATTTGGAACAAGCCTCCTGATTCAGGCTGTTACATTCCAATTTGTTGAAGCAATGGGCGGCGGCGCAAATGGCTGGAGAACAGTCGCAATTATTTATGCGGTTATCGGTCTTATTGTAAATACAATTTCCGCTCTTTCTGATGAGGAACTTGCAGACAGTGAAACAAAAACAGAAGAAACCAAATACAGTTTTGGCGAAGCATTCAAAATTCTCGTACACAACAAATATTATGTGATGATCACAGTAACATACATTTTGCAGCAGTTCTATGGTGCGATGATCGGTGTTGGAACATACTATGCAAAATATGTTCTCGCAGATGAGAATATGTTCGGCACATTTGCGTGGTTTATCAATATTCCTTTGATTATCGCCTTGATCTTCACTCCTACTATCGTACAAAAATGGAACGGAATGTATAAGCTGAACAAATACAGTTATATGGTAGCAACAGTTGGCAGACTTCTGGTAGCAGTTGCCGGATACATGGGAAACATTCCGCTGATGTTTGCATTTACAGCACTTGCAGCACTCGGTCAAGGTCCATGGCAAGGAGATATGAATGCAGTCATCGCATCATGCTCTGAATATAGCTGGCTTACCAAACACAAGCACGTTGATGGAATCATGTACTCCTGCACATCACTTGGTGTAAAAATTGGTGGTGGACTTGGAACAGCAATTGTCGGTCTTTTGCTCGACTTTAGCGGATTCAAGGGCACTTTGACAGTACAGCCTGATTCTGCTATCAATATGCTTCACATTATGTATCTGATTGTTCCGTTTGCACTGGATCTGATCATCACATTTATTCTTTCTAAGATGAATGTTGAAAAGGCAAATGCGGAAATCAAAGAAAAACTTGGAATATCCGAAAATGAAGTTGTAATGGAATCACAGAACTAAAATGGAGGGAACAATATGAAATATACACTCGACTGGCTGACCGATCCGGAAGTGTTTGCAGTCAACAGAATCGCAGCACATTCAGACCACAGAATCTATGCAAACCATTTGGAAGCCGATGCAGACAATTCCTCCCTGATTCAAAATTTGAACGGCACCTGGAAATTTGCGTGGGCAAAGAATCCGTCTGAATGGCAGCAAAAGTTCTATGAAGAAAGCGACAGCACTGACAATTTTGACAACATTCATGTTCCGGGACACATGGAATTGCAGGGATACGGCAAACTGCAGTACGTCAATACCATTTATCCTTGGGAGGGACAGGAGCATCTCCGTCCGCCGTTTATCTCTGAAAAGGACAACCCTGTCGGCAGCTACGTCAGATATTTTGACTTGAACGATGCTCTGAAAAATAAGCGTGTATTCATTTCTTTTCAGGGTGTGGAAACTGCTATGTATGTCTGGCTGAACGGCGAATTTATCGGCTACAGCGAGGATTCTTTTACACCGTCTGAATTTGAACTGACACCATATATCCGTGAGAAGGACAACAAACTTGCTGTTGCAGTGTTCAAAAGAAGTTCTGCAAGCTGGCTGGAAGATCAGGATTTTTGGAGATTCTCCGGCATTTTCCGTGACGTATTCCTTTATGCGGCACCGTCTGCCCATGTTCGTGATATGAAAGTGATTGCAGATTATGACGGTACAAATGGTATCTTCTCTGCAACGCTGGATATTGCGGGCAAGTGTTCTGTGAAATCGATCTTGACAGATGAAAATGGAACGTTCATCGCAGAATCCAATGAAAAGGAATCTGTAAACTGGACAATTGAAAATAGCAAGCCTTGGAGTGCCGAAATACCGAATCTCTACACGTTTACAGTGATTCTGACAGACGAAAGCGGAAATGAAATCGAGGTCAGCAGAACCAAGGTCGGATTCCGCCGATTTGAACTGAAAAACGGAATCATGTGCCTGAATGGAAAACGTATCATTTTCAAGGGCATCAATCGACACGAATTTGATGCGAAAACAGGCAGAGCAATCACAAAGGAAGATATGCTCTTTGACATTCAGTTCATGAAGAAAAACAATATCAATGCAGTTCGTACCTGTCATTATCCGAACAATTCTCTTTGGTATCAGCTTTGTGATGCATATGGCATTTATCTGATTGATGAAAACGATCTGGAAACACACGGTACATGGCAGAAGCTTGGTGCAACAGATCCGTCTTGGAATGTACCTGGTTCGCTTCCAGAATGGAAAGAAGCTGTGCTGGACAGAGCAAAATCAATGTACGAACGTGACAAGAATCACTCAAGCGTTCTCATCTGGTCTTGCGGAAATGAATCCTACTGCGGAGAAGATATTGCTGCGATGTCGGAATATTTCAGAAGCGTAGACCCGACAAGACTGGTGCATTATGAGGGCGTTACAAGAGTTCCGAATCATCAGTATGATTCTATCACGGATATGGAAAGCCGTATGTACGCAAAACCGCAGGAAGTGGAAGAATACCTGAAACAGAACAGCGGCAGACCATATATCAGTTGTGAGTATATGCACGCTATGGGCAATTCCCTTGGCGGTTTGAGCCTTTACACTGACCTTGAGGACAAATATGAGGCTTATCAGGGTGGTTTCATCTGGGACTACATCGATCAGGCAATCGAAACCAAAAATGACGACGGGAAAACAGTTCTGGCTTATGGCGGAGATTTTGAGGACAGACCAAGCGATTACGGATTCTGCACCAATGGTGTGATCTATGCTGACAGAACCTACTCTCCAAAGGTTCAGGAAATGAAGGCTCTTTACTCCAACATCAGAATGTCTATTCAAAACGGAATGCTTACCGTAGAAAATCGAAATCTCTTTGCAGATACAAACAACTTGTCCTTTGTTGTACGATTGGAAAAGAACGGCGTTGTTCTGAAATCCGATACATTTTCTCTGAATGTTCCTGCCGGAGAAAGCAAGACACTGAAACTGACACTTCACAAAATAGACAGTGCAGGAGAATATGTTTATCATTTTTCCGCCGTTACTGCAGATCAGACACTATGGGCAGATGCAGGGCACGAAATTGCCTTTGCTCAGGAAGTGTTTGAAGTGAAAGATAATCAGATTCCGGAAACCACATTGCAAAAGCCAACGATTGTATACGGCGATGTTATCATTGGCGTTCACGGAGAAAACTTCTCCATGATGTTCGACAAAAAAGAGGGCGGCATCAGTTCTCTGAAATACAATGATTTTGAATACATCACACGCACACCAAAGGTCAGCTTCTGGAGAGCGATGACAGACAATGACACCGGTGCTTCCGAGCCGTACAATCTTGCACAGTGGTATTCCGCAGGTAAATTTGCAAAGTATAAAACCGTTTCATGGCTGGAACAGGAAGATGCTTTGAAAATCACATTCACATATCAGGCTGCCTGTGTTCCGACTTTTGAGTTTACTGTAACCTATACCGCACACTTTGACGGAAAGCCGGGCGTAAGTGTAAATTATGCAGGAGTAAGCGGAATGTCCGATATGCCGGTTCTTGCATTGGATTTCAAGATGAAAAAACAGCTTTGCAATTTCCAGTATTACGGACTCGGCCCTGATGAAAATTACAGCGATCGATGCAAAGGAGCAAGACTGGGATTGTGGAAATCTACGGCAAAAGAAAATCTTTCCGGCTATCTCAATCCGCAGGAATGCGGCAATCGTACCGGTGTAAGAACGCTCTCTGTCCATGATGATATGCAACATGGTCTGACGTTCCAAAAGGCATCTGCTCCGTTTGAAATGAGCGTACTGCCATACAGTGCCTATGAACTCGAAAACGCAATGCATCTGGATGAACTTCCAAGTATTCGCTACACATGGGTCAGAATCGCTGCAAAGCAAATGGGTGTCGGCGGCGATGATTCCTGGGGTGCACCGGTGCATGAGGAGTACAGAATCCATGCAGATCAGCCGATGAAATTGGAATTTGTAATTATGCCCTTAAGATCGTAAGAAGAAAGGAAAACAATGAAAATACAGGATTTTCAAGACAATGTTACTTGTGGTGGATTTGATAATATCTTCGCAAATATTTATAAGCCACAGGATATAGAAAGTCAGAAATCACGATATATGAGTGCTGTGGAGAAATTCACAGCACTGTATCCGAATAGAAATGATATACACGTTTATTCTGCTCCAGGTAGGACAGAAATCGGCGGTAATCATACCGATCATCAACATGGCTGTGTCATTGCAGGAGCATTTGACTTAGATGTTATCGGTGTTGCAGCATTTCATGACGAAAACATCATCAGAATTAAATCAGAGGGATACGATGAATTTGCAGTTTCATTGGACGATTTGGATGTTCATATCGGTAAAAAAGGTTCTTCTGAAATTGTCAGAGGGATTGCAGCTCGCTTTAAGGATTTAGGTGTAGAAATTTCCAGATTTGATATGTATACAACTTCAAATGTACTTGGTGGAAGCGGTATTTCTTCTTCTGCTGCATTTGAAACATTGATTGCAACGGCAATTGACAGCTATTACAATAACAATCAGATCGGTGCAGTAGAAATCGCAAAAATCGGACAATATGCAGAAAATTTTTATTTTGGCAAGAAAAGCGGATTGATGGATCAGATGGTTTGCTCAGTTGGTGGATTTGTTTTTCTTGATTTTCAAAACATTCAAAATCCAAGTATCCAAAAAATTGATTTTGACCTTTCAAAAACCGGCTATGCATTGATCATCACAGACACCAAAGGAGATCATTCTGATTTGACAGATGATTATGTAGCCGTTCGTACAGAAATGGACGAAGTTGCAGAATATTTCGGTAAAAAGGTTCTTCGTGAAGTTGATGAAAATCAGTTTTGGGATAATCTCCCTGATATTAAAAAGAAGATTTCTGACAGAGCTGTCTTGCGTGCAATTCACTTTTTTGGCGACAATTATCGTGCAAAAGCAGAAACGGAAGCTCTCAAAAACAACAGATTTGAGGATTTTCTCACGCTTGTAAACGAATCGGGAGATTCCTCCATGAACTATCTGCAAAATTTATACTCATGCATAAAGCCAACGGAACAAGGTATTCCACTTGCAATTATGGCGGGGAAACGAATATTAAAAGGCAATGGTGCTGTAAGAGTTCACGGAGGTGGTTTCGCAGGGACTGTTCAGGCATTTGTACCAAATGATCTTGTCAATGCATATAGATCGGAAATGGACAGAATATTTGGACAAAATTCGTGCTACATTATGACAATCAGACCGTTTGGCGGTATTGAAATCAAATAATAGAAGGGAAAAATAATGAGTATACTTGTTTTAGGCGGTGCAGGATATATCGGTTCTCACACAGCTTTAGAGTTGATTCGCACCGGAGAAAGCGTTATTATTGCAGACAATCTTGCAACCGGACACATCAAAGCTGTTCCGAAAGATGCGAAATTTTATCTGGGTGATTTGCATGACAAGGCGTTTCTTGATAATATTTTTGAAAACGAACAGATAGATGCAGTGATTCACTTTGCAGCATATTCTCTTGTTGGAGAAAGCGTCGCCAATCCTCTCAAGTATTACGACAATAATCTCTGCGGAACAAAAATACTTTTGGATTCCATGGTTGAACACCATATTGATAAAATTGTATTTTCCTCAACCGCTGCTACCTATGGTGAACCGGAAAATATTCCGATTCTTGAAACAGACAGAACACAGCCAACCAATCCATATGGTGAAACCAAACTTGCTATGGAGAAGATGTTCTATTGGACTTCAAAAGCTCATGGCCTAAGATACGTTTCTCTCCGCTATTTCAATGCTTGCGGAGCAGACAAATCAGGTAAAATCGGTGAGGCTCATGATCCGGAAAGTCATTTGATCCCTTTGATTCTTCAAGTCCCAAATGGAAAGAGAGAAAGTATCTCCATCTATGGAACAGATTATGATACTCCTGATGGAACTTGTATCAGAGACTACATCCATGTTACCGATTTGGCTCAGGCACATATTCTCGCTGTAAAGTACTTAAAAAACGGAAACGAAAGCAATATTTTCAATCTTGGAAATGGTGTCGGCTATTCCGTAAAAGAAGTAATTGATAAAGCAAGAAAAGTGACAGGTCACCCGATTCCGGCAATTGAAACGCCAAAGCGTGCCGGAGATCCTGCACGACTGGTGGCTTCCAGTAAAAAGGCAAGAAAAATTCTTGGCTGGAATCCTGTACATGATAGCCTTGAAGAAATTATATCTGACGCATGGAATTGGCATAAGAATCATCCAGATGGTTTTTGAAAAGGGGTGTTATCATGATATACAGGGCAATAAACGGATTAATCCGTCATGCAATAGAAGCTGATTTGATTACAAATGACGATATTTTCGTTGTTAGAAATCAGCTCATGGATATACTAAAACTGACTGACTGGAATGATAAAGAACCACTCACGGGAAATATTGAAGAACTTCTTGGACCCCTGATCGACTATGCAGTAAAGGCAGGAATCATTGAAGACACTTCTGTACAACGTGATCTATTCGATACAAGAATTATGGGTGTTTTCACACCTATGCCGAGAGAAGTTAATGCCACATTTCAAAGAAAATATTCTGCTTCGCCATCAGCAGCTACAAAATGGTACTATGCTTTTAGTAAAAGCCTGAACTATGTTCGTGCTGAAAGAATTGCGAAAGATTTAAAGTGGACATATGAGTCAGAATATGGAACACTTGACATTACTATAAACCGTTCTAAGCCAGAGAAAGATCCTCGTGATATTGCTGCTGCTAAATTGCAAAAAAAATCAGCCTATCCTCAATGTCAGCTTTGTGTTGAAAATATGGGATTCGCAGGTCACCAGACACACCCTGCAAGACAAAATCTTCGTCCGGTAAAGTTGAATATCAACAGCCAAGATTGGTTCATGCAGTATTCTCCTTATGGATATTATAATGAACACTGCATCGTCTTTAATAAACAGCATATTCCTATGACAATCAATGCACAGGTATTCAATAAACTGTTTGATTTTGTTGAGCAATTTCCACACTATTTTATCGGTTCAAATGCAGACCTTCCTATTGTAGGCGGCTCCATTCTAACGCATGAACACTTTCAAGGCGGCAATTATAATTTTGCAATGGCAAAAGCACCGATTGAAAGAACATTTCTTTTGAAAAATTATATGAATGTTAGTGCCGGCATTGTAAAATGGCCGATGTCTGTGATACGTCTTTCTTCAAAAAACAGGACGGCTTTGGAAGCTGCATGTGCTGATATTTTATCAAAATGGAGAACTTATACAGATGAAGTGGTTGGAATTTATGCAGAAACAGACGGAATTCTGCATAATACAATTACTCCAATTGCAAGAGCAACTTCTTCTGGATTTGAATGCGACTTGGTATTGAGAAACAATATTACAACGAAAGAAAGACCGTTAGGTGTGTTCCATCCGAATCCTACCTTACATCATATCAAAAAAGAAAACATCGGATTGATTGAAGTGATGGGACTTGCTGTTCTTCCGGCGCGTTTAGCAGATGAACTGACACTTTTAAAAGATGCAATGCTGTCCGGCAAAGAGATTGCTACAGATGATAAAATTTCATCTCATGCAATTTGGGCAAGTGAAATTCTAAAAAAATATTCAGATTTTAACGCTGATAATGCAATGAATATTATTCGTTATGAAGTCGGCAGAGTTTTTGAGCAGGTACTTGAAGATGCCGGAGTATTTAAGAGAGATAAACATTTTTCAAGAGCTTAAAAGGCACAACAAATTTCCGTTTGA
>ERZ791741.2579-NODE-2579-length-12652-cov-6.745812_pt1 | contig 12652 bp, 7 predicted proteins | sample MGYA00510040_ERZ791741 | MGnify/ENA primary metagenome ERZ791741 (study PRJEB30046, sample SAMN00791960) | human gut metagenome | study: EMG produced TPA metagenomics assembly of the A metagenome-wide association study of gut microbiota in type 2... | reverse complement strand
TGGGACGGATCACCCTCAACCGCACGATGGCGCAGTTCAGCTGCAAGCTCTCCTGTACCCCCGGGCTATGGAACGCGCGTGAGAGCCGATTGAATGGCAAGAGCCGGGAAGCGGTGGAGACCAATGAAAAGATAGAGAGGCTGCTGCTTGCCGTACACTCGGCCTTCAATTCCCTCATGGAAAGGAAAAAGGATTTCGATGCCGCCGCGGTCAGGGACATGTTCCAGGGTAACGCGGGCATGCAGATGACCCTGCTCAAACTTCTCGACCGGCACAACGAGGAGATGAAGGCCCGTGTCGGCGTGGACCGTGCGCCGACGACAATGTCGACCTACGTCTACACCCGGCGCACCCTTGCCGAATTCATCAAAACGGAATTCAAGGTCTCGGACCTCGCCTTCGGACAGCTCAACGAGCAGTTCATCCGTGACTATCAGGATTTCTGCCTGGAAAAGAAGAGACTGGCGATGGAGACGGTGCGCCATTACCTGTCCATTCTGAAAAAGATCTGCCGCATCGCCTACAAGGAGGGACATTCGGAGAAATACCATTTCTGCCACTTCAAGCTGCCCAAGCAGAAGGAGACAACACCGAAAGCACTCAGCCGTGAGAATTTCGAGAAGCTGCGTGATCTGGAGATACCTGAAAAACGCAGGTCACATGTCATCACCCGGGACCTTTTCCTCTTTGCCTGTTACACCGACACCGCCTATGCCGATGCGGTAAGCATCACCCGGGAAAACCTTTTCCGGGATGATGAGGGCAGCCTCTGGCTGAAATACCGGCGAAAGAAGACCGACTACCTCGGACGCGTCAAGCTGCTGCCGGAAGCACTCGCGTTGATCGAGAAGTACCGTGACGATACCCGCACCACCCTCTTCCCGCCGCAGGACTACCACACGCTCAGGGCCAACATGAAATCCCTGCGCCTGATGGCGGGGCTGAGCCAGGACCTTGTCTACCACTGCTTTAGGCATTAAATCTTTTCTTATTCATTGAAAATAAGAAACTTACAAGTTCTATTTTTTTAGACAGGTAACGATTTAGAAACGAGTTAAGTTCCCTTATTTGTCTAAATCTGCATTATTAAAAGGAACGCCTACTTAATAAGTTTCGCAAAGATATAATTATATTCAAACAAACCAGCAAAACCATATACTTTTTATTTTGCTTTCATTCAAAAAGAGAGTTGTATTCTTCATCCTTATTCATTTGTTCAATTAAAAAATCAACCCACGCTTGTGTATAGCCATAATTTTTATTCATAGAATCATAAACACAATATTTTGTATTTGTTCTTTCTGGATGTGAACTACCTGTTTCTGGTCTTATTTTATATTTTTTCCAACACCTTGTATGTGTATCCATATTGAATTTATCTACTCTTTTCTTTCCCTTAACTATTGATTTATTTCCTAAAGCTCGCTGGACCATTTCAACAACAGTACCAGGTTTTATTTTGTCATCATTTGCAACGGGAATATGTTTTTCTTTGATTAATGCAGCGATTCTTTCGACTTTTTTCTTTTCTTCATCTGTCATTTTATCAAAAGAAAAAAATTGAATAGGCAATGCATCTTTAGATTTATGGTTTGCAACCTGAATTAAAAAGGCCTTAAAAGCATACTCACCTGAATTTAATACATCAGTAGTTATAGAAGAACGATATTGATTAATAAAGGAAACTATACTATCATAGTCTTTATTTGCTTTTGTAGCCATACTTAATGTCTCTGAAGATGGAAATAACTGCAAAGCAAAAGATAACGATTCGCGCAAACAATATTTATGTCCAAATTCAGCTTCCACGATTTTATCAAAATTCAATAATAAGGATTCGCATTCTGCAAAAATATTAGAATCTAATTCAGGTAAAAATTTGTGTTCAATTTTGTTTCTTAACGGTATAAAAAACTCTAAATTCTTGCGAATAGGATTGTTGCTGTCAACAAAATATTTTGCGACACACGTTTTTAGTTCCCAATACTGAATCTCTCCATTTACCTTTTTGTATCGGCCATTTTTTTCTTTATATATTGGCTTAATCTTTTTTCTTAAAAAGATTCCATGTAATAAAGAAGTCCATGCTATACACATTAAAACAATGTATCCGCCCGATTTAAATTTAACAGCAGGTTTATTATACGTCTCTACTGCTAATAATGCGGAATCTAATGCTTTATCAAGACAAGACTTTACTTGTAATGGTAATCCTTTCATGTTTTCCCAATTTAATTATTCTATAAAATACTCTACAATTCACCAAGACATTATCGAAATGCAATATATCAAATTGATCTAATATTCAATTACTTGATTTATAATTTAAGCAATTATTCAATTAGTCTATTTACAATATTGATTTTATTTATATTTATTAAATCATATTCGTAAATAGAGGCAATAATTATTTGATTTTCAGAGAAATCTCGTTTCAAAATTTTTATCATTGCTTCGATATTTTGATGATCAATTTCTTTTCCACTAGGAGAATCAAGAATTATTGGCATTTTTATATTTAAATGTTTTTCAACTTCCAATAAACATGCTAATCTAAAAGCAAAAACTGTTTTATGCAAAATTGCTCCAGATAATTCTTTCAAATTTGATGTAAACAAATATTTTTCTGAGATAGATTCTCCATCTAATCCTAACTCTGTAAGATACTTCCTTGTATTATTAAATATTGGTGTTATAACACTATTTGCAGCACGTGTTAAGTCCTTTATTTTTGAATTAATTTCAGCAATCTCCTTTTCTAACTTTGCTATTCCTTTTTTTACAGCTACTTCATTAATAGGAATTGTTGAGATTCTTTTATCAAATATGTCGGCTATTGTTTCAACATTATCAAAAAAAGACAACTGTTGTTCTTCAAATCTACGTTCTTTCTCATATTTACAGATTTCTGCTTGAATCTGGTTGTATTGTGTCGCTATAAGTTTACGCTTTGCTACAAGAAAATCTATGGCATCATTAAGACCCACAATATTATTTTCTGTTACAGCTATAGTATCTCCATTTGGAGTTTTTACCAATAAACCAATCTCTCCAATAAAGTTTCTAAAATGCTTATTTTCTTTAAGGACTTTGTCTATCCGAGATAGTTCTTTTTTCAATAGATTATGCCGCATCTTACATTGATTGATTTTGCTATCAATCAAAGAATTGTATGATTCTCCTGCAAGATTATTGGATTCGGAATCAATAGTTTCTTGATACTTAGAAACACTAAACATCTGTTTGTATTTCAAAAGATCTTGTCTCTTTGTCTCCTTTTGTCTATATAATTCAGAACAATCAATCTCTGCAATGCCTCTAATTAGTTCCTCAATATTAAAGCGAATACTTCCAATGACAACTCCTCGATTAAGCAAAGTCCATCCCTTTTCCTGGTCAAAATAGAATATTCCTAAAAGATTATTTATTAGTTCTGGATAATTGGCTTTAAAAATAATTTTATGAAGGGCCGCTTCATCACTTGGCAAAACATATGTTACTACAGAATCATTCTGTTTCAATTCAATGTAATCCCTCGATTCTCTACATAATACTAAAACCTCTCCACTATCCAAAGTTATTTGACTTTCGACTTTGCAGTTCTCGAATTTAATATGCTTAGTATTAGGTATGCTATATCCGATTGAATATAACATAAGTCTTAGTAAAGTCGTTTTACCCTTACTATTTGCAAGGCTATGTATGAGATTGTTTCTATCAGAGAAAACAATCAAACGTTTATTACCAGCCTCTTCGATATAGATTGAATTGAAAATCATAGATTCACAGCATTCTTAATATTGTCTATTTGAATACGTTTGTTCAAAATATTGCGAACAATAATTTGTAGGAGTTTTTCTTGTAGAGTATTAGATAAAGATACACTTTCCCCTTCAAAAAGATATGCGAACTTACTACTCTCCATTTCTATAAATTTTCGTTTCCTTTCACTTTGTTTTGCTTCTTTATAAAAAACATTGTATGCACATAGCACCTTAGTTACAAATTCGTATTTTTCCGAGCAGGTATTTATAATTGCTTCGTAACTTCTCGATAGTTCATATATCTCAGAATCATCAAATTCATCTTCATCATAATTTTCATTTTGAGTTACAAGAACTATTAAAGGCCATATAATATCTTTTTTAGTTAGTTTTATATCAGACATCCTTTTCGTTCCACTTCTAAAAAGATCTTTTACCCAAATTCCGTGTAAGTTGTCTTTAGCTATAGATATATTTCCTAATTTGGGAATGAAATCACCAATAGCATTCATAACACATTTATATCTTTCATTGTCATTATCTGTCTCAAAAGGTAAAATCTGTATTTTGAATTTACTCGTATCAAGAGGCTTTTCAATCTTAGAGATTATCTTATTAATTTTATCTTTTAAAGGTCTTGGCAATGAGCTATAATCCCTTTGTGAAGCACCATAAAATATAGGGTTCAATTGTTTCTCATTGAATGGGTTTGGAGTGTTAGTTATATATATAAGTTCTTTCACTACTCCCAATTTATGCTCTGCTTCTGATAAAGATATTATAGACTTTTTAAGATTGGATAGTACATTTGAGAAGTCAGTACTACTATTTACAACAGACTTTGCTTGAGCCAAAATACTGCTGCCATTGTTTAGATTGATTTCTATATCTTCAGATCCTTCTAAACGGATACTGGACATATCTTTAATATTCTCAAGCATTAACACTATTGCTGCGTTCGCTTGAAAATCAAATCCAAACAATACTGAGGTAGCTGTTCTATTTGTCATTATTGTATTACATTTACAAATACCTATGCAATATTAGTGATTTTTTTGATAACTACTTAGCTAACAAGTAATAAAACTGTAATTTTGTACTAACAAATTAATATTAGAAGTTTATGAAGATAAGAAAAGTTAAATGGACAAATCATCCTATATTAGGAAATCTTGAATTGGATTTTGTAAATCCAGTAACTAATCATCCTTTTTCAACTATTGTTTTTGCAGGCGAAAATGGGAGTGGAAAAACGACCATCTTGGAAACACTAAATACCTTCCTGTGCATTGGTAGTTTTAAGCCATTTGACATGATAGAATATGAGGTAAATAACGAATTGTATATTCTCAAACCTCCAATGATTCCAGAATCAAATGACACGTTCTTTACACGATTTGATGTGAAGAATGATACAGCTGAAAATATACGTTCAGATAAAGTTAATAACCCAAGCACCATTCAATCTGATGAAAAAGATCCAAGGTCGTATGGATGTGTGTTTTCGAGGCCTAGAGCGGACTATAAAACTAGCAAAATAGAGTCTGTAAAAACAAATGAATTAGACAAGAATAAATACGATTCTGATAAAGAAGACAATTTTACATCATTAAAGCAGCTTATTGTTGATATTCAAAATCAAGATAACGAAGAGTATTATGATATAAATACACAAAGGGAAAGCCGTGGGGAAGCAGCAATGACTACTTCTGAATTTGAACACAATTCGAAAATTTTTAGATTTAAAAAAGCATTTAATAATTTCTTTGATAAGGTAAAGTACAAAAAAGTCGGGAATATTGATGGTGAAAAGGTTATATTATTTGAGAAAAACGGAGTAGAAATATCGATAGATGATCTAAGTACAGGAGAAAAACAAATTGTATTTAGGGGGGCTTATCTTTTAAGAAACATAAATCAGCTTAATGGTGCTATAATCATGGTTGATGAGCCCGAATTAAGTATGCACCCTAAATGGCAGAAAAACATTTTAAGATATTATAAAAATCTCTTTACAGATAATAATGAGGTACAAATAGCTCAATTATTTTTTGCAAGCCATTCTGAGGGTGTTATTAGTGAAGCCCTGCAAGACTTGAATGATACAAAAGTTATAATTCTAAAAGATAGCATGGGAAACATCTCAGCAGGAAGTATTGATGCCCCAGCAGTATTACCATATACTTTAGCGGCTGAGATTAATTTTCAAGCTTTTGATGTATCATCAACAGATTATCACAATGCGTTATATGGTTATATAGAAGCTGAAGGTTGGAAAAATGATTATGATGGGCATCAGGTAAAAGTCAATTATACAAAATTGAATAAGAACGGAACAACATCAAATTTACAAATTTCTAAAACGGAAAAAATTCGGCATATCATTCATCATCCAGAAAATCGCAATAATAGTTATAGCGAACAAGAATTAAAAGATTCCATAGAATGTATGAGAAATTACATTAGAGCGCATCGTACAATTTGATACAAAATACTTAAATTCTTAAAACAAAACGAACTGTGGCAAAATTGTATATTACCACAGTTCGTTTTGTTTATTGAAATTACCATTTGCAAAATGGAAATGTGGATGTGACATCTACCGTTTTGCAAGAGAGGATAATGACTGAAAGCAGTAGGTCGAGGATGTAGCGGGGTTGCTCGCGTTCCTTTGACCAATCGTTGGGGTTGTTCTTGATTTGGGATGCTTTATCAATGGTTACGGCATAGCGTTCCATTATCCATTCAATGGCTGACTTACCATTGACGATGTACTCATAGGCTTTGAGCGGAATGTTCTCAATGGTAATGTGGCTATTGTAGATGATGTGTGTTTTGTCGGCGATGAGCTTTCCGTTTTCGTCACGCACTTTGGCAAAGCGCATCTTTTCCACGGCAAAGTATTGGTATGTTTCTTCGGTCCACTCGTCCTGCCAAATGTCAATGTCTCCCGTAACAATTACACCGAGTGTACGTTGTGCCTGCGCCGACATTTCCGAATAAGCGACTGCGCCTTGTTCTGTAGCAGGAATATTGATGCCTTGCTCATAGTTCAAATGTAAGTCGGCCAGTTCCTTTCCGGCTTTATAAAAAGCCATAAAGTCCTGTACGTTATCCACTATGGGAATGCGTGGCAATGACTTCTTCAGATCATCGGCGAAACGCTCTCGGTATTGCTTGGAATGAAGCAATCCATACACATAGTAGAAAATATGTTCTTTAGTAATGGCTCGTGAGCCGCCAAAGCGACTGCGGACTTCTTTCAATATCCAGTCTGTGATGCCGTCGCGACGGATATAACGATTGGTTTCTGCATCATCGAAAAGAGTTCCTTCTCGATTTTTGTTTTCTTCATACCAATATAAAGGAAAACATTTTGTTCCAGCTTCAAAATTATTGTAATCAATAATCGTATTATATAAAAATAAGGAAAAATCCTTATTCCCACCTGTTCCCTTCATACCAATAACTTGGTTGTAGCAGTTAGGTGGGAAAATATGCTGCCATTGCCCTGGACGTTCTATTAATGAACGTTCATAGTACAAATATGATTTTTGAAAAAGTCTATAGGTGTAAATTGTTACACTTTCAGGGATAAAATTTAGTAAGTGTCCTGTTAATGCTACTTTTTTTAGATTAGCAGACCACCCAATTTGCGTTGGATTATAATTAAAATCCTCTGCTTTCCGATGACTAATAGATGTATTATAATTGTTTATCATACGATTAATATTGCTCAGCAGAGTATTTTTATCGAAATTGCATACCCATGAATCACGGGAGGATAACACACCAATAGGTATATAATTAAAAAAACCTTGCCCAATCGTATTATCAAATAATGGAATTAAATTATCGAATATTCCATCACGTTGATTTATCCAATCTGCTTTTTCGTTAGGAGTGATTATTTGCCAGTCCAATTTCTGTGAAGAAATGGAACGGAAATCTTTGACCATTTTGAGCTTCTGTTCACGAGTAAGGTAATCGCCAATATCGTGATAATGGATGCCCGTCTTTAGCTCTTTCTTTGCCGGATTCTTGACAAGGAAAGTAATGGCAATGGGAGTGCGTGAACCGCTACCAAAGATTTTGCCACCCTCTTTGCGCGACAATTCGCCCGAAGTACGCTGGTTACCGCGCAGATTCAGTACATAGATGGAGGTAAATTCTTCTTCAAAGCATCGACGCATACCATCTTGTGCATTACCATCAAGCCATGATCCATTACTTATAAAAGCTACTATTCCGCCATCGTTTTCAGGTATTCGGTCAGATGCCCAACGAAATGCCTTAATATAAGTATCATAAAGGGAATTCTTCAAAGTCGTACTTGATTCATTTACATATGTATTTGCTATTCGCATATCCAAATTTGGATAGGAAAGATTCTGTGCATTATCATTAGCCGAACCTTGTTTGGCGGAATATGGCGGATTCCCCACAATCACCCTTACATGCGTGGCCATCTGCTTCTTAACCCGTTTGGAATTGTCCTGGAAGAACTCCGTGAAAAGCTCGTTGTGCTTTTTCTCTGCCAATTGGAAGGTGTCAGTCAGACAGATTCCGCTATATGGCAGGTAAGTTTTACGACGGGTTATCTCATGGAACACCGATTCTATGTTCACATCAGCTATATAATAGGCCAGCAACACGATTTCATTGCAATGGATTTCATTAAGATACTTGCGCTCCATATCCTCGGGGCGGATAAGACCGGACTGCAACAATCGCGTAATGAACGTACCTGTGCCCACAAACGGGTCAAGTATATGTACATTCTGTGCGGTCAGCGAAGTGTTGAACTCCGCCTTAAGAATGTCATCCACAGAACGGATGATGAAGTCCACGCACTCTACGGGCGTATAAACAATGCCCAGTTTTTCCACTGTAAGCGGGAATGCGCCCTTAAAGAATTTCTCATATAGGTTCTTGATGATGGTCTGTTTTCCCTCCAAATTATCAATGCCACCAACATTCATGCGTACCGATTCGTAGAATTTATCCAGTATCTCGGTATCTTTCTCGAAAGCCTGTTCTTGTAAGAGGTCTATCATGCGCTGCATGGAACGGCTTACGGCGTTGTTGTTCACGAACTGGTAATCGGCAAACAAAGCGTCGAACACCGGACGGGTGATGATATGCTGTGCCAGCATCTCGATGGCCTGTGCCGCATCTACTGACGGGTTAAGGTCGCGCTGTAGCCCCTTGAGGTATTCGTTGAACGCCTTTTTGTGTATGCCGGACTGGATAAGTTTGGATATGCGCTCGATGAACTTGTGCGCGATGAGTCCGATTTCCTTAGCCCAGTTCTCCCAATATAGGCGGTCGCCGCACTTTTCCACGAGCTTGGCATACATGCCGTCCTGCAACTCGCCGAATCTGAGTTCCAACTGGCGTGCGATTTCTGCATTCTCCAGCTCCCGTGCCTCACTCTCTCCCTCTTGAAAGCCTAATCCCGGCCTGCCGATAGTGACTGACGGAGTGTAGGACTGTTTGTTTGGTTTCTGCTTGTTGAGCGCAATCTTATTCACCATCGCATTGAAACGGTCGTCGTGAGAGCGTAGCGCGTTCAGGATTTCCCAAACTACATCAAAGGTCTTGCTATTATCAAGTGCTTCTTCTGCTGAAACACCAGAAGGCACGACAATAGGGATGATGATATATCCGTATTTCTTCTCATCGAGCTGTCCCTTGTGGAAAGTACGCATCACACGGCCAACAGACTGTACCACATCCACCTGTGAATTACGGGCAGAAAGGAACAGTACAGCATCAAGCGACGGTACGTCTACACCTTCGGACAAGCAACGCACATTGGTCACCACCCGACACTCTCGGTCATTGTCCGGCTCATCAGACAGCCATTGCAGAATTCCATTTCGTTCCTGTGAGTTCATAGAGCCGTCTATGTGTTTTGCGGTTATCGAAACGGTATGCGATAGGCTTTCCGCATCCAGATTTTTGTCGTACTTTTCCGATATTTGCGGCAGTACGGAAGCAACATATTTGGATGCGATGCCCGTCCTGCTTGCGCTCTTGTCAATGGACGAACAGAACGCCACAGCACGGCGCATCATGTGTGGATCGGCATCCCATGTGCGATGATCATCACCCTGTATCATCTTTGAGAGGCCGTTGATCACACCGATAAGTTTGGACGTATCATCAAAATTCAGTTCGGTGGTCGTATCGGTGATGTCCCGCTTTATATTATCAGGCACATCGTTTTCACCGACAGTAAGGACAAGCACCTTGTAATCGGTCAGCAGCCCGTTCTGTACGGCATAGGAGAAATTCACACGATAGAACTCTTCTCCATAAAGTGCCTTGTCGTCCATTGAGCAGAGGATACAGTCCTTTTCAGAAGCCTTTACTTTGGCCGATTCACCGTACAGGCGCGGCGTAGCGGTCATGTACAACCGTTTTCGACCTTTCACATTGTCATCGGAGTGTATTTTAGTGAAATTGCTCTCGTCCTTATCAGACAGTTTTACACCCGTAGTGCGGTGTGCCTCGTCGCAGATAATGAAGTCGAACACACCATATTCGCCGTTTGTTTCGGAAAGTATTTCCTGTTGTGCCTCTGACACGGCATCAATGGACTGGTATGTGGAAAACACTACCACCAGTCCATCATGGCTGCGGTACTTCTTCAGTTGCGAGGCGATGGACTTCGGATTGGTAGATGCAGGTACGGCAAGGTCTACCACACTGTCATCTGCATCATCATATTTGTTTTTCTGTATCTTACGCGAAGCCTTGGAATCCGAACAGATACAGACCGCCTTTATGGTTTTTCCCGCATCAGCTGACCATGCGTTGAGTGACTGACCCAGCAGAGCGATGGACGGAACCATAAACAACACCAGCCCCTTGCCGTTCAACAACTGTTCGGCGATAAGCAACGAAGTATAGGTTTTTCCTGTACCGCAGGCCATGATGAGCTTACCACGGTCGTTTCCCTCTGTAATATAATGCATGTATGCCTTGGATATGGCATCGAGTTGATGTTTGCGCGGTTTTTTGCCTTCTATGAGTGCTGAGTTTCCCGTAAGACCATCCAACAGCTTTTGCCAATCCACTGGGGATGAATTCAGGTCGGCCATGCCGACACGTGTCACTGGCGGTTCCTGATTACGGATGGCTTCCTCGGCATTGCTCCCCCAATGACTGGTAGTAGAAATCCATACGCGATTGGAGAAACGGGTTGTTTGAAATGTAACCTCATTTGTAAATGTGCGGCTGGAGGTGGCAAGGAACGAATCCACGGCAGGCTTGTCTATTGTGGCATCCTCGGCATAACACTTGCACTGGATGGCCCAATAGTCGCCCATTTCTGTCTTTGCCACAAGGTCTATACCTGTGTCTGTACCTCCGAAATCCTTACGTCCCGGAAACTCCTCCCATAGCCAGACTTTTTCCAACTCGTTGTAACGTGGGTCTGTCAGCAACCATGAGCGCATCAGTCGCTCGAACTTTGTACCTTTCTCCTTTTCCGTGAATGATTCGGTACGGAATTTATGCAGTATCTCCTTGAAATTCATCTCTTGATAAGAGATAAATGCAAGTAAAATCACATTTGAAAATCAGTATGTTCTGTACCTATGAGAATTTGATTGGCTCAACAGGCGGATAGTTTTAATACAATTTATGGCATTATCAACAAGTTGTTTATGCTTATTCTTCAGTATTTTGTGTACCTTTGCATCATAACTATAACTCTTATCAAGAGATTCGGCTTTTTACTAAACAATTTTCATGCCTGTCCTGTTATAAGTCTTTCAGAATAAGTCCGTTCGCCTTATCCACCACATTCGTGTCAAGCGAAGCAAGATAGATGCGTGTCGTTTCTTCTGAATCGTGCCCCATACCTTCACTAATGACTGCAAGAGGGATATTTTTGCTTTTAGCGATACTTGCCCAGGCATGTCTTGCACAGTACATGCTCAACGGATGAGCCAAACCGACTAAACGGGCTATCTCTTTCAATGCAATGTTTACACGAGAGATGGCATTTCTGTACTGTATCCGTTCATCGGTACATCGGGTGATTATTGGCAACAGATATTGCATGTCAGAATAACTTTCATACTTATTTACAATCTCTCCCATACACTTTTCCCATTTAACGGTGAGTTGCCGGCTAGTTTTTTTTCTCCTGTATGTCAGAATACCATTTTTCAAATCCGATTTTCTCAGATATGCCATATCAACAAATGACATTCCACGGGTGTAGAACGAAAAAAGGAACATATCCCTTGCATAATCAAGATGCGGCTTCAATGTCAGATCAAGTTCCTTGATATATTTGATGACTTTTAGAGGAACAGCACGTTTCACTGTCTTGTCAATGCCTGTATAAACATGTCTAAACGGGTACTTCTGTTCAATCAGTTCTTTTTCCACGGCACGGTTATACACGGCACGCAAAATACGCATATAAAATGAAACTGTGTTGGGACAGATTTCTTTGCTTTTCAGCCATGCCTCATATAGCATCATCATATCGCTATCAATTTCACAAAGAAGGATATCTTGTCCATAGCGAAACTTCATGAAACTGTTCAATGCCGCTGTATAAGTTTCTGATGTCCGTATTTTGTTCAATAATTCTAATTGTTTGATGATGCCCTGCATAAAATTAAAAAATGACTGTTCATCCACCCTGTTTTGAAAGGCAACTATAATATCATTCGCTGTATATGTACTTTTTCGGTTATCCAGTTGGTGGATAATCATGTCCAGCCGTTTCAGGTCCCATTCCATGCGTTCCTGCAAGGAAAGGAGCAGATTGCTTCGCTCCGAACGACCGACAAAGATACAGCTTCCGGCTTCGTTCCATTCATCCGTAAATATCCGGTAATCCGTCTTTAACTGACGGATTA
>ERZ791741.2574-NODE-2574-length-12674-cov-3.983041_pt1 | contig 12674 bp, 12 predicted proteins | sample MGYA00510040_ERZ791741 | MGnify/ENA primary metagenome ERZ791741 (study PRJEB30046, sample SAMN00791960) | human gut metagenome | study: EMG produced TPA metagenomics assembly of the A metagenome-wide association study of gut microbiota in type 2... | reverse complement strand
AGAGGTTTGTTACTTTACTGGTGTCACAACAGGCTCGGACACATTCCGTGGAAAAAAAAGAGATGTCAAAACAGACTTCCAAAGGAAACCTGCTGGACACCTCTATCATGAACGGATTTGAAATCATTACACAGCTTGGCGGATACATCATCCTGTTTTCCATTCTGTCCGGACTTCTGATGGATCTGCATCCGTTTGGTTCCGCCTCGCCCCTGCTCTGCGGCGTGCTGGAAATCACGACGGGAATCGCACAGCTTGCCGCGTCCTCTCTTCCTTACGCCGGAAAAGTCTCTGCTGTCCTTACCTGCGCCGCCTTCGGCGGTCTCTCTGTCGCTGCCCAGACAAACTGTATGATCCATAACAGCGGTCTGCCCCTCTGGCCTTATCTTGCCGGGAAGCTCTGCTGTGCTGCTTTCGCAGGAACGCTTGGTTTATTCCTCTTCGCTTTCCTCTTCTGATGCCGGATCATATTCCGGTACGACAACTTCTTCCTCTGGCTGCTCTTCTTCCGGAGCACCCTGCGGGGAGAGCTCACTTCTGTTCTGAACAACGGTATTGTAGCAGCTTGTCAGGGATTCTACAAAGCTGTTGTATTTCTCTCCTGCATCGTTTAATGCAGTCGTCATAATATTGCTTAAGTTGGCAAGCATATCATCGGTATATCCGATGGCACCGAGACGGATGCTGTTGGCATCGTTGGTTGCAGCATCCAGGATTTCCTGTGCCTGCTGGTTTGCATTGTTGACGGTCTCATTTGCCTGTGCGTATGCTGACTGCATCACTTCACTCTGCTCTACCATCTCTCTTGCCTTTGCCTGTGCCTCTGCAATGATGGCATCTGCCTTGTTCTGTGCATCTGCCAGAATCGCATCTTTGTTGCTGATGATCTTCTGGTACCGTTTGATCTCGTCCGGTGTTTTCAGACGGAGCTCACGGAGAAGCTCTTCTAATTCTTCTTTATTTACAACAATTTTTGTTGTTGAAAGCGGCTGGTATTTACAACTTTCTACGTATTCTTCGATTTCTTCAATAATCTGTTCAATTCTGCTGCTCATAGTATATACACTCCTTATTTTCTATTTCTGTTACTGTACGCTCTATGTGAACAATAACTTATTTGTTGTCTGCTGTAAGACGAATCTTCTCAATAACTGCATCCGTTATCTCGGACGGTGCAAACTTACTCAGGTCGCCTCCAAAATGTGCAACTTCCTTCAATATTGTAGAACTCAGGTATGCATATTCCAGACTTGTAGTCAGAAATACAGTATCTACATCCGGTGCAAGTACACGATTGGTCTGAGCCATCTGGAGCTCATACTCAAAATCTGTAACTGCGCGAAGTCCACGTATGATCACCTGAGCGTGATTCTCTCTGGCAAAATTCACAGACAATCCCTCAAATGGTTTTACCTCGACATTAGGAACGTCCTGAGTCGCCTTTTCTAATATATTAACACGTTCCTGCACAGAAAACAACGGACTTTTTGAAGAATTATGTAAAACGCCCACTATCACTTTGTCAAAAGAAACTGCTGCTCTCCGGATCACATCAAGATGTCCATAGGTAGCCGGATCAAAGCTGCCGGGATATACTGCTATTTTCATTTATTTTTACTCTCTCTTTCCTCTGGCACATACACATATGCACGTCTTTAACGAATCCGCCCTTGTATAAGAGGCTGACCAGAGTTCCTAAAGTATCAAACAAGTCCATGAATAAGAAGGAGAAGACAACCATCACCATATCCACGGTGAAAATGTTGTGCCATTCGAACTTCATGAAAATCGGTTCAACAGAAGGCGGAGTAGAGACAAAGCCGTCTAAATGGGTCAGGCCGAATGGTATGCCGCAAATCGTTGTAATTGCGATACCGATTAATAAGGCACCGGGAATATTTTTAACCAGAAGGACGGCGGTTGAAATTAAACCGACGATAACCAGCAAAACGCTCGGCTGGAAAATTTGACCGAGAGCCACCAGTGTTGCATCGTTTTTAACCGAAATTCCCGCGTTTTGAAGACCGATAAAAGCGATAAAAAGACCGATACCTACACCGATCGCCTTTTGAATACTCGGCGGCAAGGAATAAACGATCTTTTCTCGGACATTGGTCACAGTAAGGAGAATAAATATCAGACCTTCCAAGAGCACTGCGGTCAGCGCAAACTGCCAGGTATGCCCCATCGAAAGACAAACGGTATAGGCAAAGAAGGCATTGATACCCATACCCGGTGCAAGTCCGAAGGGCATCTTGGCATAGAGCGCCATGATAAGCGTCGCAATGCCAGAGGTAATCGCCGTGGTAGCAAAAAGCGCTCCTTTATCCATTCCCGTAATGCCAAGAATGGCTGGGTTTACAGCCAGAATATAGGCCATTGTGAGGAAAGTGGAGACGCCTGCGATGATTTCAGTTCTGATCGTCGTCGTTGCAGGATCAAATCCGAAGTATTTTGGGAGAAGCTGGTTCATTTCAACAAACGGTGTTTGAAGAGCAGGAAAATTAAACAAAACTTGAGAATTAAAACCGTTGTTCTCAAAGTTTTTGGCGAAAGATCCGGATTGTAGAAGAAAATTTTCCTGATTCTTTCCCCGCGCGCCCAGCTCAAGAACAAAATGGTTAACAAAGATGGAAGAGCTGAACCTCTAGCCTAGGGGAGCGACCGTGGACATCGGATTCCGGGACTGATCGAGGCAAGTCCGGTTGTAAGACTTTTGAAGCAGCCTTAATGAATTAACAGCCCTATCAAAATTCAACACGCGCTTAAGTAGAAGCAGCAAAAAGCTCTCTAGCAATAAGGCCCATAATCATTCCGTAATGTTCCTAAGGAAAAGAATGCTTCTAGAATGCGAGCTATGGCTACGAAGGATAAAAGAACAGAGCAGCTGTTTTCTCTTATCAGAAACGGCGCGCAATTAAATGTTTGGGACCAAATCGAACTCGTTTGGCGCTTGAGCCTGCCTGCGATTTTTGCTCAGATTTCTTTCGTGATGGTCCAATACATCGACGCGGCAATGGTCGGTCACCTTGGCGCAAACCCTGCGGCCTCGATCGGCTTGGTCTCTTCCTCCCTCTGGCTCGTATGGGGACTTATCACATCCGTTACAGCAGGCTTTACGGTTCAAGTCGCACAAAGAATCGGCGCAAAACAATTCGATGAGGCACGATCTGTACTCCGGCAGTCATTGTTTGTCGGCGGTCTTATCAGCATAGCAATTGCTATTGTCGGCGTTGCTCTTGCCCCCTATGTTCCGACATGGCTCGGAGGCGCCCCCGAGCTTTATGCAGATGCTAAAACTTATTTCGCCATATTTTGTCTCGGCACCCCTGCCGCCTTTTTAGGCTTTGTTGCTTCAAGCATGCTGAGAAGCACGGGAAATGTGAAACTTCCGAGCATGATTAATATCGGGATGTGCTTCTTGGACGCCATATTTAACTTGCTGCTTATCTTCCCGACTGCCACTTACAAGATTCTGGGGCTTAGCATTACGGTTCCCGGAGCCGATCTTGGTGTTGCCGGTGCTGCTTTAGGAACCATCCTGGCGGAGTCGGTCAGCACATTTTTGCTTCTTTGGTTCTTGGTTGTAAAGTCCGACAAAATTGCCCTCGTCGGCCACCCCGGCTCTTTCCTTCCTGAGATTTTCTGCATGAGACGAGTCGCCAGAATCGGCTCTCCGGTCGCCTTAGAAAGAATGGCCATGAGCAGCGCCCAAATCGTCACGACGATGATTGTGGCGCCGTTAGGACCTTTATCTTTGGCGGCTCATTCTTTTGCCATAACTGCTGAGAGTTTATGCTATATGCCGGGTTACGGGGTTGCTGATGCCGCTTCCACCATCGTAGGCCAAAGCATCGGAGCAAAACGGCCGGACATGGCAAGAAGATTTTCCAAGATCAACGTCATCATGGTCATGGTCATCATGTCGGCTATGGGCGTAGTGATGTATTTGACAGCTCCTTGGATGATTGGGTTTATGACAACTAATCAATCCATTATCGAATTAGGATCCAGTGCTCTGCGAATTGAGGCGTTCGCAGAGCCGATGTTTGCTGCTGCTATTGTTAGCTGCAGTATTTTTGTGAGTGCCGGATTCACTTTGTTCCCAAGTCTTATGAATTTAGGGTGCATGTGGCTCATTCGTATTCCCTTGGCTTACTACCTGGCATCCCGAATGGGATTGGATGGTGTCTGGGTTGCGATGGCCTTTGAATTGTGCTTCAGAGGTGCGATCTTCTTATTTGCCCTTTCAAGGTTTGATTTTTCGAAGCGTCGGGGTATTGAAGATTAACAGCCTTGTCAATAGGCAGAATACCGGCGTTAAGCCGGCATCCTTTAAATCAAAGTGAGATTGATTTCAAATTCGGTTATCAAAATTTCAGGGTAACCAGTACGTTCCTATTGAGAACCTTAAAGCCGTCTTTATCCGCGATAAGGCCGCAAACATCGTCAAGAGACTCAGGGAGAGCGAAAGCCCTATCAATCATCTCGCCCTTCGGATCAATCTCAAAGATACAGTTGAAGTTTTTACTCACCGCAAACAGTTTTCCTTCATACATCGACAAGCCCGTGACGTAAAGTTCACCCAAACTTCGTCCTTCTTTCAGTAGATTAGTTTTAGGGGTAAATTCTCCCGATGTCACCATGTCTTTCACGATCTGTTTGCTAATCACAAATGTTTTGTGGTCACGGTTATTCGGAACGGTTGCCATATAGTTATATTCGCCGTCGGAGGCAGCGCTCATGACATGATGAAACTTAGAGCGAACAGTGTCCACACGGCCGCGTCCCAGAGCCAAGAAATGATCTTCTCCCTTAACAAAGTCCGAGTACCTTCCGATTAGTTGTTTGTCCGGATCGTCAGTCACGTTCTTTTCAAACTTCAGGAAGCTCTTATTAGATCCCATCAACAAGTACTTGCCGTCTTTCCACGGAATAAGGCCAACCGTCGGATCGATCGTGGCAGAATACAAAGGATCCATCTCAAACTCATCGACCAACTTGAGATCGGGAGTCAGGAAGAAAACATTGTTTTTAGAACTGACAACGTATTCTCCGTTGATGAAAGTCAAACTATTCAATGGCTGACGAATTCCGATCTTTTCTTCTGAAACAATTCGAAGTGCTTTCTCTGTTTTCAGAGGTCCCTCTGACGCTTTGTGGTTGAACGAAATGCCTAGCTTCTCTGCGTTTGGAGCAAATGCGAAATCCGGAGCTTTCACATCTCGCTTACCCAAGAAACTGATGGTTTTGAAATGTCCGTCCATTCCTGAGCCGGTATGAATAATATGTTTCGGATCCCAAGAGAACCGAATCGGATCACCCTGACCATAGTTAGGAGGAAATCCCGTCGAAACAGCAGCCTGAAGGCAATTAGAAGCGAGAACAATAGTAGATAGGAAAAAACAAAGTTTTCCCCACCAATTTGTCGCGGGATACGGTCTTGGAACAACATTCTCAGTTCCGCGGAACCGACTCCGATTTTTTAAATTTGGTCTCCCGGACCGCTCCTTTAGTTCGAGAGACCGTCTAGTTTTACAACCCAGCCGCTTCTTTAGCCTGTTTCCGTGCTATCGATCGACGAGATTCTCCTTTCAACTCTATTAAATAATAAAAATTAATAATCCTGTCGGCGACTCCATCAGCGATGTATTTTCCACCCAACCACTCATACCAGTCAGCGCATGGCCTTTGACTAACTATGATCGTGGACAAGTTATCGGCACGACTTTTAATAATTTCATAGACGAGGCTTTGCTCCTGAGCAGTTAGAGTCCCCAGACCGAAGTCATCGATTGTGAGTAAATCTGCTTCATTGATCTTCTTTAGCGTCTCAGATTTTTTCTCTGCCTTTGAGAGTCTCTCCACAAGTTCAGTCAGGCTCCAGTACTTTACGTTAAAGCCTCTTTCGATAGCTTCAGAACTAATAACCATTGCAAGGAAGCTTTTTCCGCAGCCCGTGGCTCCCGTGATCGCAATTGACTGACCATCGCGGCGACTGTCTCTTCTTTGATGAGGCACTCTCTTTGCGATCCATCGACATTCAACTATCTCTTCAAGGGTTTGACGGCTGATTCCTCGCCCCGGCGCAAAGTCAAACTGCTTCAGGCCATATGCCCCTCTGGGCAAGCCGGCGATCTTAAATCTTTTTTCCGCCCCGCGTTCTTTTCGAACAGCCCGTTCCGCTTCTAAGCAGACAAGAAGGCGTCTTAAGAACGGTTGTGAAGCCCATGCCGGATTCATGAGCTGCTCGTGCAGCTGCTGAGCAAAAGCGTTCATTCTGTACTCCCTAAGGAGATCCATGATCGTTTCTTCTAGCTTGTCTACTGCTGTCATTTGGAGCAGACTACTTCTATCAGCCGCTTCTCTGTTCATCTGCTCCTGATTGGGCGCTACTCCGTTAGAGCGTGAACCGGACAAGGCGGCATTTTCTTTTAGCTTTTCCATAACATTACCTCTCCACTTTTCTTTCCCTCAAGATTGATTCATAGTGTTCGGCGCCTCTGAGATTTTGGTCAGCTCTTTGCTCACGTTGAAGCACTTGCCCGGCTCTCCGGCGGATATTGACGATTTCTTTCTTGCCGGCGTTTGTGAGTTTGTCCTTTAGTTCTTCTAACTCCCAGCCCGCTCCTAGGTCTCGAGATTCTTCCAGGATTTTTTCGAACCGTTCTGCTCCTAATTCAGAGAAGCGTTTATTGATAAATCTGGCATAACGGGCACCGGCTAATTCATCGGTCATTCCGGCTAGCTCCACATACAGCGCTTGTGAGTTTGAACCGGCTTTGCGGATATTTCCTATCAATTCGGCCGCTTTCAATTGCATAAATCTTGAACCGGAACTCTGCTTTTCAAGATCTTCAATGGTCAGGTTGGTACCGTCTCTGAGGGGAAGTTCTCCGATGAGGCTCCATTTCTTATCCGTAAAGATGCGCACAGTTTGGTCGCTCTCGCAGGCCACCACGTTAACGTACTCTCCGACGTATCGATAATTCACACGATAACGGCGTTGGTTGTACCGTACTGTTCCTCCTTTTTGGACTTTTAATCGTTTAACTTCAATGCCCTCACCCCAGGGGATTGCCGGGATCTGTTTTAAAAACTCTCTTTCTTTGCCTTCAAATAAGGTACGACGTGTCAGACTCGGATCAATCTCTAGAGGACGATCATTAAATACTCAGATCTTTTCAGTTAAGCGCTCGTTTGCTTCCTTAATTGACGCGGCCGGCCTTTCGTCAATAAGCTGCGAGAGAACTTTTTCCTGAACAAGCCCGACAGCCCGTTCCACATGAGGTTTTGACAGCGGCACATGCGGTTCTCCGGCATAAGGGATCGTTCCGTAATAACGGCACACATGTTCAAATTCTTTTGCGTATTTTGGCCAGACTTTACTTGCCTGGCAGACGCATGTCGTACTGTTGTCCAGAATGAGGTATTTTGTTGCTCCCTGTAGCTCCGTCATCATTTCTCTGATTGAATGAAGCCAGCTTTTTCTGGTTTGATCGGGAGTTACGTAGGCGAAGGTGTAGCCCGAGTAAGGGAGCACGGCTACAAAGACTTGGAGTTCGATGTGCTCGCCGCCGATAAGCGCAGGCAGTCCGTCTCCGCTGTAGTCAACCATAACCGCCTGCCCGGGCAGCCACTGACGGCGTCCGCATTCCTGGAATTTTGCTTCCTCGTCGAGCTTTTCCTTGAACTCACCATAACGCTTGCAGTAAGTCTTGTATCCCATTACTTCAAGACTGCTTTGTTCGTGAGATTGCTTGTATTGATACCAACAATCCTTTAATGACATCCTCAGTTTTACGCGATTGACCTTCCGGAAGACGTCTGCAAAGTCTTCCTCAGCAAAGATATCGGGTTTTCTGTGAGGTTGATCGAACAGCGCTTGCAGCTGGGATTCCGTAAGTTCAATGGCTTCTTCAAGAGGGATATTGTGCTCTTGGAGATAGTCTTTGGTTCTTTGAACCGTTGCAAGACCGCATTTTGAGAGGGTAGCGATCTCTCGGATTTTGAGCCTTTTATAAAGCCCCTGAACGATAGCCTTCCTATCCATACATCCTCCAACTATTTGATTAGAAATAAATATTGAACGATGCTGCTTTAATATCTTAGATTGGGATACGGGGGATAAACAATCGGAATAAGCGATATTGAGACTTTCGATTACTGTTCCGCGGAATGTGCCTAACCGTACCTCGGAACCGGGTTATACAAAATAAAATTAATAATTTGACCCTAAAAATATTTCTCGGAATTGGTGTTGCTCGATAGCTGCTACTCCAACATTGGCTTTCTTTGATCTTGTTCCGCGGTTTCCAAAAAGTCTCTTGCGGAACAAAGCCGCAGTCAAATATTATTCGAAACCGTCAAATTTTCTCTATCTAACAGAGGGGATAACTTGAATTACATAGGCAAAAAACAAAAATAAGGAGACAGAGCTAAAAATAACAAATACTAAATTATTCTTTAATTTCAATGAGAAGTAAAAACCACAGACCAAAATCAGAAGGCTGGTCTCTTTTGTAACAGCAACAGCTTTTAAAACTTTTGCAAAGGGGAAGAAATGGGGCTTTTTTTATATTCGATGTTCCGTGATTCGGTGGACGTTTTACCGAGGAACAGGCTTTTCTTCAGCGAATAAAATTTATTAAGAAAGCTATTGGCAGAGAGCTTCGATTTTCAATTCCTATTCCTTGGAACGAAGAGTTATTTCATAAAATTGGTCTGGCCGGACACTCGGAACAAATCAAAGTTGTTCCGCGAAACGGAAATTCTTGTTCCGTGAGATGCGCCAGGTACACACCAATTCAGGGTGCGCCAATTATTGCCGTTTTCGCTCGCCGGACCTAATACTTTAGGTGCAAAAAAGAACATAACTCCGAGAAGAATAATGACGGCCCAAAAAACAACCTCAGCCCAAAAATATGTATGAGCACCAAGGACCATTAAGCCAAAGCCTTGATCCAAATCTCGGGCTGAGTGCGGAGCGATATGACGGAAAGATTGCCAAAAACCCACACCGGTGAAAATAAGGAGAGAGGCTATGTACTTGGGTTTAAAGCCGTAACGAACAATGAAAAAAGCACACAGCGCAATGAAAATCATCGCAATTCGCTGTCCCCAACAAAGCGTACAGGGAGAATCGCCGAGGATATACCCGAAAACCATGTTGGCAATGCCGACCGGAAAAAGAAAAACAATGGCTGCAGCAGTGCAGAGAAGGAAATAGAAGAAAGTGCCTCTTGAGGTATCTAAAGAAATATTTTTGTTTTCTGACATTCGATGTCTCCTACAGATTCATGTTGCCTAACAGAGCACCGGATGTATGGCCGACATATAGGTAAATCATAAGAAGCCAGCCAAGCCACATGGCAGTAAAAGCCCAATTCTCTGCTTTGGGTCTTAGCCATATAATCAAAAGCGCTATAAAAGCTAAAATTAGTTGTAAAAATTCCATTATTTTTCCAATTGTGATCGGTTCATCCCAGAGACAAATATCAATTTAACGAGGCAGATAGATGGGAAACCTAAGCCAAAGCATTTGTCTCAAACACTTTCAAAATATCCTGATCACTCCATTAGGGATTTCAAAAGTCGGGTGAGTTTAACAAAAATTACACCTTTACATGTAAAGAGGTTATTTGGCCTTTAGGAAGCGGGATGTTTGAGAAGGTTGTCCGTGAACATGTTCACACTTTAATTACTGCTGATTAACTCTTTGTATGTCACGCAAAAAAGCTATCAGTACCTCTTAATTTACTGTTTCCCTTCATTAAATTATTAATAAGAAAAACTCAAACCTAGGAGACAAAAATGAGCGCTTGGCTGCAAACCAAAAGCTGGGAAGAAGCAAAGGAAGCAATCGCCAGATCCAAAGGCGTTGCTATTGTCCCGATCGGAAGTGTGGAACAACACAGTTATCACCTTCCATTAGGCACGGATACTTACGTCGCAATGACTATAGCTGAGGAAGCAGCGGAAAAAACCGGTGCAGTCCTGACTCCGCCAGTTTGGTTCGGCTGGAGTCCCCATCACATGGTACTACCGGGGACCGTCACAATCCGACCTGAGGTACTGTCTGAATTGACCTACGACATCATCGAATCCTTGAATGCTCACGGTCTGAATAAGATTATTCTGATCAACGGTCATCGCATCGTGAACGTTGTTTGGATGCAGATCTGCGCACAGAAAGCTCAGAGCAAGCTTGGCTGCACCGTCAAGATTTTTGATCCGGCTTACATGAGCAAGGATATTGTGAAGGAACTGGGCTTCGGTCCGGTGGGACATGCCGAAGAGGTCGAAACTTCTCATATGATGGCTCGCTACCCGGACATGGTTCACTTGGAAAAGGCTGTGGATAATCCCATCAAGGATACGCCGCTCTATTCCGTCGATCCGACTTACGAACATGACACACTTTGTTATGTTCCGAGCACGATTGATCATGCAAGAGCAGCCGCGAAAAAATCCGGAGGATGTACCGGGGAACCTTCTAAATCGGATGCACGTCGCGGCCAGATCTATCACGATCACCTAGTTAAAAACTTGGTCTCCGTCGTTGAGCAGCTCCAAAACGCTTAACCCAAGGAGAATATTATGAAACTATCCGGACACAAGTTATTTTATGCGGTGCTGATCGTCAGCGTCCTTATGGTCAATCCGCCGATTGTCTTTTGGTTTAACGACTATTGCGTAGAACATCCGCTCTTATTGGGCTGGCCAACCATGTACATTTGGCTTGAATTCTGGTTCTTAGTCATGATTGCCGACTTCATTATTGCTGCCTACAAACTCAAAGCGTGGGATTGTCGGCAGGACCAAAAACCCATCGTGCCCGTGCAGCGGCCTGAACTGTAGGAGGTCCAAATGAATATCGGATTAGTGATTTTAGCCGTCTATATCGCCGTACTTTTAGGTATTGCGCTTTATGCCTCCAAAAAAGATAAGAAAAACATCAAGGACTTTGCCACAGGCGGTGGGCTTGGCATTTTCATTCTGACACTGACATTCTCAGCAACCTACCATAGTGCTTATGCCTTTATGGGAGCCGGCGGATTCGCCTACAAAAACGGTATCGGCTGGTGGTGCAACGGATTATGGACAGTTCTTCCGGGCGTCCTCTTCTGGGTTTGGGGGCGGCGCTTTTGGTATTTAGGCAAGCGTTACGGTTATTTGTCTGTATCAGACTACGCCTCTGACGTATATCAATCGAAAACCGTAGGCATTCTTGTAACGCTCATCACGATGATCTTTACCATCCCGTATGTGGCGATTCAAGCCATTGGATGCAGCTACATTTTCCAAACGATCTCCGGAGGCATGCTGAGCTACACCGTTGGAGCATTGATTTTCTTTGCCATCATGATCGTATTGGTCTGGTTAGGCGGGATGAAAGGTGTTGCCATCACCGACGCCGCTCAAGGGGTATTTATGTTCGCCGGCCTACTCGGCGGTTCGCTTTGGGTTATCCTTGCAAATTTCCCATCCGTTGCAGATGCCTACCAAGCAGCGTTCTCTCATACGCCGGAACTCTTCACAATGCCGGGGCCAAACGGCGTCGTAACCGCTCAGGACTGGGTTTCTCGCTGGATCGTCATTACATTCGGCATGATGATGTTCCCGCAGGTCACCTTGCGCTTTTTCGCCGGAAAAAATCTTAACGTCATGAAATGGTCAGCCGTCTTCTCGTCTATCTATCTGACGATGATTTACGTATTTACGCCTTGCGTCGGTATGATCGGCCGACTTTTAATGCCTGATATCGCAGCCCCGGATACGATTTTCCCAGAACTGCTGCTTAAATACACTCCTGCTGTATTTGCTGCACTAATCATCAGCGGAGCCCTCGCAGCAGCCATGTCCACCGGAGATTCCCAGCTACACGCAACTTCTACGATGGTCGCGACCGATATCTACAAAAAATTCGTGGACAAAAAGGCCAATGAAAACACGCTCTACAACGTCGCAAAGATCGGTGTTTTGATTATCGGTTTGGCATCGGTTGTTTTTGCATTAACTCGCCCAACAGCCCTCGCTGATCTGTTGGTACTTTCTAACGGCGGAGTTGCCGTCCTTGTTCCGGCCGTTATCGGCGGTTTGTACTGGAAGAAAGCAAGCCGCGAAGGAGCCATCGCTTCGATCGTTATCGGTGAAATCTGCATGGTATCTATGACTTTTATCTTCAAAGTCTCGCCGTTCGGATTTTCGGGTGCACTCTGCTCGATGCTTATTTCTTTGATTATTTTCGTTAGCGTTTCGTTTATAACAAAGCCTCAAGCGCACACTTCTGAAGTTATTTCTTCAATTAATAATTATTTTGCAGAAGATAAAGCTGTAGAAGAAACCCAAAACAATCAAGGCGCTTTAGCTATTGATTAAGAAAAAATATATTTTTCTAATTGAGCTCTCTAAGATCAATTCATCTCAGAGAGCTTTTTTTCTCAATTAGTTTTGTAATAAACGATGAGCCGAGAATCAACACCCGCTAATAATGAAAATTAACGCCAAGAACTTCTTGTTTTTATAGACAAAATGCCTAATTTTTGGGTGAAAAGCTATTCAAAAATTAAGGAAAACCCCAAGGCAACTTTAGTTAAGAATCTTTATCATTTACGGAAGTCTCTCCCCAAAAAATGTTGACGGTTTTGAGAAATTGTCACTTAGGCAAAAGA
>ERZ791741.2572-NODE-2572-length-12677-cov-3.768103_pt1 | contig 12677 bp, 10 predicted proteins | sample MGYA00510040_ERZ791741 | MGnify/ENA primary metagenome ERZ791741 (study PRJEB30046, sample SAMN00791960) | human gut metagenome | study: EMG produced TPA metagenomics assembly of the A metagenome-wide association study of gut microbiota in type 2... | reverse complement strand
GGACGCCGCCTGTTTCGGTGCGGCGGCGCGGCGGGCAGCCGCCTCGCTCTGTGCGGAACGGTTGGCGCCGCTGCGGTGTGCCGAGCGCTCCTGCGCTGCAAAATCCGCCGCCTCGCGGCGGGTGGCCGCGCTGCGCTTGGAAGTGTTGCCGTTGAGTTTCATTTGCTCGAATCCCTGTCTTTCCCTGTCAAAATCGGATTGTTTAAATATGTATCGCGGAAAGCCTCCGCCTCGCCGGGCGGGAGCTTGGTGCGCGGCTGGCGTTCGATCTGCGGCTTCATCCACGGGTTGTGCTCGGCCTTGCGGTCGGTCTGCGCCTCAAGGAGCTTGCCGATGAGCACGTTTGAGATGAGGAAGCCCGAGGGCGTGAAGTGCCAGCGCTCCCCGTCCGCGACGGCCCAACCGCGGCGGATGAACTCCTCGAGCTGCTGCGCGATACCGGAAAAATCGCTGCGGTAGAGCCGCTCATACTCCGCGCGCGATACGCCGTGAACGGTGCGCATACCGAGCATGAGATACTCCGCCGCGCGCTCGAAATCGCCGATGGTCTCGTACTCGTCGATCATGTCCTCACCGTGGAGGACACCTGCAAGGTAGCGGTCGAGATCGCGCACATAGCTGTAGCGCGTGCGGCCGATGCACGAGTGCGCACCGGGGCCGAAGCCCATATAGTCGTCAAGCTGCCAATACTTCAGATTATGCCGGGATTCATAGCCCGGTATGCTGAAATTGGAGATCTCATACTGCTCATAACCGTAGCGCCGCAGCTCCTCGACCATGCACAGGTACATATCCGCCTGCTCGTCGTCCGACGGGATAAGGGGCGAATCCTTCAGGGCGTACATGGGCGTGCCCTCCTCAAGCTTGAGCCCGTAGCCGGAGATGTGCTCCGGGCGCAGGGCAATCGCCTTGGCGAGCGTGTCCGCCCAGTCGCTGCGGGTCTGGCTGGGCAGGCCGTAGATGAGGTCGAGGCTGATGTTGTCGAAGCCCGCCTGGCCTGGGCTTTGAAGGTGATGGTCTTGTCCACATACCGCTCCGGGTGGTCCTGGATGTCCAGGTACCAGATGCCGTAGTCGTCGTCCTCCAGATCGATGTGGGGCTCTTCCAGGGAGTAGGGGAGGATGTCCTCCACCTCCAGCTCCTCGCCCATCTCGTCCTCAAAGACGATCTCACACATCCGGTTGACCGCCCGGATGGACCGCTTCCAGCCGGAGAGGGGCATCTCCGGGGTGCAGCGGTTGAACAGCACCATGTCCGCCTCGGTCACCATGTCCACGATCATGGACTGCATATTGGTGCGGTACATCTCGAAGGTGGTGCCGTCGATGACGTCGATGGCCTGATAGAGGCCCCAGGTCCGGGGCAGCTTCAGGTCCCGCAACAGCTGGATGGGCCACATCCCGTTGTACTCCAGCAGGACGCGCTCGGGCTGATAGCGGCGGTCCACCTCCTCCAGGAAGGCAGTGCAGATCTGGGACTGGTCCTCCACCGGGACCACCCGGCAGTTGCGCTTGGACAGCTCCGCCTGGTCGTACTCCTCCTCGCCGTCCTCGCACCGGAGGAGCACTGTGCGCTGTCCGTCATTAAAGTAGTCCATAGCCAGGGTGTCGGTGAGCAGGGTGGTCTTGCCGCTGTCCAGAAAGCCGGTGATGAGGTACAGGGGGATCCGGGAATCACTCATGTCGGCGACCCCCTCACACCAGCTGGAACAGCTTTTCCAGCCCGGCCTCATCCAGCCCGGAGCCGATGACGCACAGGCGGCCGGTGTAGTCGGCGGCGCCCTCCCGGATCTGGAACTCCTCAGGGACCAGGTCGAAGTGGAGCCAGGTCTGCCCGTCGTCGCAGGGGACCATGCCCTTGGCCCGGAGGATATAGCCGTAGTCCTCGCTCATGGCCAGGGCGGAGAGGGCGTCCTGAAGGTCCTCCCGGCTGTACTTGCGGGGGGTCTCGCGGCCCCAGGAGGTGAACACCTCGTCGGCGTCGTGTCCGTGGTGATGGTGGTGGCCGCAGCAGGCGTCGCAGGCAGCCTCGTCGTGGTCGTGGTGGTGTTCGTGGCCGTGCTCGTGACCCAGGCAGACGTCGCAGGCCGCCTCGTCGTGGCAGTGGTCATGCCCGTGGTGGTCATGCTCATCATGGTGCTCATGGTCGTGGTGGTCATGGCCGCAGGAGCAGCCCTCGCCGTCATGGTGCTCGTGGTGGTGATGGTGGTGCGCCTCATCCCCGCCGTGGCTGTGGCCGATCTCCTCCAGCAGCTCCTCCGCCAGGGAGCGGCCGCCCTCCATGGCGGACACGATCTGGTCCCCGGTGAGCTGCTCCCAGGGGGTGGTGAGGATGGCGGCCTTGGGGTTCTTGTTCCGCAGCAGGCTGACAGCCGCGTTCAGCTTGGCCTGGTCCATGTTCTGGGTGCGGGAGAGGAGGATGGCGGAGGCGTGTTCCACCTGGTCGTTGAAGAACTCGCCGAAGTTCTTCATATAGATCTTGGCCTTGGTGGCGTCGACCACGGTGACAAAGCTGTGGAGCTGGAGAGCGGGGGCCTCCTTCTGCACCCGCTCCACGGCGGCGATGACGTCGGACAGCTTGCCCACGCCGGAGGGCTCGATGACGATGCGGTCGGGGGCGTAGTCGGCCAGTACCTGCTTCAGGGCGGCGCCGAAGTCGCCCACCAGGGAGCAGCAGATGCAGCCGGAGTTCATCTCGGTGATCTCCACGCCGGCGTCCTTGAGAAAGCCGCCGTCGATGCCGATCTCGCCGAACTCATTTTCAATGAGGACGATCTTCTGACCGTGGAAGGCCTCGTCCAGCAGCTTTTTGATGAGAGTGGTCTTGCCGGCCCCTAAAAAGCCGGAGATAATGTCGATCTGTGTCATAGTATTGCCATATCCTTTCTGATAAATCAAGAGTAATCAAGGAAAAACGCCCTCCCTCTGGGAGAGGGCAGTTCATACAGGGTCAGTCCCAGAGCAGGCCGGCGGACTCCAGCAGGGCGTGGAGCAGGCCGGCGGCGGTCTCCCGGGTGCCGGGCTCCCGGGGCTGCTGGCTGCCGGCCAGGGCCCCCAGGCGGTCCAGGTTCCGGGCGGGGATCTGCGCCCACTCGGAGAAGTCGTGGTAGACGCCCCAGTCCCCGGCGGACAGGCTCTCCTCCGCCAGCTCCCGGCCCTCCATGGTGGCCCAGGCGGCCACGGAGGAGAGGACGGTGACCATCTCCTCATAGGAGATGGTGTCCTCCGGGCGGAAGCGCCCGTCCCCGTCGCCGGACAGGAAGCCCTTGGCGGCCATGGCGTTGACTGCGCCGGCGTACCAGGCGGAGGGGTCCACGTCCGAGAAGGGAGCGCTGTCGCTCCGGCGCAGGTTCAGGGCGGAGGCCACCATGGCGCTGAACTCCGCCCGGGTGATGGTCTCCCCGGGGTGGAAGGTCCCGTCCTCATAGCCGGAGAGCAGGCCGTACACCGCCAGGGTGTCGATGGCCTGGGAGAAGGGGGAGGAGGCGGTGTCGGAGAAGGTCCGGCTGTGGAACTCCAGGCCCCACTGCTGGGCCAGCTCCTTCGGGGCCACCTCAGTCCAGGTGCTGCCGCTGTACCCCACGGACAGGTGGGCGGAGGGGGGCAGGGCCTCCAGCAGCTCAGTGAAGGCGGCGCGGTTGTCCACGTGCCGGGCCTTCCGGTCGTCCAGGTAGAAGGTGTGCCCGGCCAGCTCCAGCTTCAGGGAGCCGTCCGCGATGCCGGGGACGTCGGCCCGCAGGAGGCGGGCGGCGGCCTCGGTGTTCTCCTGGGAGATCAGCAGGGTGGGGAGGACCCCCATGGTGTCGTTGGTGACGCCGTTGGGGGAGTAGAAGCGGTAGGCTGTGACCTTCAGGCAGTCGCCGTCAAACAGGGCCGGGGCGTTTTTTTCGTCCAGGACCAGCTGGGCCACCCCCTTGCCGTAGGTCCGCTGGCCCACGGAGATGCCGAAGCTGTGGTCCCGGGCGGCGGCGGCGAACATCTCCGCGCCGCTGGCGCTCCAGGGGCTGGTGAGGACCACCACCGGGACGTCGGTGTAGTCGGGGGCGTCCGGGCGGATGCCCCGGTAGTAGGCCAGGCCGTCGGCGCTGAGCATATAGACCATGATGCCGTTGGTAAACTTCCCGGCGGTGAGGTTGACGGCCGCGTCGGTGCCGCCGGGGTTAGAGCGCAGGTCCATGATCCAGATGTCCGCCTGGCCCTCCAGCTCCTCCAGGGCCTCCTGCACCGTGGCGGCGGTGGAGGCGCCGAAGCTGTCGCACTTGATATAGCCCACATCCCCGTCCTTCAGCTCGTAGGTGACGATGGGGATGACCACGGCCCGGCGCTCCAGGGTGAAGTCCCGGGTCTTGCCGGTGCTGTGGAGCCGGACAGTGAGGGTGGTCCGGCTGCCGGCCTCGCCCCGGATGAGGGAGGAGGGGTCCATGCCCGGCTCCAGGGTGACGCCGTCCACCGACAGGATGCGGTCGCCGGCGGACAGACCGGCCTCCTGGGCGGGGGAGCCCTCCAGCACGGAGAGGATCTGCACTCCGTCGTTTACAGTGGTCTGGATGGAGACCCCGATGCCCACCACCGTCTCGCCGTCCACCTGGTTCAGGAAGGACTGGTACTCCTCGGCGGTCATGTAGGTGGTATAGGGGTCGTTCAGGGCGTCCAGAACGGCCTGAACCGTGTCCTGGTCCAGGACATTTTCCGGGACCTGGTCCACATAATAGGTCTGGAGCAGCGTCTTCAGGTCGTCCGTCTCCAGGGCGGCGGCGGGCAGCACGCACAGGCCCAGGGCCAGGCTGAGGGAGAGAAGGGAGGGAAAAATACGGTGCCGCATGACAGTTCTCCTTCTAAAAAACGGAAGGGACCGGATGCCGCCGAGGCGGCGTCCGGCCCCACAGTGGGTCACAGCTTCGGGGTGCGGTAGGTCATCTCCTCGCGCTTGGGGCCGGAGGAGACCATGGTGATGGGCGCACCGATGTGGGCCTCCAGGAAGTCCACATAGTCCTTGGCCTGCTGGGGTAGGGCGTTGTAGTCCTTGCAGCCGCGGATGTCGCACTTCCAGCCGGGGAGGGTGGTGAACACGGGCTTGGCCTTCTTCAGCAGGGGGGTGACGGGGAAGCGGTCGGTGACCTGGCCGTCGATCTCATAGCCGGTGCAGACCTGGATCTCATCCAGATAGCCCAGCACATCCAGACAGGTGAGAGCCACCTGGGTGGCGCCCTGGATCATGCAGCCGTACTTGGTGGCCACCGCGTCGAACCAGCCCACGCGGCGGGGACGTCCGGTGGTCGCGCCGAACTCACCCTGATCGCCGCCCCGGCGGCGCAGCTCATCGCCGGCCTCGCCGGTGAGCTCGCTGACGAAGGGCTCGGTCTGGGAGCCCACGTTGGAGGAGTAGGCCTTGGTGACGCAGATCACGTCCTCCACTGCGGTGGGGGGGATGGCGGCGCCCACGCAGCCGAACCCGGCCAGGGTGTGGGAGGAGGTGGTCATGGGGAAGATGCCCAGGTCCGGGTCCTTCATGGAGCCCAGCTGGCCCTCCAGAAGGATGGTCTTGCCCTCCTTCAGGGCCTGGTGGACAAAGCCCACCGCATCGCCCACATAGGGGCGGATCTCCTCCCGCAGGGACAGCAGCTGCTGGAACAGCTCCTGGGCGTCCAGGGCGGGCTTGTGGTACAGGTGCTGGAACAGGACGTTCTTGATGGCCAGCGCGGCGGTGAGCCGCTCCATCAGGCGGTCCTCGTGGAACAGGTCGCAGACCTGAATGCCGATCTTAGCATACTTGTCGGAGTAGAAGGGCGCAATGCCGCTCTTGGTAGAGCCGAAGGCCTTGCCTCCCAGCCGCTCCTCCTCATAGGCATCCTGGAGCGTATGGTAGGGCATGAGCAGCTGGGCCCGCTCAGAGATGATGAGGTTGGGGGCGGGAACGCCCTGGTCGGTGATGGAGCGCAGCTCGTCCACCAGCTTGCGGATGTCCAGCGCCACGCCGTTGCCGATGATGTTGGTGACGTGGGGATAGAACGCGCCGGACGGCAGGGTGTGCAGGGCGAAGCGGCCGCGGTCATTGATGATGGTGTGGCCGGCATTGGCGCCGCCCTGGAAGCGGATGACGACGTCAGAGCTCTCAGCCAGCATATCGGTGATCTTGCCCTTGCCCTCGTCGCCCCAGTTGGCGCCTACGATCGCTTTTACCATAATTGTTACCTCCAGGAACCGGGATTCGCAACCGCGGAGCGGATTTGCCTTATCCGATTCACAACGCAACGACAACATTATACTGCCTTTTTCCTCCCGTTGCAAGGGCAAACTATGGAGAAAAACGGAGAAAAAAGCGAGAAGAGACCGCCCTGCCCGGGAGAAGAGGCGCAAGGCGTCTTGCCTCCGGGGGAAAAACACGGTACAATGGAGCAAAGACCCGGCGCCGGACCGCGGCCGGAGCCGCGCGGAGGCGGGTCGAAAGGAGGCCAGTATGGAAGAACGGAGCAGACGCCCCTTCGGCACGATGCCGGACGGGACACAGGTGGAGGAGATCACGCTGCGCAGCGGCGGGCTCACCGCCGGGATCCTGACCTATGGGGGGGCGGTGCGCACCCTCACAGTGCCCGGCCGGAGCGGAGCGGCCGTGGATGTGGCGCTGGGCTTTGACAGTCTGGAGGACTACCGGCGGCAGGATAAGTATCTGGTACAATACTGAACACCGAGAGAAATCACATTTTCGTCTTTTGTAAAGGCAGATAAAAACGGTTTCATAATAAAAATACACGAAACAGTAAGAACAACACCATGAATTAACGAAAGCAAAAGACCTTGGGTTGCAGCGTCGTCTGCTTTATCTTTATCCCCTGCACCGAGGTGAAATGCAATAACAGCATTAATGCCAACTCCGAAGCCAATTGCAACAGCATTAATAAAGTTTTGAACTGGAAAAACAAGTGAAAGTGCAGTCATGGCATTTTCACTGATTTTGGCAACAAAGTAGCTGTCAACAATATTATAAAGCGAATTTACGCACATAGAAATAACCATAGGAAGTGCCATTGAAATAATAAGCGGCAAAACAGGTTTTTCTTTCATAAAAGTTTCGTTTTTCATAAATACTCCTCTCGTTCTTAAAATTAGGCATAAAATAAGCCACGCAGCCAAAAGACTGCATGGCGAAAAGGTGACGTAATAAGTCAGGAAAAATCCACACTTGTTTTCGTGAAGTTATTATAACATAAGAAACAATAAAGTCAACATTTATTTTTTCAAATTTATTTGTTCATGCGGTAGCCACTTACCGAATTTGGTATAAAGTGCCATAAGAACAGCGCCGACAGCCCAAGAAATAGGATAAAGAATAAATACACCGTCAATATTTGAATAAAACGGTAATGCAAATTTAATCCAAAGAATACGGAAAACACACATAGAAAAAAGCAAAATGAGCATCGGTGGAACGCCCTTTCCTGCACCTCTTACTGTTCCGGCGAGGGTATTCAAAATACCTAAGATAAAATAGAATGGGCAAAAATACTTCATAGCAAGCTGACCGTATTTGATTACCTCTTCATTATGAGTGAATAAACCTAAAACCTGATGAGAACTTAAAAGAAGAACTGTACCGATAAATACAGTATAAATCAGTACCATTGCAAGCGCCGAGTACATACCTTTCTTAACTCTGTCAAGCTTATGTGCGCCGACGTTTTGACCTGTAAACGTTGTTCCTGCCATACTTATACTTAATACCGGAAGAATATTAAAGCCGTCGATTTTTAAATAAGCCGCATAGCCTGCCATAGCAGTTGCGCCATACGTATTTACGCTCGACTGAACAAGTACATTTGAAAAAGATATAACCATATTTTGAATAGCAGTCGGCAAACCTATTTTTATAATTTTAAAGGCGATATCTTTATTTATTTTAAGTTCTTTTATGCAAAGCTTATAATCAGATTTAACTCTAAACAGATAACCGAGTGCAAGAACGCATGAAAGAGCCTGACTGATATCCGTTGCAATAGCCGCACCCATAACACCAAGTTTAAACACCTTAATCAAAAGTAAGTCAAGAATAATGTTTGTTACCGACGCAACCGCAAGATAAACAAGCGGTTTTCTTGAGTTACCTGCCGCATTCAATATACCTGTAGCCATATTATAAATTACGTTAAAAATAAGACCGCCGCAATAAATTTGAAGATAAAGTGACGATGATTTTAAAACCTCTTTCGGGGTTTTCATCAAAACAAGAAGTGACGGACTTAAAAATACGCCGAGAAGAGTTAATATTATGCCTAAAATAATTGCTATACACATTGATGTATGAACAGATATTTTAATCTGCCCCTTCCTATTTGCGCCGAGATATTGCGACACAACAACACCTGCACCGACAGCAGCACCCTGCGCAAAAGCAATAATCAAATTTATAAGAGCGGTACCCGCACCTACTGCGGCAAGACCGTTACTGCCTACAAAGTTGCCTACTATAATTGAATCGGCTGTGTTATACATTTGCTGAAGGAGATTTCCCAAAATTAGAGGAATAGAAAATACAATAAGAAGCTTCCAAATATTTCCATCAGTCATCAAAAGAGTAGTTTTGTCTTTTTTAGTTTTTGCTGCATTTTCCTGCAAAAAAATCGCTTTCCTTTCATATATCTCAAATCAACTGTATTATAGTAAAGTGAAATAACATTGTCAATAGATAATAAAGCAAAAAGTCGATGCATAGGCACCGACTATTTTTTTATTTTAAGCGTTTTTAAATATGCCTTATCTTCATTTGAAATTCTAAAAGACTCGCATATTTTTTGAATGGTTTTATTATGAACCCAAGGAGATAATTTTTTATTTATTATAATATCGTTTATCTTATCCTTAAAATCAACATAAGCATCAGCCAAGGTCCAGGCAATCGCCATATTAATATAATATTCTTCCCTATTAATTGATAAAAGAATATTTAATACTTTGTCAATATATTCCTCATTAAGAAAATAATCAAGCATCATAACGCACATAAAACGTACTTCATACTCACTGCCGTTTTTATATTTAAGAATATATTTAAAAACTTCGTCAAGATTTTCAAGAGTGAATTTATAGGTTGCCGCACAACAATCGCAAATTGCCCAATTATCAATAAGCGGCACAAATTCATCAAGAAGTGAAAGTCTTTGCTTTAAACTCAATTTCCTATTATATTCAATAACCATACCTTTTACCATTTTTTCCTCATAATAAAAGGTATCTGCAAAAGCGTTTTCCTTTGCCGCCGCTTTAGCAATTTTTCTGATATTAGGCAATCTCACGCCGATTATCTTATCTCTGTCAATATTAGGAATAAGTTTAGAATGAAAGTCGCCGTATTTTTCGTCTTGATTTTTAAAAAGTTCTTCTCTTACATTCATAATATCACCAAGGATATTATACATTAATCAAAATATTCTTTCAAGTTATCAACAATATCCTTTTCAATCTTAATGATATTTTCTTTTATTTCGCAATCAAGGCTGATTTCATCAACAAGTTTAGGATTTCTAACCTCAATAGAAGTATCACTAAATCTTATTATATTTTGAACACCGCCGAGGGCAGACACCGTATTTTTAAGATTTTTGGGAATATAGATATTTAAAAGTGAGCTGATACCGTATTTTTCATAAAAATACTTAGTTACAAAATATCCGATAGCGGTAAACACAATACCGAGAGTTATAAGATAAACATACTTATCGGCATTAATGAATATTTCAATAATACCGCCTCCGAAGCAAAAACCGACAGAAATTTTAACAATTGAAGCACAAAAATAACCAAGGGAAGAAATAACACAAAGGCTTAAAAATAAATACGGACTTTCCAAAAGAATAAAAAACATAAAAATAGTGACATTACCACAAAGAATTGAAGAAGCAACAATTATGCAAAGCACTGCTTTTTCAATGCCTTTTAATTCTTTTATTAACGACGAGAATACACCGATAATCAAAAATATTAAATAAGAATGACCCGATAGATAGGTAATAACCGCTTGAGAATTGATATTATTTTTAAAAATATTAATTGCTCCGCTTACAATTGAATTATTATTGATAACCTGTGTTGAACCGAAGCTTTTATAATAAAACATATTTTCAAAACTTGAAAAATCAAGTGGGGAAAGAAGCGTATTAACAAAACCGAACATTGCTGATGAAATATTCCCCTTATTTGAAACAAATGCACAAATACCCATAATTAAATTATTATAAACGTCATACAAATAAGTACACAAAACAGCAAAAATAAGCGTTGATGACAAAAGCAACAACGAAGCGGTAACAAAGTTCAGGTTTTTGTAACAATAGTAAGCTAAAAGAGATATTAAAACAGCAAAAAAATATGATTTAGACTGCGTAAATACAGAGTAGAAAATAAATGTGCAAAATAAAGTAAACAATGCTTTAAAGGTTTTTCTGCCGTCAATCAAATAAAATGTTGTAAAAAAAGAAATGGCAAGAGGAGCAAAAAATGCAAGGCAGGAGGATAAATTTTTAAATGAAATAATTTCGTTGTTCGTTTTAAACGCAAGAAAATCAAAAAATGCTTTAAATGCAAAAATAATTGAAGTTATTCCCAACGAGATAAGCATTGCATTTTTAAGCTTATTAAAATAATTATAAATGTTCATACATCTATTATTACCAAAATATGAAAAAATAAACCGGAGCAAGAATTAATTCATGCTCCGTTAAAATTACCATTCATCCTGCATAAAACTCATACGTAGTGAGAAAGGTTCATCATTTCCGATAATAATATGGTCGATAAAATTAATATCAACATTTTTAAGCACATTGTCAATAGAAACAGAAAAATTCAAGTCTGCATCAGACGCTTTGCTTGAACCGTTGGGGTGATTATGCGTAAAAAGCACACCGGATGCTTTGTCGATTATTGCAGCTTCAAGAATTTCACGTGTATTCGACGGTGCAGTATTTGCATTACCCTCTCCTATCAAATGGATATTAATAATCGAGCCGTCGTTATTAAGTGTAATCATATACAACTTTTCAATTTTTTCATATTTGAACAAATTACTGCAATAAGCTATTGCTTCTGAAGAACAATTCAAATTATCAACATTTTTATTTCTGTTATTCGCAACTCTTTTATTAAGTTCAACTACCATTTTAATGCCTACGGCAGCAGATTGACCGATACCATTTACCGTCATAAGTTGATTAGCGTCAGCATTTAGGACTCCCTCAAGCGAGCCAAAGCGATTTATTAACGCATACGCAAGTTCTTTAACATCCTTTTGAGGAATTATAATTGACAAAAACAGTTCAAGCAAATTATGGTCAGGAGCATTTTGCATTCCTCCGGCAAGATAAACTTCTCTCATTCTCTGCCTATGACCGTTTCTGCTAAGCTTAGGGTTGTTTGATTCAACAGAAACGTTGTTGAAATCCTTTGCAGGGAAATTTTTATCAAGCGAATTTTGATAATATTTATTTGTAAATTTATCTTTATCGTTATAATCACACAATGCACTGCCGAAATCGAATTTCGACATATCAAATTTCATAGTATCACTTACTCTTTTCACCAAGTTTTATTGTTAAAATCTGCACAATGTTTATCATTAAGCGCAGCACGAACCTCCACATAACAGCCACATTTAAGGCACATACCCGAAATAAGGAAGTCGCATTTCTTACACTTTTCAAGCCTTAATTTATAATTTTTCATATCTGTTTTTAAAGACGGGTCAATATTATCAAGATATTCTTTTATTGTATTATAAGATTTATTTTCCCCTGCCTCTAAAAGCAAACATTTTTTACATTTTTTCATTATTCAATTACAAATTTAACGACACTGCACGCAGGAAGCGTTGCTGTAAAGCCGTCCTTTAATTGCCTGAAATCATAAAAATCTTTTATTTCAACAGAATTTGTGTTTTCAAAATCATTTTTATCATGAATATCACCGTTTAGAACATACGCTTTTATATTCTTAACTTTTCTATCAGCAATTTGACATTTGATTTTAGCTGACTTTTTATCGGCAACATTTACAACTGTTGAATAAATAATATCATTTTCATCAATTGAAGCAGATTCAATAAGCTGAGGACAAGAACGTTTCGCCTCTTTAGAATCAATTTTATCAGTTGTAATAAACGAACCTAAAAGCATATTATTTTGATGTTCTTTAAACATTTTAAAAACATAAAATGTTGGAGTAAGCACCATCTTCTCTGCATCAGTTAAAATCATTGCCTGCAAAACATTAACGGTTTGAGCGATATTTGCCATCATTATCCTATCGCTGTGCTTATTAAATATATTAAGCGTTAATGCGGCAACCATAGCGTCACGCATTGTGTTTTGCTGATATAAAAATCCCGGATTTGTACCCGGCTCAACATCGTACCAAGTACCCCATTCATCAACAACAAGATTAACCCATTGCTGAGGATTGACGCTGTTCATAACAGCGATATGATTATTTATAAGTTCTTCAATTCTGTAAGCCTTTGCAAGAGTTTTATAATATTCCTTAGTATCAAACTCTGTTGCAGAACCTTTATGCTCCCATGTATCACCGGGAATTGTATAATAATGAAGTGAAATACCCTGAGCATGGTGCTTAACCTTGTCCATTACCTCTCTTGTCCAGTGATAATCATCAACGTTAGGTCCACAGGCAATA
>ERZ791741.2568-NODE-2568-length-12701-cov-3.351415_pt1 | contig 12701 bp, 9 predicted proteins | sample MGYA00510040_ERZ791741 | MGnify/ENA primary metagenome ERZ791741 (study PRJEB30046, sample SAMN00791960) | human gut metagenome | study: EMG produced TPA metagenomics assembly of the A metagenome-wide association study of gut microbiota in type 2... | reverse complement strand
TCTTGCGGGCGTCGCCGGCCTTCTTCAGGTGGCCCAGCTCAGTACTCAACAGCGAGCAGTTTATTAAAGCAATCGCAAAGAGACTGTAATGATTGAAATAACAGAAAAATAAAAACATGTCCGCAGTGGTGGAAAAAGACCGCTGCGGGCATGTTTTTGTCTGGCGGAAATTAAATTTTGATCACCTTCTGCTTGTATTCATTTTGGAAGGCTGTTTTAAACTTATCGGTGACGACGGAAGTGTATAAATTAGATGCAAGCATGTCATTGCGAAGCATTTTGCGGCCTAGAGGAGGGATGGTTTCGGTTTCAGACAACCGGATAAGAAGCGGCAGTGAACTTTCTTTTGAAATGCGTGTGAGCAGTTTTTCCCGGTCTTTCCGAAAGCCTAAAAGGCGGGCGTAAAAATGATATCCGCCATCAATATATTCCTCTACGTCTGTTTTCTTTATTCCGAGCATTATATGAAGGAGTGCCCGGTTGATCCGTGTCTGCGTAAGTTCTCTTGTTTTTAGAAGGTCACAGAACTGTTTGTAGTTGAAAAAGTAATTAAGCCGGGAACAGATTCTGTTTGCCAGTTCTTCAGAGACATCCATGTATCGAAGCAGGTTTTCGGGATATTTGTTTAATAATTTGTATTTCAGGATAAGAGAAAAGTCGTTTTGATAAATCGGGTAAGAAACTTTGTGGCAATCTTTTAAAAGTTTCAGGCAGCACTGCGGCACTTGTGATTCCAATTCTCCGAAAATGTTAAAAGGGGCGGTGTCGTCAAAAGCTCCCTTTGGCAGATCGTCATATTTTCTTAAAGAAGATCCTGAATACGAAAGAAGAGAACGGATCGCCGATGCAGAACTTAAATTCTCTGTACTGAGTTCTTGGTCGTGATACCGGGCGCCTTTTCTGAGGATCGTATATGGTTTGATCGTGCTTTTTAATTTTCTGATCGCTTTTAGGTATTCGATTCCGAGAATATTATTAGGTTCATCTAAAAGAGCCGCAAAGTTTTTTTCCGGAAGATATTCTTTCAAAGCTTTTCTGCGTGCACACGGAAAGGAAAGTCCGTTTCTTAAATGTTTTTTTAAAAGAGAACGGTAATCTTTTGGCTCTTGACAGAGAAGGTCTGCAATTTCGGATAAAGCATCTAAATCTCCGCATTCACTCCCGAAACAAAGCGAGTCTACAATTTGAAGCTGGTCCAACAAAGCGACAGCGCTTTCGGCAAACAATTCTGCGCTTCCGGTAGAATAGCAGACAGGAAGTTCAAATACAGCGGAAGCACCGCATTCCAGAGCGGATTCGGCTCTTAAACGCTTTGGCATGACAGCCGGAACACCTCTTTGGACATAATCGCCGCTCATAACAACGATGACAGCGTCGGCACCGGTTGTACGTTTTGCCTGTTGGATATGGTAGAGATGTCCATTGTGAAATGGATTATATTCTGTAATAAGTCCTACAATTTTCATAAGAAACTCCTTGTATATCATTTTCTGCCATATTATACTATAAAAAGATGAATTTTTACAGTGGAATATGTAACGGTTCAGTCCGTGTTGTTCATAAAACCGCACTGCGTGCCTATTATGGCTGAATTGTTACAAAAAGATATCTTGGAAGATGAGGAGTTAGGCATGGATCAGGAAAACAGACTTGACGTAGAGCAGATGATCGAACTGCTTGAAAAGCATGATTTTAAAAAATTAAAGGAAGAACTGGAGTCTGTGCATCCGGTAGACATTGTAGATGCATTGGAAGAATTGGACAAAAAACAACGTATTTTGATCTTCCGTCTTCTGGCAAAAGAAGAAGCGGCGGAAGTGTTTACGGATATGAACAGCGACATGAGAGAAGATTTGATCAATGCGCTGACGGATTCGGAGTTGGAAGAAGTTATGGAAGAGATGTACGTTGATGACACCGTCGACGTATTAGAAGAAATGCCGGCAAATGTAGTGGATCGTCTTTTGATGGCAACGGATGAAGAGACAAGAAAGAAGATAAATGCGCTTTTGCAGTATCCGGAGGACAGTGCGGGCAGCATTATGAATATCGAGTATATCAGCCTTCGTAAAGAGATGACGGTTGCGGATGCTATTTTAAAGATTCGTCAGGTCGGTATTAATAAAGAGACGATTTATACATGCTATGTGACGGAAAAAAGAAGATTGATCGGCATGGTCGATGTAAAGGATCTTCTTACGGCAGGAGAGTCGAGACTGATAGAAGAGATCATGGATGAAAACGTGCTTTACGCCCGCACACTGGATGATCAGGAGCATGTGGCGAATATGATCAATAAATACGGATTAGTAGCAATTCCCGTAATTGATCATGAAGACTGTCTTGTCGGAATCGTAACAGTAGATGATGCGATGCTTGTATTGCAGGATGAAACGACAGAAGATATCAGTATTATGGCCGGTGTCAGTCCAAATGAAGATTCTTATTTTGAAACATCCGTTTTCCAACAGGCGAAAAACCGTACGCCGTGGTTGATGCTACTGATGCTTTCGGCAACGATCACGGGCGAAATACTGGGATATTATGAGCAGGCGATGGCTGCGATGCCGATCTTGATCACATTTATTCCGATGTTGATGGGAACGGGAGGAAACTGCGGATCTCAAAGCTCGACTCTGATTATTCGAGGTCTTGCGGTCGGCGAAATTGAGTTTTCGGATATTTTTAAAGTTATCTTTAAAGAGATCAGAGTGGCGCTTGTTGTCGGAACTCTTCTTGCGTTTGTGAACGGGGTAAGAATCTGTATTATGTATGATCGTAACATTATGCTGGCAGTTGCCCTTGGAATTACAATGATCGCAGTTGTAATGATGGCAAAGTGTATCGGGTGTATCCTTCCTCTTCTGGCAAAGAAGATCGGACTTGATCCGGCAATCATGGCGGCTCCGCTTATTACAACAATTCTTGATACATGCACAATCCTTGTTTATTTTAACATCGTAACAACGATGTTTAGGCTGTGAGGGTAAAAGAACGGAAGAAAAGAACAAAGGGAAGAGAAAACAAATAACAAAGGGCATAAGAAACCAAAGATTGATATTTTTATAACAATCATACAAAGATGAAAAGAAATTGTATAAAATTGTACTTAAAAATGCACATGGAATCCCCTTGTATACAAAATCCCTTTGCGTTATAATAAAAATATAATTGTGAAAAATGAAAGGTGGCTTTTAAATCATGGGATTTATCGATGAAATCAAGGCAAGAGCAAAAGCTGATAAAAAGGTGATTGTTCTTCCTGAGACAGAGGACGAAAGAACTTATAAGGCTGCGCAGACGGTCTTAAGAGAAGGGATTGCAGATTTGATTCTCGTAGGAAACGAAGAAGAAATCGAGAAAAATAAAGGCGCATATGATATTACAGGCGCTGTGATCGTTGATCCGGCTAAAAATGATAAAACAGAAGAGTATATTGCAAAGCTTGTTGAATTAAGACAGAAAAAAGGAATGACAGAAGAGCAGGCAAGAGAGCTCCTCCTGAATAATTATCTGTACTACGGCGTTATGATGGTGAAAATGGGAGACGCCGACGGTATGGTGTCCGGAGCATGTCATTCTACGGCGGATACACTTCGTCCGTGTCTTCAGATCTTGAAGACAAAGCCGGGAACAAAACTTGTATCTGCATTCTTTTTAATGGTTGTTCCTGACTGTGATATGGGAGCGGACGGAACGTTCATCTTCGGAGATGCCGGACTTGAGCAAAACCCTGATCCGGAAAAACTGGCAAACATTGCACTTTCTTCCGCAGAATCTTTCGAGACGCTGACAGGAAAAGAACCGATTGTAGCGATGCTTTCTCATTCTACAAAAGGAAGTGCAAAACATGCAGATGTCGATAAAGTTGTAGAAGCAACAAAGATCGCGCACGAACTTGCGCCGGAATTAAAATTAGACGGAGAGCTTCAGCTTGACGCCGCTATCGTTCCGGAAGTCGGAGCATCGAAAGCTCCGGGCAGTGAAGTGGCAGGTAAAGCGAACGTGTTGATCTTCCCTGATCTTGATGCCGGCAATATCGGATATAAACTTGTACAAAGACTTGGAAAGGCAGAGGCATACGGACCGCTTACACAGGGAATCGCAGCTCCTGTCAACGATCTGTCACGCGGATGCAGCGCAGAAGATATTGTGGGTGTTGTTGCAATTACGGCGGTGCAGGCACAGGCAGAGTAAGATCGAGTACATAGAGAGTTTCAGTAAAACTTTCTGTTTATATAGTTTATAAAAACAAAAATGGAGGAGAAGTAATGAACGTATTAGTAATCAACTGTGGAAGTTCTTCATTGAAATTTCAGCTCATTAACGCGGAATCAGAAGAAGTTTTGGCGAAAGGAATTTGTGAGAGGATCGGAATTGACGGACGTCTGACGTATCAGCCGGAAGGCGGAGAAAAAGAGGTGTCGGAAAAGGCGATGCCGACCCATACAGAGGCAATTCAGTTTGTGATTGAAGCTCTTACAAATCCGGAAACGGGTGTTGTTAAGAGTTTGGATGAAATCGGAGCTGTAGGACATCGTGTCGTACACGGCGGAGAAAAGTTTGCATCCTCAGTTGTGATTACAGAAGAAGTGAAGAAAGCGATAGAGGAATGTAATGATCTTGCGCCGCTTCATAATCCGGCAAACTTGATCGGTATTACAGCCTGCGAAAAACTTATGCCGAATACACCTATGACAGCTGTATTCGATACGGCGTTCCATCAGACAATGCCGGAAAAAGCATATATGTACGGACTTCCATACAATTATTATGAGGATTATAAGATCAGACGTTACGGCTTCCATGGAACAAGCCACAGTTTCGTATCTAAGAAAGCGGCGGAAGTGATGGAAAAACCGTATGAAGAACTGAAGACGATCGTATGTCATCTCGGAAACGGATCAAGTGTGACAGCTGTCATGAACGGACAATCTGTAGATACTTCTATGGGAATGACTCCGTTGGAAGGTCTTGTAATGGGAACACGTTCGGGAAATATCGATCCTGCGATCATGGAATTTATCGCAGAGAAAGAACATCTTGATATTGCAGGCGTGATGGACGTTCTTAATAAGAAGTCAGGTGTGTTCGGTATTTCGGGAGAACTCTCAAGCGATTTCCGTGATCTGACAAATGCGATGAATTCAGGAGATAAAAAAGCGAAGATCGCAATGGACGTATTTTCCTATAATGTTGCCAAATATGTCGGAGCATATGCGGCGGTAATGAATGGGGTAGACGATATTGTATTTACTGCGGGAATCGGTGAGAATGACGATTATGTAAGAGAACAGGTGTGTTCTTATCTGGGATATCTCGGAGTTGACTTTGATAAAGAGGCAAATACAGGTTTGAGAGGAAAACAGGCTGAGATTACAAAAGCGGGTTCAAAAGTAAGGGTATTTGTTATTCCGACAAATGAAGAGCTTGCGATTGCAAGAGAGACATTGGCGCTTGTAAAATAGTAAATGAGTTGAGTTGTCTTAAAGATCGTATGGAAAATACTATATTTTGTGTGTTTTCATGAAAATGACGGTTGACAAACAGAATTTACATGATATAATAATTCAGGTATGAATAGGAGTAAATAACAATGTTAATTAACCTATCAGACGTTTTGTCAGACCAGCATAAGACAGTTGAAGAGACTGTGCCGCTTACAATGGGAGAGATCCGGATGAAATTCGGGAAGTATCCGATTGTCGAGAGTGAGCCGGTTCATGTCCGGGTAGAACATGTCAGGGGAAAGGAAATGCTTATTTATGCAGATACCAGACTTGTGACGGTCATTCCCTGTGACAGATGCTTGGAGGATGTAAGATATGAATTTGCTTTAGATTTTGCAAAACATGTCGACATAGGTCTCTCCGACGCAGAACTGACAGAGGAGCTGGATGAATCAAACTTTATTGACGGATATCATCTTGACGTGGACAAACTACTCAGTAATGAGATCTTGTCGGGATGGCCGGAAAAAGTACTGTGCAAGGAAGATTGTAAAGGTCTTTGCCCGGTATGCGGTCAAAATTTGAATACAAAGTCCTGCGATTGTGAAGATACGGGGCTTGATCCTAGAATGTCAGTTGTCCGTGACTTATTTAAGAATTTTAAGGAGGTGTAACCTATGTCAATCTGCCCAAAGAATAAATCTTCTAAAGCAAGAAGAGATAAAAGAAGAGCTAACTGGAAGATGAGCGCTCCGAACCTTGTAAAATGCAGCAAGTGCGGCGAACTCATGATGCCTCACCGTGTATGCAAAGCTTGTGGCGCATACAATAAACGTGAGATTATTTCCGTTGACTAATCGTGAATTGAATGAAGAGGACGTAAAATATGATTTTACGTCCTTTTTTTATTGCTATGCGTATGATAAAAAGATGTCCGACGGACATTTTTTAGTTGATTTTTACAATAATATCAATTAGAATGATTTCAGTAGCGTTAGGAGGAATGAAGATGTCTGACATGACAAGAGTAGCGCTTGATGCAATGGGCGGCGATAATGCGCCGGTGGAGATGGTAAAAGGCGCTGTAGAAGCAGTACAAAAGCGGAACGATATTCAGGTTCTGCTCACAGGAAAAGAAGAGATATTGAAGGAAGAACTTGCAAAGTATACATATCCGGATGAAAAGATTCATATTGTGAATGCGACTGAAGTGATCGAAACTGCAGAGCCGCCGGTAAAAGCAATCCGCAGCAAGAAAGATTCCTCTCTTGTGACGGCAATGAAACTTGTCAGAAACGGTGAGGCAGACGCTTTTGTTTCGGCAGGAAATTCAGGCGCGGTTCTCGTTGGAGGACAGCTTCTTGTCGGCAAGATTAAAGGGGTAGAGCGTCCGCCGCTTGCGCCGCTGATTCCGACGCTGAAAGGAGTTTCCCTTTTGATCGACTGCGGAGCGAATGTAGATGCCCGACCGTCTCATCTTGTCCAGTTTGCAAAGATGGGATCTATCTATATGGAGAGCGTTGTAGGTAAGAAGAATCCTACGGTTGGCATTGTGAATATCGGCGCGGAAGAAGAGAAAGGGAATGCCCTTGTGAAAGAGACGTTTCCGCTTCTGAAAGAGTGTCCTGATATCAATTTTATCGGAAGCGTGGAAGCGAGAGAGATCCCCTATGGCGATGTAGATGTCATCGTATGTGAAGCTTTTGTCGGCAACGTGATCCTTAAGCTTTATGAAGGCGTTGCAGGGGCGCTTGTCAAGAAGATCAAAAGTGGTATGATGGCAAATCTGAAGAGCAAAATAGGCGGTCTTTTGGTGAAACCGGCCTTGAAAGATACGTTGAAAGATTTCGACACAAGCGAACATGGCGGAGCACCGCTGCTCGGATTGAAAGGTCTTGTTGTCAAAACACATGGAAGCTCGACATCAAAAGAAGTATGTAATTCGATTATTCAATGTGTGACATTTAAAGAGCAGAAGATCAACGAAAAGATAACGTCAGTTATTCAAAAAAATCAGGAAAATATTTAAAGATCAGGTAAGGAGAAGATATTATGGAATTTGAAAAGCTTCAAAAAATTATCGCGGAAGTTCTTAATTTAAGTGAGGAAGAGATTAGACCGGACAGTACATTTGTAGATGATCTCGGAGCAGATTCTCTTGATGTATTCCAGATCATCATGGGAATCGAAGAAGAGTTTGACATTGAGATCGATAATGAAGAAGCGGAGAAAATAACAACAGTTCAGGATGCTGTTGATCAGATCAAAAAAGCAGTGGAATAATTTGGTGTAAAATGAAAAAGCCCCTGTGGGCTTTTTCGTTTTACATGGAAAAGAAATAAAGGACGGTGCAAGACACCGGGAAAGAGTAGAAAATGCATAAGAAATTAAAAGAGTTAGAACAGAAGATAGGTTATCGATTCAGAAATTTTTCTTTTCTTGAACAGGCAATGATGCACAGTTCCTATACGAATGAGCATCGGATGGAAAAATACAGATGCAATGAACGTTTAGAGTTTTTGGGAGATGCGGTCTTAGAACTGATTTCCAGTGAGTTTTTGTTTCGGCAGTCTCCGAAAGTTCCGGAAGGAGAGCTGACAAAAACAAGGGCAAGCATGGTGTGTGAGCAGTCATTGGCTATGTGCGCGAGAGACATCGATCTTGGAAGCTATCTTCTTCTCGGAAAAGGGGAAGAGGTAACAGGAGGGCGTTTTCGTGATTCTGTGACTTCAGATGCACTGGAAGCTTTGATCGGAGCAATATATCTGGATGGTGGTTTTACTAATGCAAAAGAGTTTATACATCGTTTTGTTTTGACGGATCAGGAAGATAAGAAACTCTTTTATGATAGTAAAACTATCCTTCAAGAGATTGTTCAGGCTGAAAAACTAGGAGAGATAGAATATCATCTGATAGGCGAGGAAGGACCTGATCATAACAAATCATTTTCTGTGGAACTGACGATCCGGGGCAGGTCGTACGGTAAAGGCAAAGGAAGGACTAAAAAAGCGGCGGAACAGCAGGCTGCCTATGAGGCGATTCATGTGCTGAAAAAAAGATAAAGCAGGTGTTCTATGTATTTAAAAAGTATAGAAGTGCAGGGGTTTAAGTCCTTTGCAAATAAGATTAAATTTGACTTTCATAACGGAATTACAGGTATTGTCGGACCAAATGGAAGCGGAAAGAGCAATGTTGCGGATGCAGTTCGCTGGGTACTGGGAGAGCAACGGGTAAAACAGCTCCGCGGCGGTACGATGCAGGACGTAATCTTTTCGGGAACAGAGAACAGGAAACCGTTAAGTTATGCCTCTGTAGCGATCACATTGGATAATGCGGATCACAAATTGCCTGTTGATTATGAAGAAGTTACTGTGACGAGAAAGCTGTACCGTTCAGGAGAAAGTGAATATCTGATCAACGGAGCGTCCTGTCGGCTGAAAGATATTAATGAAATGTTTTATGACACAGGTATCGGTAAAGAAGGATATTCGATTATAGGTCAGGGACAGATCGATAAAATATTAAGCGGGAAGCCGGAAGAAAGAAGAGAATTGTTCGACGAGGCTGCCGGAATCGTAAAGTTTAAGCGGAGAAAAAACCTATCGGTAAAGAAACTTGAAGAAGAACGTATGAACTTAACCCGCGTAAACGATATTTTACAGGAACTGGAAAAGCAGTTGGGATCTTTGGAAAAACAGTCGGAAACAGCGAAAGAGTATTTAAAGAAAAAGGAAGAGTTAAAGACATATGATATTAATATGTTCCTTTTGGAAGAAGAGAGGATCCGTGACTGTTTAAAAGAAACACAAAAGAAACTGGAGATCGCATCATTAGAATTAGAAGAGTCAAATATCAGTTATGATAAGATGAAAACGGAGTATGAGGCGATTGAAGAGGAAGTAGAAGAGATCGACCTTGCAATCGAAACTGCAAAAAATCGTTTGAATGAAACAAATTTACTGAAGCAGCAACTGGAAGGTCAGATCAATGTATTGAGAGAACAGATCAATACGGCTCCTATGAATGATGAGCATTATGATAACCGGTTGAATACCGTCCAATCGGAAATCAATATGAGAAAAGAGCAGAAAGCGTCTTTTGAAGAAGAAAAGAAAAATCTTTCGGAAAAGCTGCGTGAAGCGTCGCAGGCAGATACGGTTGTAAAAAAACGACTGATCGATGTGCAGACACAGATTGCGGAGCATACAGAAGAGATCGAACAGCGGAAACAGGAAATTATGGATCTTCTTGGAAACAGAGCTTCTACGAAAGCAAAAATCCAACATTTTGATACAACGAGAGATCAAATATCAACAAGAAAATCCGTGCTTGCAAGAAATATTTTAGAAGTGTCGGCAAAGGCGAAAGAGCAGGAAGAGCAGCTGCATGAACATGAAGAGCGGTTGTCTGAGATTCAAGATAAGATTCGGCTCTATAATATGCAGATTACCGAAAATGAACAGAAGATACAAAAACTTCAAGAAGAGTTAAATGTCAGACAGGAAAAATTGAATGTCGGACGAACAGCATATCACAGAGAGGCATCCAGGCTGGAATCACTGAAAAATATTACGGAGCGTTATGATGGATATGGAAACAGTATCCGTAAAGTGATGGCAAATAAGGATAAAAATCCGGGATTGATCGGCGTTGTTGCAGATATTATCAAAGTCGATAAAGAATATGAGATTGCGATTGAGACTGCTTTGGGCGGAAGTATTCAAAATATTGTTACGGATAATGAAGATACAGCCAAGAAAATGATTTCTTTTTTAAAGACGAATAAGTTCGGCCGGGCAACATTTTTGCCGCTTACAAGTATGAGAGGCGGAGGCGGAATTCGCAATGAAGAAGCGCTTAAAGAACCGGGAGTGATCGGTACGGCAGATAAGCTTGTTTATGTAGAGGCGCGTTTTACCGGACTGGCAGAGCAGTTGTTAGGAAGAACCCTTGTCGTTAGAACGATCGATGACGGAATTCTCATTGCAAGAAAATATAAGCAGTCGATTAGACTTGTTACTTTGGAAGGAGAATTGATCAATCCGGGAGGATCGATGACGGGAGGCGCATTTAAAAATTCCAGCAACCTGCTGAGCAGAAGACGAGAGATCGAAGAATTTGAAAAGACGGTAGCCATGCTGAAAAAAGATATGGATGCCGCCGAGGCAGATGTAAGCAGGATTAAATCTGAACGCGCGGGATGCTACAATATGGTAGATGATATCCGTCAGGAACTCAGAAAGGCATCGGTCATCGAAAATACAGCGAAGATGAATGCCGAGCAGACGAAGACGCGTATGGAGGAGGCAAAACAAAGCTGTGCAGGTTATGTCGCAGAACAAGGAAAGCTTGAAAGAGAGTTAGGAGAGATAATAGAGAACGAAGAGTCGATCAGGATGGAACTTGAGGTATCTGAAAATTTAGAAAAAGAACTCAATCTTCGGATCGAAGAACTTCATGCTCTGCTTGAAAAAGAAAGAGATACGGAGAGTGAACAGCTTAAGATCTCAGAAGAATCACATTTATCTTTGGCAGGAATGGAACAGCAGAATCTTTTCGTATCGGAAAATATTTCACGTATTGAAGAAGAGATCGTCAAGTTTCAGGCAGAACTGGAAGAATTGGATAAAAATAAAGATTATGCGTCAGATGAGATTAAGGAAAAGGAAGACAAGATAAAAGAGCTTCGGGGAACGATTGATAATTCAAGAGAATTGTTTGATGAAATTGAAAAAGAAATAAAAGAACAGACAGAGGGAAGAGATGCATTAAACAGGAAGCATAAACAGTTTCTGCAAATGCGGGAAGACTTGTCAAAACATATTTCGGCTCTCGATAAAGAATGTTTCCGCCTGGACAGTCAAAAACAATCTTACGAGGCGGCGTCTGAAAAGCAGATGAATTATATGTGGGAAGAATATGAGATCACATACAATCATGCGATGAAGCTTCGTGACGAAAATCTGACGGATCTTGCGTATATGAAGCGTCAGATACAAGAGTTGAAAAATGAGATCCGAAAACTCGGCACAGTCAATGTCAATGCGATTGAAGATTTTAAAAATATTTCCGAAAGATATGCATTTTTGAAAAATCAGCATGACGACCTTGTCGAGGCGGAGCAGACGCTGATGCAGATCATTGATGAATTAGATGCTGCAATGAGAAAACAGTTTGCCGAGCAGTTTTTAAAAATAAAAGAAGAGTTCAACACAGTGTTCCGACAGTTGTTCGGAGGCGGAAAAGGAACATTGGAGTTGATGGAAGATGAGGATATTTTGGAGGCGGGAATCCGTATCATTGCCCAGCCGCCAGGGAAAAAACTTCAAAATATGATGCAGCTTTCCGGCGGCGAAAAAGCGTTGACGGCAATTTCTTTATTATTTGCGATCCAGAATTTAAAACCGTCGCCGTTTTGTCTTCTTGATGAGATTGAAGCGGCGCTGGATGATAATAACGTGACCCGCTTTGCACAATATCTGCATAAACTGACGAAAAATACGCAGTTTATCGTAATTACGCATCGTAGAGGAACGATGACGGCAGCAGATAGACTGTATGGAATCACGATGCAGGAAAAAGGTATTTCAACTCAGGTTTCTGTAAATTTGATCGAGAATGATTTAGATGAATAAAAGGAGAATGGCTATGTCAGAGAAAAAAGGATTTTTTAAAAGACTTGCACAGGGATTAAGTAAAACAAGAGATAATATTGCCTCAAGTTTTGACTCTATTTTCAGCGGATTTTCTGGAATAGATGAGGATTTTTATGAAGAGCTGGAAGAGATTTTGATCATGAGTGATATGGGAATTGATACAACAATGAATATCATTGAAGATCTGAAGAAAAAAGTAAAAGAAAATAAGATCAAAGAGCCGGAAGAATGCCGACAGCTTTTGATCGATTCTATTAAGGATCAGATGAGACTGGAAGATAGTGCTTATGATTTTATTGATAAAAAGAGTGTCGTTCTTGTCATTGGAGTAAATGGTGTAGGGAAAACAACATCTGTTGGAAAACTTGCAGCATCACTAAAAGGACAAGGAAAAAAAGTATTACTGGCAGCTGCGGATACATTCCGTGCTGGAGCAATCGAACAGCTCAAAGAATGGTCAAATCGTGCTGGGGTTGATATCATCAGTCAAGCAGAGGGTGCAGATCCTGCGGCTGTTGTATATGATGCGGTAGCAGCAGCAAAAGCAAGAGATGTCGATGTGTTGTTACCTCTTCATCCCCTTCTCGCAGGGCTG
>ERZ791741.2565-NODE-2565-length-12727-cov-35.587200_pt1 | contig 12727 bp, 7 predicted proteins | sample MGYA00510040_ERZ791741 | MGnify/ENA primary metagenome ERZ791741 (study PRJEB30046, sample SAMN00791960) | human gut metagenome | study: EMG produced TPA metagenomics assembly of the A metagenome-wide association study of gut microbiota in type 2... | reverse complement strand
AAGCCGTACCAAATTGAATGTGTATACCAAATGTCGAATAAGCCCTTATCATGCCAAGACGCATTTGCAAAATTCCCAAACTCGAAACAAAAGGAGGTTCATACCACATTCTCCCTTTTGTTGTTTCATTTATAGGCGAATTCAAATAGACAAAATCAAGCCATGGATTGTCTTTTAGAACCAGCTCATAAATACCAAGACAAGTTATTAATACAGAAACAACAAGACCTGCCCTTACATATTGTTTCACATCATCCTCTGTGTCCAAACACTTGAAGAACACGAAAATTATCCCAAAATTGGAAATAAAATATTTCAACGTGGCAACAATACCCGAACTCAGCGGTACGATAGCAAACAATGACGACAAGAGAAATGATATAAGCGTAACCCAGAACGCCCCTGTCAGTGGGAATTTTTCACACCTCAAGCCAGCCTTACGTTTCTTCGCCCTATATTTAAAGAAATATATCAATATCAACGTAATATCAACTGCTATTACAGCCGACATTCCTGGTGAATTATAACGAACAGCAATTTGATTGTTAATGAGCAACCGTGCCATCATCCACACCAAGACCGTCCGCTTAAAGTGGAAACACGCCGATGCACAGACAAACAACCATATTGAAATAGCTAATATCTGAATTGGATACATTTTTACAATTGAAGGTAAATCACAACGATTAGAATTTTCTCCTCATACCTCTTTTTATGAAAGAAACAAACCGTATATAATTGCTTTTTATAATTTTCAGTCTCCTTGCCAATGTATAATATTTAGATAGTTCTATATTACCGAAATTAATAGAATAATATTTAAAGAAAAGTTCTTTTAATGGGTGAGAACATTCCTCAAACCAAGGCTTTATTCGATCTGTAAAATGTATTATTATTGGACTCCCTGCATATTCTTTTATTTCCTCCAACATTTCATTATCCACAAACCGATTGTTAGTTATTAAATAAAAACGTTCTTGAAAATTATATGTTAACGGCAAATACAAAACCTTTCCAGACAAAACTTTATTTAAAGCATCCTGATCTGGAAACAAAAGCAAATCTTGATTGGAATTATTGTATATAAACTCTATACATTTAGACGACAAGTCAAACTTTCTCCAATATGAAAGATTCATATATATAACTCCAGAATTAAAATAAGGTGTATCCAAGTCCAGCCTTTTGTTTAACAATCTTGTATCTTGACACATTTGGTCTTTCACTACTGCGCAAGCATAACAACTCATGTCTATATTACATAAATAAGACAAAGATCCGTTAACTATTATATCGCAATCCAAATATAAAGCAAAATCTTGTTCTCTTAATACTTCAGGAATAAGAAACCTATTATACATTGCCTTTGAATAGCGACCTTTTATTGCCAATTTATCAAACTCACCCTTGTTTATATTAATTATTTTAATCTTTCGATCATATTTTCGTGAGAGTTTCTCAAACATCTCAAGATTACTCTCTGACAAGCATTCTGTTAAAATATAAACAGAACACAACAAATCTTTATTATTTTCAAAAATTGACGTTATACATACAATGCAAGGAACAACATAATTATCATCCGTACCTAAAACAATATTCATATTTCTATATTTTGCAAGTATTACGCTATCCTATGTTCTTATGCAAAAAGCTATTAGATTTCTGTCTTAACATAAACAACTTTTCATATACAGAATCAAAATCTATGTCTGTAATTTTCAGATTTTTCTTTTCGTCAGCTACAATCAATCTATTTTCTAAACTAAATGTTTTCAATAGCGAATAAAATCTTGACATACCCCTACATTCATTTCCAATTACTAAAAAATTCTTTTTAAATAAAATAGAAAATACACAGGCATGAAAAGAATCAGTAATAATAAACTCTGCATCATAAAACCCCCGTAACCATTGCTCCACTGGGGGCTGTATCCTATCAGCCAAAGGTGCGCTTATAACATCAGACTTCGACTTAACATTAAATGGCAATAACCCTTTTTCTTTAGCTATATTATTTATAATTTGTGTTTTTTCAGATGTTTCGTCAAGAATGTAGTATAACAAATTGCCTAGACTTTTTGGGGTATTTGCTTCTTTAAAAAGACGAATATAATCTTCAGCAGACAATAGCATTGTTGGATCCAAAACAAAATCTGCATTAACATCAAAATGAACTCTGCACAAATCAACACCTGAAATTTCACGAACAGACACAGAATCAAACAACTTCAACAATCGTCCACATTCTTTTGTCTGCTGCTCATTATATTCCCATTTATCCGTTCCGAATGACGCTGCATAAGCTAGTCGTTTAATTTTCCAACCTTCAGCAAAATCTAAAAAAGAATGTTCAATATTATGAAGAAATCTTGCTCTAAATATTTGATCACTACCGACAATTATAATATCAAAATCATCCTCTCTTATATTCGAATAATTACCAACGATTTTGCTTTTTATATATTTTCTAATAAAAGTATTAGTATTTTTCTCAATGATAGGAACTTCTCGATTCATTTTACGCTCATAAAATATTGGCCATCGTTGTCCCGAAAGATTCCTCATAATTCGTTTTCCAAAAGCAAAAGGGGCTTTCCATAATGGCATACGAAATGGTTTCTTTTTTATTTCAATTAAATGAACATTATGCCCCATACGTTCAAGCACGGTTTGTAGTGCATACGCTTGTAGTATTCCACCATAATTTATATTCAGTGGAAGTGTAAGAATTCCTATTTTCATTAATCCATTTCTCATTTAAACTTTATACATTATTTCCCGTATCTTGATTAAGATTTTCTTATATATGGAAATCTCTAAAATTTCGTTAATTGTTTTAACAATATCGTCTTCATTTTGATACTTCTGAAAAAAAAGTTCACGTTTTAAATGGGGTCTTACATTTTCATTAAAACCTCCGTTATTCTTTACACTATCATAAGTCTCCTTGTGCACTTCCATTTCCAGATTTTCAAACACGAACTTGCCTTTATCCGTATTTATTAACAAAAGACTAATTCCCTTGTTATCATCAAAGTCAGGTATTAACTGGCTTATTCCCCAAAAATCACCGATTGTAAGATCACTATGACTCACACCATTCTTGCATTTGCAGCGGTAGCAGCTCGGACGTAGATAAACGTCGGCGAGAAAACCTTTCATAAAAGGATTGTCATAGTGAATATCGGACAACAAAACTGAATTTTTGTCCGCCTTAGAGGCGGACGCTCCACGGACAACAAAACTGTATTTTTGCCAGCCATGAAGTGTTTTATCCCTAAACTCTATGCCTGTTATCACAGGCAAGGACTTTAGGGATGAAGACAAAACTGTATTTTTGCCAGCCGCCGCCCTACGGGCGGAACGGTCGAACACTTCATCAAGGTAACGGCGCCACACGCCCGGACTGGGCACGCCGTGGCACAGGAAATCAACCGACAAAAGGTTGGGATAGTCTTTGCGGAGATAGTTGTGAAGCGCAGTTATCTGGCATGGGCTTCCTGTAAACAAAACCTTGCGCCCTTCCTTTAAAAACTTCTCGGCTTGACGGAACGTGTCGCCTATACGGCTCTGCACGTATTTGCTGCCCATCATAGGACGGACACCACCCATACTTTCCGCATAAGTGTGCTTGACCTCCCAGTTCTCGTCAAAAACTGCACCAAACACCACGCCGCCTTGGTCTATTACTTTCTTGGCCAAGGCAACAAACACGCCGCCTGACGAACTGGCCATACGCTCATCCTCGTTGCGGTTCTTCACCGCGAGAACCTCCTTTACCGGCAGTTTCTCCGGACGGTTGATTATCGGGCAAACCTTTTCACACAGTCCGCAGCCGACACACAGAGACTCGTCCACAACCGGATAGAGGAAGCCCTCGCCATCCTCTTTCAACAATATGCACTGTTTAGGGCAACGCTGCACACACGCAGCACAGCCGCAACAGTCCTTTTTGTCCGTTATCTTTATCATCTATGGAATATTTTGTTAAATAAGGCAACGGCCTTCGACTTGACGAACACACGCTCGTGGCTTGTCAGGCCGACTGTATAAGCAACCGTGCCTACGGAAAGCATACAGACCAGGCATACAGCAAAGAAGCGCAGCAACGTGTCGTCCATACTCTCATAAACAATGAAAGGAACAATCGCCGACAAAGCCACAACAACGCCAACCCTCAAATATATATTCTTTATATAATCTACAACCCGGATGCCTATAAGCGGACGGAGCATTATCATCCGGGCGAGTTGCGCAACTATCTCAATACAGAAATGCACGATGAATACCGAATAGGCAGGACACCCAAGCTTCAAGCACACATACGACACAGGAAGTATCATCAAGAGTATCGAGCCGCAAACAGCTTGGTACTTGCGAACCTTGCCTGTGGCCTGATTGGCTGCTATTAATGGATTTGCCATCGCGTAAATCAACGACGTGCAAATCATAATACGCAGGAAAACGACCGTATTGTCCGGTACGGTCTTCAACCACACGGTGAGTATGAAATCAGTCTCAAACAATACAGGCAAAGACAAAAAGAACAACAGGTAAAAAGAGAACCTCGCGCTGCGGAACATCAGGCGGTGCATATCCTCCATCTCGCCCTTGGCATAAGTCTTGGTTATTTGAGGATTCAGGGCCATCTGGAAGTTGCCTACAAACTGCTGTATAGCGCTTTGCACCTGCACGGCCACCGCGCGGGCGGCATTTACCACCGGCCCGAAGAACACATTTAACAGCATGTTCAATCCTTGTCCGAACAACACCCCTGAGAGATTTCCAAACATACTCCACCCTGCAAAGCCTGTCATTTCCTTGAACAACGGCTTGTCCCACACATGGAGGTATCTTGACTCAGGAAAATGCTTGTTGCAGTAACGGCTGTAACAAAAACGGATAAACATCTGGACGGCCAATATCAAAAAAGCGTAAAGTACAAGCTTGTCATAAGAGAACACCACGAGGACATAAACCACCGCAAGCTTCAACACCGCTTCCAATATGGAAATGTATGCGAACGCCGACATCTTCTCGTGCGCCACTATGTCTGCGTTGTAAGGCACGCTTATTATCATCACAACGGTGGAAAGTATCGAGCACTGCAACACCCAAAAGGCGGCGTCCATACGGTCGGCCGGTATCTGCATTTGCGTGTACATGAACCACAGACCTACCGTTTCGCCAAGGATTACAATTAACGCCGCTATGAGGACATGTATCTGCAAAGCCGTGCTAAAAACCTTTTGCAGTTGCGCCATGTCTCCCTTGCCGAGGGCGAACGTGATATATCTCTGCGTGGCCGAAGCCATAGAGCCGTTGATGAAACCAAACATTGCCACAACACCGCCCACGACATTGTAAATACCGTAATCGGAAACGCCGAGCGTGTTCAGAACGACACGACTCGTATAGAGCGTGACAAGCATGATGAACAGCGTGCGAACATACAGCAGCATCGTGTTCTTGGCTATGCGCTTGTTGTTGGCTGAAGTGTCGGTCATGTGAAAAATAAAGGGAAAGTGATGGCAACCGGTGCCGGCCTTGCCGGGAAATGTTGCGAAACGACGGGGCCGTTAGGCTGCCATCAATGTTTTTAATAAGGAGTAAAAGGAGAGAAAGAGTAAGGAGGTAAATGAGTTCTGACAATGGCCTTGCCGGATGCTTACAGCAAAGCAATTGGATTTTTCAGTTTTTACTTTCTACTTTTTACCTTTTTATACATGCAGCCACACGGTGCGCAAATACCTGCGCCACACGGCGAGGCGTGCCGTGGAGTTTATCTCCTTGCATGCGTTTACGCAGGTGGTTATAAGTTTTTCCTTGGCGGTTTCAATGGAGGCGGCATCCGTTCCGGCGGTTTCTATGGCGAGAACGTTCAACGTATGTCCCCCTGCATTGAAGCCTTTGACGGCCTGCACTTCGGAAGTTACGCTTGAAAGGATATTATATAATGTGGGCGCGAAGTTGCGAAAAGACTCTATTGTCTTGTCGTCCGGCCTTTCGCTGCCGGTTTTTACTGCGGCGAAAGACGTTGTACCTTTCAGCAGTTTCTCGTTAGCCTTGCCCTCGGTGTGGAAATATTTGTCGAGGAAAGCATCCCAGTTGGCGAACAGGGTGCAGCCCGTGTTGTCGCCATTCGGCATTACCCCGACATGGGCATAATATGTTGTGACGGTCTGTTCTTCCCTACCCTCGCTCGGATAAAACGCCTGCTCGGTTACGTCAACTTTCCTTATTATTTCCGTAAAGCCGTCGTGCTGAATACAAATTTCCTCTTGGCTATCGTCCATTTCCACTCCTGAAGTGGGCGTCAGGAACGGACGCATCACCTGTTCCTTCCAGTTTGCGCTTACATAGCCGGGATTGTCGTGCTCGTAACGCATGAGGTTCATCACTATCGAGGCTTCTTTCGTGCCGAGCCGGGTCAGCCTTTGCGCAAGCTGCAACTGTCCTTTCTTCTCTAATTCCTTGCAAAGCCCTGTCAATGTGGGCGTTGCAGAGAGGTAACCGGTAATTTCATAAAGCACAGGCAGTGTATTTTCGCCGTATCCGCAGCTCTCAATAATGCCTATAAGCAGGTCTACGGCGCGCTCCTTCACCGTTCCGACGGCCTGCCGGTCGCCCTCGGCGTTGTGCAGACGCACTACACGGAAGCGCCAGATGTCGGGTATCGATATGGCGACATGTCCCCTTCCGCCATGCGTTTCCATGTTGAACACCAATCCGCGGCTTCTTCCGAAGCGCACCAGATAACCCTTGTGCCCTGCCAACGGCCCGTCAATAACCTTCACGATGTCGTTCGGCTCGTTTGTTTTGGGGTTGAAAGCGTAGTCTGTGTAAGGGCGTTCAAGGATTACGGCCTGCTCGGCATAATTCTCGTTAAAGTCCTTAAAAAGGCGCATCTGCGGTTCAGGTATGGTAAGGTAGCGCGCTTTTCCCGAGTCTGTGTCCCTGCGGTCGTAGAGTATGAAGCCGTCGGGATAATGCTTTTCGATGAAGTTTACTATCACCTGTTCGGTTGAAAGCACGAACACACGGCCTGCCAGCAGCGGCCTGCACTCCCTCTTGCCGTTGCGCTCCACTTTCACCGTGGTGTGTGTCGGGCAGTACACTTCAAGCAGGTTTCCGCTCTCTTCCCTGTATTTCATCAGCATCGAGGCGAGCTTCTTTTCCTGATGGGGAAGCGACGCCACAACAAACCAGCTGAAGTCGGCATTGTCAAGCCTGTCGCGTACCGTCTGCCCGTAGGCTGTACGCTCCGCAGAGTCTGTCCGCATGGTAACGGTCATGATAATAAGAGGTGGTAAAGCAGCCGTTGCACCGGCTGTTGATGTGCGTTTTCATCCTTCCCCTCATGCCGGCGCACGAGGGTTATCAGAAACCTTTTTGCAGGTATAGCGACGGTATTCCGGAAGAACCTCAGCAGCAAATATCCGCCGTTGTTATGTGGCATAATGAACGAAGCCGCACCGGCTTCACTACATCCATTCCCATACCACAGTGTTTTTAACTTAGTGAACGTGGCCTTTCGCAGTGCGAAACGCATCCTATTGCACAGCAGAACAACAAGTCTTGATGTTTGACGCGTTTAGTTTGTTGGCAACATACGGATGACATTCACTTTCAATTATCTATCAATCCTTTTTCAAAATGGCTTTTCTCTTCATACTTCATAACATGAAGCAGCCATACGGCTGCAAAGTTATAAAAAGTATCTGACATGAAACGGCTACGCGGAAGTTTTTTTGGTTAAATTTATTCTACAGTCCGTTTTTAACGGTCTCGCCACGACCTGACAAGCCACACATTTCCGCCGATGCCACAGGAGCATGCCGATGCTCACCGCAGACGTATCTCGCAGTTGTCAAGACTGTCGACAACCGCGAGCGACTCTACCTTTATCCCCTCGCCACGCAGGTAGTCGCCGCCGTGCTGGAACGACTTTTCTATGACGAAGCCCATGCCTGCAAGTTCGGCACCGGCCTGCCTTACAAGCTCCATAATGCCCTTGGCGGCGTTGCCGTTGGCAAGGAAATCGTCGATGAACAGCACCCTGTCGCCCTTGTGCAGGAACTCACAGCTGACGCAGATGGTGTACGTCTGCCGCTTAGTAAACGAATAAACCTCCGCCGTAAGCATGCCGCCCATCGTCACGGGCCGTTTCTTCTTTGCGAACACCACGTGCACACCGAGCCTGCAACCCACAAGCACCGCCGGAGCAATGCCGCTCGCCTCAACGGTGAGTATCTTGTTTACGCCCTCTCCGCTGAAACGCATTGCAAACTCGTCAGCCACCGCTTGCATCAGCATCGGGTCAATCTGGTGGTTCACAAAACTGTCAAGCTTGAGCACTCCGCCCTCAAGGCACTTCCCGTCGCGCAATATGCGCTCTTCCAATTTTTTCATTTCCTTACCATTATAACAGTCCGTGCAAAGATAAATGTTTTTATGTAGAAGTTAAAGGGGTTATAGAAATTATCGCTCGTTTCACTCGCTAAGGAGTTAAAGCCAAATGTCTTACAGGGTATCTGCAATGAAGTATTTGGATATATACCATCAACCTCAATGCTGTTTGGCTATTACCGAACGCATCATTTATTGTTAACTGACAACAGGCAATCAAGCTCCCTCCCTTCTTGAAAATTGAAAATTGAGAATTGAAAATGAGAAATTATGATTACCTTTAAGACTACTTGCCAACAAGGCAAATCATAATTATCAATTCCTCATTCTCAACTCTCAATTCAAAACACGACAAATTGGAAGGTCAAAGGCCATGTTTTACCTTGCAAAAGGCCACCTTTTGGAAGGTAAAAGGCGGCATATTGGAAAGGCGTTGACTATCAGGCGGTTACAGACCGCATATATACAACATTGCAAGATATGTCATTTTGTCTTATCAACAAGACAGAATGGCAGTACAGATGCACGGGCACGCATTTTGAAACAATGGTTGACGGATAACACAAAGCACAGAAAAAGAAGAAAGAAAGGAGAACAAAATATGACATTCGACAAGTTTACAATCAAGGCGCAGGAGGCCGTCCAGGAGGCGGTCAACACCGCGCAGCGCGGCGGCCAGCAGGCCATCGAGCCCGTACACCTGCTTAAGGGAGTGATGACGAAGGCCAAGGACGTGGCCAACTTCATATTCTCGAAGCTTGGCGTGAACGCCATGCAGGTGGAGAACGTGCTCGACCGCGAAATCAGCCGCTTGCCGCGCGTTCAGGGAGGACAGCCGTATTTGGGCAACGACACTAACGAAGTGCTGCAAAAGGCGGTTGACATCTCTACGAAGATGGGCGACGAGTTCGTGTCAGTAGAGCCGCTGCTGCTGGCCCTGCTCACGGTCAACTCAACCGCATCGCGCATTCTGAAGGACGCCGGTTGCACCGAGAAGGAGATGCGCGCGGCCGTCAACGAGCTGCGACAAGGGCAGAAAGTGCAGTCGCAATCGGCCGACGACAACTACCAGAGTCTTGAGAAATACGCCAAGAATTTGGTTGAAGAGGCGCGCCAGGGCAAGCTCGACCCCGTCATAGGACGTGACGAGGAGATACGCCGCGTGCTGCAAATCCTCTCGCGACGGACGAAGAACAACCCTATATTAATAGGTGAGCCGGGCACCGGCAAGACGGCCATCGTCGAGGGACTGGCCGAGCGTATAGTGCGCGGCGACGTGCCCGAGAACCTCAAGGACAAGCAACTCTACTCGCTCGACATGGGCGCCCTCGTGGCCGGAGCAAAGTACAAGGGCGAGTTTGAGGAGCGACTGAAGAGCGTTATCAAGGAAGTAACCAACTCGGAGGGCCGCATCATCCTCTTCATCGACGAGATACACACCCTCGTGGGCGCAGGAGGCGGCGAGGGAGCGATGGACGCAGCCAACATCCTGAAGCCTGCGCTGGCGCGCGGCGAACTGCGCTCTATCGGCGCGACGACGCTCAACGAGTATCAGAAATACTTTGAGAAGGACAAGGCTTTGGAGCGAAGGTTCCAGACGGTGATGGTTGACGAACCTGACGAACTTAGCGCGATAAGCATCCTCCGCGGCCTGAAGGAGCGTTACGAGAACCACCACAAGGTGCGTATCCAGGACGATGCGTGCATAGCCGCCGTCAAGTTGTCTGAGCGTTACATATCAGACCGTTTCCTGCCCGACAAGGCCATCGACCTGATGGACGAGGCAGCGGCCAAGCTCCGCATGGAACGTGACTCCGTGCCGGAGGAACTTGACGAACTGACTCGCCGCCTGAAGCAGCTCGAAATAGAGCGCGAGGCCATCAAGCGCGAGAACGACCAGTCCAAGATTGCCCAGCTCGACAAGGACATCGCGGAGCTGAAGGACAAGGAAAAGGCATTCCGCGCCAAGTGGGAAGGCGAGAAGGCGCTTGTCAACAAGATACAACAGGACAAGCAACAGATGGAGCAACTGCGCTTCGAGGCCGAACGCGCCGAGCGCGAAGGCAACTACGAGCGCGTGGCGGAGATACGCTACAGCCGTCTGCGTCAGCTCGAAGACGACATCAAGAGCATACAGGCGCAGCTGCGTTCGACGCAGGACGGCAACGCAATGATACGCGAAGAGGTGACCGCAGACGACATCGCCGAGGTGGTAAGCCGCTGGACCGGCATACCCGTTACGCGGATGATGCAGAGCGAGAAGGACAAGCTACTGCACCTTGAAGAGGAGCTTCACAAGCGCGTAATAGGGCAAGACGAGGCCATAACTGCCGTGAGCGACGCCGTAAGGCGTAGCCGCGCGGGCCTTCAAGACCCGAAAAGGCCGATTGCATCGTTCATCTTCCTCGGCACGACGGGCGTAGGAAAGACCGAGCTGGCGAAGGCTCTTGCGGAGTATCTGTTCAACGACGAGACGATGATGACACGTATCGACATGAGCGAATACCAAGAGAAGTTCAGCGTGTCGCGCCTCATCGGCGCGCCTCCTGGATACGTAGGCTATGACGAGGGCGGACAACTTACCGAGGCGGTAAGGCGCAAACCCTACTCCGTTGTGCTGTTCGACGAGATTGAGAAGGCGCATCCCGACGTGTTCAACATCCTCTTGCAGGTGCTGGACGACGGCCGGCTGACCGACAACAAGGGGCGCACGGTGAACTTCAAGAACACCATCATCATAATGACTTCAAACCTCGGAAGTCAGTACATACAGTCGGAGTTCGAGCAGATTAACGACTTCAACCGCGACTCTGTCATCGAGAAGACGAAGAAAACGGTGATGGAGATGCTGAAGAAGACCATCCGTCCGGAGTTCCTGAACCGTATCGACGAGACCATAATGTTCCTTCCGCTGACGAAAGAGCAGATTGCCGACGTTGTAACCCTTCAGGTGAACGGCGTAAAGAAGATGCTGGAGCAGCAGGACGTGACGCTCGACGTAACACCGGCGGCCATCAGCTTCCTCGCATCGGCAGGCTTCGACCCCGAGTTCGGAGCACGTCCCGTAAAGCGCGCCATACAGCGTTACATGCTCAACGACCTGAGCAAGCAGCTGCTCGGCGGCACTGTTGACCGCAGCAAGCCCATCGTTGTGGATGCAGGCGGCGACGGACTTACGTTCAGGAACTGACGCTTGTTTCAATTAAGAATTAAGAGTTAAGAATTAAGAAAATATGTCTTATAGGCAGAATAGCCAACAAAGCATGTTTTCTTAATTCTTAACTCTTAATTCTTAATTATTTTATCGCCATCCAAGCCACGCTCAACGCCATCCATACGACCAACAAAAGGAACATCAAAAGCCACCATCCGATGAGCACCTTAAGGGTGTACCACGCCGTGCGCAACAGGCCGAAGCCGTATAGCTGCTTGTAATCGTAAAACATGACGAACAGCAACAGCCACGTTGGCATGCAGTACATGTTGTCGAGCCACATGCTGCCTTGGGTGGCTATAAGGCATACCATCGACACCATCAACAGTTGGCTGGCTATCAGTATTTGCGAGAAAAAGCACTCGGTAAGATTCATCTTCGGGCGCTGCGGCGACCTGCGGAACACACGCATGGTAATCAAGGCGAAAAGGCTGTGGCTCAAGATGAGTTCTATTGCCTGGTTTTGCTGGAAGAAGTCGGTAACTCTGTCGAATGCATCGATAAAGTTGTTCATCCCCTCTAGAAAGATTTTCTTGCCCGGATAAGCCTCCTCTCCGTCTGGAATATCAGCCTTATGCTCGGTCAGACGCATCGCGGCGTCAGCATAATTCGAGTCAATCGCGCCCGGAGCGACGACGTGCTGCACGACGAGGAACGCCGCCGTGACGAGGAAGAGCATCTTGACGGGCGGAAAATACGGAGCCTGCCGCCCTTCAAGATAGTCGCCAATCATGTAGCCCGGGCGGTAGATGAGATGCCACAGCGTGCGCGGCAGGCTGCGGTTTCCAAGCCCCCAGACCTCCAGAGTCTTGCTCAACGCATGCCTGAACGTGAAGCGGCTGACGGAGGCAGACTGTCCGCAACGCGGACAGAAGTTGCCTGTGTACGAGGCATGGCAGTTCAGGCACTCGTGACCGTCCTGCGAGAGTGGCGCAGCCTCTACGCCCTTGCGCTGCCATTCGGCGAAGCGCGACGCACGTACACGGCCCCAACGCCACGCTCGCGAGGCAATCACGGCTATCTTTTTGAAAGGATTTTGCATGTAGGGAAAAGTTGAATGTAAGTAAAAAACAGTTGCAAAGATACTAAAATAAAAAATGC
>ERZ791741.2558-NODE-2558-length-12736-cov-3.112452_pt1 | contig 12736 bp, 12 predicted proteins | sample MGYA00510040_ERZ791741 | MGnify/ENA primary metagenome ERZ791741 (study PRJEB30046, sample SAMN00791960) | human gut metagenome | study: EMG produced TPA metagenomics assembly of the A metagenome-wide association study of gut microbiota in type 2... | reverse complement strand
CATTGATTTTACAAACAATTACTACATATTTTTAATATGAAAGGAGTAAAGTAATCCCCGGCCTTCCATATGCTTTGACAGCGGCCCTCCGAGCCAATGGTCCATCCCGCACAGGATGGCGGAGCCCACCAGAAGGCACAACAGGGGAATTGGCTGAACGCCGCTCCACACCTCGAAAGAGGTCATGGAGATTAGAGCAGCGCAGACCAGAGTAAGTACCAGGGTTTCCAGCATGAGAATCAGAAGACCTGCCCGTTTCTCCTTCTGTTCCAGCGCCAGAAGGGCCAGGAAAGCGACGGCGATGGTCCCGGTTGCCCCCATACTGAAGGCCAGCACGAAAGCCAGGGCATTGAGGAAGAGCAGGACCTGGTGTATGCGTTTTTCCCAGTTGGTTTTGCTGGACTGGATCAGTCCCAGGGAGAGCAGGACGGCGATTCCCACACATCCGGCGAACACGTTGGGATTTTCAAAAATGGAGGTCATGCGGACACCGGCCTCCACCCCTGAGAGAGCGCTGTAATCCTGGGTAAACCGCTCCAGGAGCGCCAGGACCGGGGTACTGATCCACCGGGTGGAGAGCATATCGATACTCACCAGGCTGGCCAGGGCCGCACAGGTCTCCAGGAGCGTGGCAATCCAGCGGCCCGGCTGCACACCCTTCCCGGGGGCGATGGCCAGCAGGAACAGGACCAGGCAGAAGGAGGCCAGGACTTTTAAGAATTCGTAGAGGGCGAATTTCCCAGACACGGCGTACAGCGTGGAGATCCCGTCCATCAGGACCACGGCAGCCAGAAGAAGCAGGGGGACACCCATCCGGTCCCGCAGCTGTGTAAAGCACAGGAAGGTCAGGATGGGGACCCCGACGGCCAAAACCATGGTTGCCGGCTTAATGGTAGAGGCGGAGCACAGGCAGACCATGAGAAACAGCACCGCCCCCAGGAAAAAGGGGAGGCTGGCTTTCCAGATCGTAAGCGGGGCTTTTATTGCTTGTTTTGTTTTTTCTGTAGCCAAAGATTTGGATTTCATATGCAGATTCCTTGTCAGGTAGTTTTCTGTCTGAAACGGGGGGCGGGGGATGGGGTGGTCTCTCACTCATCCCCCGCGCAGATCTGCCGGGAAACGCCCCCGTTCGGAAAGGAGAAAACCGTCCGTGCGGGTATTCCGCACAGTTGGTTTCCGTCTCTGGGAGATGGACAGAGACGGAAGAAAAGAACTCCGAAGAAAGAGTTCTTCCCAAAGCCCTTCACACAGCGGGAGGGCTTTGGGAAGAACGGGAAGGAAGGGCTTCCCGTTCTTCGGGCTTATAGGTACTTAGTTGTCCTCAATTAGTCCACGAAATTCTCGCAGAAGCGCATGAGGATCTGGGCCACCTCAGCGCGGGTTGCGCCGTTGGTGGGGCTCAGGGTCGTGCCGCTGGTGCCGTTGATGAGGCCCTCAGCGTTAGCCCACTGCATGGCGGTGAGCGCCCAGGAGCTGACGCCACCCACGTCCGTGTAGCCATTCAGGCTGTTGGACGCGCTGGTATCGTAGCCCTTGTACTGGGCATAGCGGTACAGAATGACCGCCATCTGCTCACGGGTCACGGTGTCGTTGGGCCCGAACAGGCCGTTGCCGTAGCCCGCCACGATGTCGTTGGCGGCCGCCCAGTTCACCGCATCGGTGTACCACTGGCCGGAGGTCACATCGGTGAAGCCGGCGCTGGAAGCACTGGGGGAGCCGTCCAGACGGTACAGGATGGTGACGATCATGCCGCGGCTAGTGGTCACATTTGGGCTGAACAGGTTGTCGCCGGTACCGGCCATGAGGCCGCGCTTATACACAAAGGACACGGCGTCATAGTACCAGGCGCCGGACGCCACGTCCGTGAAGGGCATGCCGCTGGGCTCCTCGGCCACGAAGGTGGCCTTGACGGTCACCTTGGAATTGGGCATCACGAAGGTGTACCGGGTATCGTTCACCTTGGTCAGCTCAACTTCCTTGCCACTCGTGTTCGTCACAGTGAGGGTATCCAGGACATAGCCATCATCCGGGCGAACCGTGATGGTCACGGTGTCGCCGGTCTTGGGGTTGTCCGGGCTGACAGTCACGCGGCCGTGGGTGGTGGAAGCTACCGTTACGCGGGAGCTGCTGGAGGAGCTTCCTCCGCCGCCTCCGCCTCCGCCGCCACCACCGTGGTCGCCACCGCCACTGCTGACGTAGGCGAAGGTAACAGCGACTTTAATGGGACCGTTGTTGGGAGTAAACTCACCGATGACTTTCTGTCCAGCGGTACTGCTACTGAAGTTCTCAATGGAAAACTTAGTTGCGTCATCACCAATGGTATAGGTGCCGCTGCTGACTTTATAGTCCGATTGGGGAGTAGCCGTTACGACCACCGTACTACCGACGGGGATCACATCGCCCCGTATACTATAAGTATCGTTACCGACTTTATAGGTCAGGTCGACATTACCACCGCTCACCGCGTCTTGCGTGATCTTGTAGTACGCATCAACATTACCGGACGCGGTACCGCCTTCCAGCACGATATTGCCGGTACCGCTCACCGTGGCATTGTTCTCGACCTCGACAGTACCCTTCGCGATGATGTCAGAGTTCAGGGTGACATCGCTCTGGATCTTCAGGACAGCGCCCTCCTCAACGGTGATGGTACCGCTGATAATGGTTCCTATACTGTGCTCATCGCTCTTGATGATGACTGTCGCGCCGTCCTTGACCGTGACACCGTTCTCACCAAAGTCGAGCTTACCGGTAAGAGTAATGGTCTTCCCCGTCGTACCTGTCGTTGCAAAAGTTGTGGCCTTGGTCTCGTTCTTGATTTCACTAGGAACGGTGAGAACCACAGGTGCCTCCGCCTTGATGCCGTCGAGCACCAGCTGGCCGCTGACCTTGAAGGTAACGTCGTCGCCGGTAGTGTATGCCTTTACGGCGCCGCCCTTGACGGTCAGCTTGCTGTCAGATGCCACGACGATAGTATCCATGGTAAGGCTGTAGGTCTCGGTATTTCCGGTGTCGGTGTCCAAGGCGATCACATAGGTGCCGTTGGCGTCGTTGCCCACCGTATATGTACCGCTTACCGTAACATCGTCGTTCACCTTATAGGTCCCGTCGGATTCCACGCTCCACGAAATACCCGTTCCCGTTGCGGGAGCAGTATCTGTGTCGGCGGAGGCGGCAGACACCGGAAGCTGAACCATGGACACGATCATACAGAGCGTTAGGATTTTTGCCAGGAATCGCTTGTTCATGCCGATTGTCATTCTCCTTTCACTAGGCGAGAGTCGTTCCCGCCTTCGGGGGCCTGTTCAGATTGGCCCCCAAAGCCTTCTCCCACGGGCGGCTCCCTCGCCTGAGTCGGGAACCGCTGGTTAGGCCGCTCCACCCTAGGAGTGAATATCCATGTCATGTTCATCACCTCCTCTTTGCCCCGCCGGGTGGCGGGGATTGTATCGATCTACGAATCTCAATATCCTTCTATGGGATGAGGTAGATTGCAGCCACGGCTGTACCAGCGTTGTTCAGCGCCAGCACTACCATCTGCATTTTTTGCGGGGGAACGTCAGCGGTCACACAGGATACGCACTGGCCATCCTGCATACGGTAGACCGGCACTTCCTCTCCTACAGAGGCGAGAAACTCGAACGCAGTCTTACCGTCTTCCTGAATACTGAGCACAGGCTCCCGGTACTGGAGGGAGCAGTTCAGGTATATACCATCCCGGGGGCCATTCGGCATCTGGTACAGTGCCAGTGTCTGGGGCGAGACGGCAGCGAGTGCTCCACCATCCTCCAGGTAGAAGCCACGCTGAAAGTCTGGCTTGTCCAGCACCACTTCAGTTTCGTTCTCACCATCCAGGGCTTTGTAATAAAAGCGCTCGTTCTCCCGTATGTAGTCCCCGGTCAGATACAGGTACCGCCGCGCGGTGGCCGGGGAGACGATTCCGAAGCCGGTATCCGCCGCTGCATCCCCCCGGTCTCTCTGGGTGCTCAATCCTCGAAGCAACTGTTCCTTCTTGTTTTTCTCCTCCACCAGATAAATCAAAAACCCTACGGTAAAGGCTGCAATATCCAGGAAGAAGGCCACTGCCAGGCTGAACAGGGCCAGCCCACGGTTAGGGCTCCGCAGGTAGATGCCGGCTTGATCCACAGCATTGTGCTCCGCGATATACAGCCGGCTCAGGTCGTCCAGATGGTCCATGGCCTCTGTCCGGTCATAATTTCGCAGCAAGCTGTTTTCTGTGCCGGAATATGCCGGAAGCGTACCTATAGCAGACTTCAGCGCATCCAGCTTTTCCGTCCAGACCTCTTTCCAGTCCTCTCCGCTCCAATCAGAGGCGTTGCTCAACTCTTCCGTCTGCTCATCCAGTGTTTCTTCCGAGCTCTTTAATTCCGCATATGCCTGGATGTCCCGAATCATTTCATCCATGCCATCCAGGAGATCTGTATAGGTAGCGTCTCCTGCTCCACTTCCTGTTTGAGCCGCCTGGAGTTCTTCAAAGATATTGCGCGCCTGGTTCGCCAGATCCTCGGTATCAATGTCCTGCTGCAGCAGGCCGGACTGAATTTCCCGCAGAGCCGCTGTAACGGCAGTGCTGCCTCCGCTGGCGGAGGCGAGGGAGCCCTGATAGCGTCGGATAACGCCCAGGGCTTCTTCATAATCGCCCTGTTTCTGATTTAGTTCATTCCACTCCGTCCGCGCTTGCCTCCAGGCCGCAACAGCATCGTCGCGTGCCTCTTGTAGCGCTACAATATCGGAGCCAGGAGGGGCATTATTCAACATATCTTCTGCCTGCTGCACCATTTGGTATGCATTGTCGACTGCATCCTGTGACTTCGGGATCTGAATCTCCAACTGAGCAATCTGCTCATTGACCTGATCTTCCAGGCTGCCAAGAGTCTGTTCCGCCTGTTGAATCTCACTGTCCGAAGCTCCGTCGGCCATTGCTCGTTCCATAGCGAGGATGGCACTCAAAATCTCACTGTTTGCCGCAAAATCAACCTCTTCGCCTTCTTCGCCTTCGACATATTGCTTCCGATCCTGCTCCAGATTCAGTCCTTCTCCAACCGAAGCCTCCTGTGTTTCCAGCGCCGCCGCCTGCGTATACAGATCGCTTACCTGTCCGCCCAGCTCGTCCCGAAGCAGTTCTTGATATTCATCGACATAATCGCCTGCATCATACAGCTCGCTCCGGTACCCAGATTGGACCAGGAGTCTGCTCTCTGTGGGCCAGGCTCCCTCATATGCATAGCCGGATATGAAGATATAAGTAAAAACAGAAGAACAGCACAGGGTAACAAGACTCAGGCTGGCCAGGACGGTTCGCTTGGAGCAAGACCCCATCGTGTTCATCCAGAACGTCGGCAGGTAGAAATTCAATCCCAGCAGAATTCCCTGTACCCCAAGAGAAGCCAGGTATGCCTGCCACTTTCTCCTGGAACACGTAATCGGCCATGCCCTGGGCTGTGGACCACCAGGAGACCACCGCCAAGACAATCGTGGCGATCCGGAGAATATAGAGGGCTCCGGTCTGAGGGCTTCCGCCAGAGATTTTTCTCATCTTGTCCGTCTGATCCATCCGGATCCCCTCCTTTTTCGCTCCGAACGCGTTCCAATTCTGCGGACCACCACCTTGTCTTTTCGGCTGATTCGGGGCTGGTGTTCTCCGTACCGGTGCTGTAGACCTCCGGACGCCATTTCAATTTCCCTCTCCAGCGCCTCATTCATCACCTGAGTGACCTCCGGTTCCAGGGAATCCCCCAGGTCCGGCAGGAAGAAGAGCAGGAGGGACTCCAGCACCGAGCGCAGCGCGAACATACGGAGGACGCCCATCAGCAGCCCCATGCTGTACTGGACAATGAGCACGAAGATCAGACGCATGGAGATTTTCAGCAGGGAGCCATGCTGCAGACACTGCTTCAGAACCAGCCGGATCGCTTCAAAGGCCACCATGACCGCTATTATTCCGACCAGGATGCCCAGCGCATACCCGAAGAGGCTGCTGACAAAGCCCACCAGCTGATATCCATCCGTACCCGCCTGCTGGACAGAGAGCAGGAAGGGCACGATCATGATGAGGATAACGACCGAGGTCCCGTACTCGTCAAAAAAGTTCGGCCTGTCCCCATTTCCAGAAAAGCGCTTCAGCACGTATCGCGCAATGGCAAAAATAACGATAGCTGTAAAGAATAAAGCGAATAGGGCTAAAGCGTAAAACACAAGGGCGATGATGTTTGAGTGGTTCAGGAATTCGCTATCCCCCAATAACAGCTTGACGAATTCCTTGACTGAATCAATCCATGTGAATTGGGTCAGGTTTAAAAACGGGAGAAAGAGAAAGCAGAACAAGTACAAAATAAGGAATGCGCAGAACCCTACGTTTTCCGGCAGGAGAAGCTTTTTGCCGAAGGTTGCATCTATTCCCGTGCCTGGTCCTCCCGTGCCTCCTGGTCCTCCTGTACCGCCAGTTCCTCCTGGCCCTTTTGGTTCCTCCCCGCCGGGAGTGTCAGGCCCTTCCGGTCCACTGGGATAAGGGGGCACTACAATTGTCCGTCCCGGGCGCGAAAACTGCAGCAGCCGGGCACAGGCCAATCCTCCAAGCAGGAGGAATTCCATCAGAATCGCCACCGGCCACAGTCCGCACATACTGTTGAAGAACTGTTGAAAATCCGAAAGTGGTGAAGGAACCCCGTAAAAGAAAATATTGTACAAGAAACCGAGGAGTGAGACAAAGACCAGCCCTACCCACTGCAGCACTCTGTCCACAGTATCTCCGGAATACGCCGCGGCTTTTCCTGCGTTTCGGACCAGAGGCACAAACAGCAGCAGATTCAGACCCAGCAGGATGATATTGAGAACAACGGTAGCGGGGTCATCCAGATAATAAATCTGCTGGAGGGCAATGAGCACAACCGCCAGGGCGGAGACCAGGAACGGTCGGGCCCGGAGCCATACCTGCCGCAGTGTTCCCCATAGTCGCTCCCGCTTCATACCACCGCCTCCTCTGTCCCCGATCCAACCGTCTGGTTACTGCCTCGGACTGTTCCCGTACAACGCGATCAAGTGCTGGTCCGCGAACAGGTTGAACTTATAAAACTCGTCTGTAAAGCGGTAGGCTATCGCAAAGAAGTCATAGTTTCATAATATCCGCAAAACACTTCTATCTTGAATTTATAGAGTCCACTCGCTAATATCGTGGCTCGATTGCTTCCATTCCAAAACAGATCGGTGGTGGACTGCACAATAATCACAAAAAGATGTTCTATGTGTACAAAACTCTGTAATTTCCTCCATGGTTTTTGCTTTATAAATATCAATAAAGCAGTCTTCTTTAACCTCGAGATTTACGTTAAATTTTTCATTAAAAAAATGTGCATATGGAATCATAGGGCATGTATAAACTTTTCCATCCCGTAACACCTGCGATTCATTAAACTGGTAGCAACTCACCCACCTCCACTTTTCTTGAAGACCTGACAAATCAAATGGATGCTTAACGGAATGTTTAATGCCATGATAGTCAAGTGCACCAATTTCAGAAAAAATCCAAAGGCGAGCCCCACCTTTACACACAGGTGGATCGAAGGTTACCGGCACACCATGTCTTTCTGCTTGTTGGGTAATCCGTTCAATATCCAAAGGTATAGGATATCTTGTCATACGCACTTCTATTTCATACCTTCTCACTGCATCCCAGAAGTTATCATCGTTTCTTTCCCCTACTTTGGGCAGGAGCAGGCCGTCCGTAAACAAACAAATCGGGGAATCGGGGAAAACTTCTCTCGTTGCTTTCATATACTCGGTTACACGTGGATTTAAAAGTGGTTCTCCACCTTGCAACTTCATTAATCCAATCTTCCCGCCTGAAAGTTCAGAAATACGATGAATATCTCTAACATATTGTTCAAAGTCCAAAAAAGTCTTTTTCGCAATTGGTGAAAAATGGTCACAGCACTGACAATTAAGATTGCAATGATCCGCTAAATTTACCTCCAGATAGAACTCGTCAATATTCCTTGGTGCCATCTTTCTAACAAGGGCCCATTTATTCCAATCACTCACCAAATATGTATGATGAATTCCTATTTGATGAAGAGTATCGATAACTTGATTGTATAGTTCATTCGCAGTCGCAATAATAACACCCGTATTGCGCTTTTCACTTTTGGATAACTTCATCAACTCGGCATAGTTGATTATAGGCATCGGTTCACTATCTCTGTCACAATCATAAATTTCAGGCTTAATAAACCCACAAAATTGAATCCTTGCATAATATAAGTATTTACTTATGTTTTTAGCCAAAATAATGTCACCCATATATATATATATTTGTTTATTCTGGGCAATAAATTTAATCATTTCGTGCAATTCTTCCTGTTTGGGATTATCTTGAACCATCGGTTGCTATCTCCTTCGTACTATATTTATGAAAAACAAACAATTCTGGGTGTGAATAATCGCCATTACGATCATAAATTCCATTCGGGACTGTCACCCCGGAATTGTTACAAATATCGAAAAAAACACATTTGAAGCATTCTTTTACATAAATACGCTCAAACTCATATTCATCAATTTTTTCTCCAATCCCCATATCAATCAGGGAGAAGTAATCCATGATTGAACCGACTCCAAATTTAAAATAGTTAGGTGTTGGGTATAAAATATATTTTCTACAATTTGCATGAGCCAGGATATCAAACACTCCACTTCTTAATCCTACAACGGTGCCCGCCAGCTCCACAAAATTGGCCAGAACACTATAAGGAACAAAAACTGGTGTTGTTCCCGGTATTGCCACGCCACCTGGTTCAACATTTGTACATACAGAGAAACCAATTTCTCTCAAATGTCTTGCGAATTCCTCCCAAAACTCCATTGGAAGATGTTCAATTGTATTAGCATAGGGGAACAGCACTGCTGTATGCCCTAATCTTAGGTTTTGTGTATCGAGATATTCTCTCGCCAGCTCATCAGCATTAGGTGCCTCAACAAAACGAATAGAATCTCTCGTCCAATCCATATCTTTAAAAACCGTGTTCATATACATGGTCATAAAATCCAATCCGTTATAGGATGCTAGATCATCCAAAATTCGCGTATAAAGAACACCAGGGCCATAATGCAAAATAGTTGTATTTTTGATATGCCCCCCCATGAAACACAAATACCGAATCATGTCATCCGACTCTTGCTGTGTAAGAACCTCTGTATCTCGTATATTTAATAAACTTGCTATTTTCTTTGAACTGTTTCCAACCAATGTAACAATGTAATTTTCTCCAAGACCATACATTTTATGATAGTTCTCTAATAGAGCACATGTGATATAAACATCGCCCGTACCTGGATAGTGTTCGATATAAATTCTCGTGTTGGCACCATATCGTTTCATCAGACGAACGTAGACTTTTTTCCCATTTGCTATTGTCTTTTTGTATGACCAGAGGATCCCAAGTGGCCCTATATTAGATAATTTCCTTCTTATACATTCCCGAATACTCCTTGTTTTGCGCCAAATTCCCTTAAACACACCACTCACCATCATCTTATTTTTCCAGTTGTCCTCTGTTCTGTATATGCTTCTCCAATAGCAAAAAAATTTTTCATATCCTGATCCTCGCCTGTGTATTTCGGACGTATTTTTCTTACATAGGGAATGATCTTATATATGCCAATCGCCACAGCTTCTTCCACGGTGATGCCCTTTACCCCAATTAAAGCACGTCCATTTCTTGCGAAGGGCTCTGTTAAGGACGCATGGATGAATCGAGGGTCAAAAAGCCGAGTATTGTAGTATTGTGTCAGAACTGCATTTTGACTCGCCGGCAGTAATTCTGTACCCAATAGGCTGGGGCACATAATTTCTGCGGCCTTAGCAACCACATTATTATGCGTCAAAAAGACAACCCCATCCAGCCCCCTAAGTCGAAGCATCCGTTCAGCATATAACAGAGCAAAATAGCAACATTCCAAATCATCTTGTGGCAGCAGGACAACTGCCGTTTTATTGTATGTTTTTGATTTAAGTTTATATTTTTTGACAATGCTATGCCAAACAGCCCACCCATTAAACGCTTGTTGTAACCTTGTTAATTCCAGATTTTTTAGTTCCTGCGTTTTAGTCTTAACCATAAGAATCTCTAATCCTCTTCAGCATGCCAATGTTACGGTCGGGAGAAATTAACCGGGAGAGGTTTTCGTCTGGCGCTAACACCAAGTACTGATCTCTCCGATTATATCTCGCATCAGGCCGTCTATTTCTCCATCATATACTACTTCGGTCGCCACATTATCAAATCCCATAAGTCTTATCCCCACAAATTCTTTTGAGCGCCCGTTTGGCCAAAAATCTGAACGCTCAAGATGGATAATTATCTTATTACACGAAGATAGAGATAAAATATCGCATAGACCGCTCCGAACCCCAATAAAATTGCCAGACATGTCCAGGAACGGAACCAGTTCTTCATAGGGAACTGTCAAAGGGATTGTTCCACAGATAGGTTCCTCGCCTCCACCGCAGTTCGTGGCTACCACATAGCCTCGTCTCACCAGATAAGCAGAAATTTTTTCCCAGAAGGTGTTAGGTAGAAGGCACTCCTTGGAGCAAGTCGAAAACGGAGACAGCAACACAGTTTTCTTAAGCGGAAGTCTGTTTGCTTCCATTTTTCGTCTTATCTTATTAATGTCTTTCGAAAAATATGGCATAGCTCTTTGTGGTTCATTGCTAAATCCGAATCCCTGCCATAGGTAAAAATCTACCAATGATAATCTACGATAACCCTTTAATTGCTCTCCAATGAATGTCAAGTGATCCGATTTTTCAAAACTTCTGCACAATGGCTCTTTCTGCCGCATGAATTCGCTGAAACGGCTCAGAGGCTCTACCGAATGGAGCTGAACTGTATGCCCTTGGTATACGTCGAAGAGTCTGGTTACTTTACGTTCGCTGCCAGTTTTGTTGACAAGAAATACATAATTAGAAATTCCGTTTTCTTTTAAAAATGCCGGGAGATACATTCCACAAATGTAGTAGTCTCCTGTGCCGTGCCATGCGGTACGAAGAACGGATACCGTTGATCCATACCGCCTCACAATTTTCCGATATTGTCTGTATCCGGGAAGTATCTTTGTCATCATAGTAAGGGGAATAGCGAGAAAAGGTCTCCGTTTGACGAACTGTTTTAGCATGTTTACCATAGGCTATAAACTCTCATCGACAATAAAGATTTCTTCCATAAACACATCTCTTTCTGTATTCACAGCAATGGAGGTTTTTAGCCCGGATGGTTTTTTATCGTTGACCAGAATTCTCTCTCCATAAGGCAGGTCATAGATAATCGCATTCCATCTTATTCCATTCTCTCTCAGGAAAGATTCTGTCATTTCTGCGTATGCTTGTGAACGGGATGTGATGAAAACCACCTTGTCTATTTCGTCAATACCCTCAAAAAATTGCTTTGCACCGGGAAGCAACGTATCATGTCCATCGAGCTTGTAACCGTTGTGTTTGCAAACCGTTCCATCGATATCCAGGATCCAAGTCTTACCAAGTGCAGATACCACAATGTTCTTAGACATTTTCCAACTGCTTTCCTATGTGCCCTCCAGGATGATTTTTCTTAAAATCAGCCAGGGTGACGCCCATACGTTCCGAAAGCGCAATAGCCAGTCCTTGTAAGATGATCAGATTGACTGTTGTAGAGTTGTTGGGAGTAATATCCCACGCATCCCCTTCGTGTTCCAAATCGAGAATCACATGTTTTGGGATCCTCTCGGCCAGTGTGCTGTTGCGCTGAAAGGATAGCAGCCAAAGGTCAGCATTGCGTTGTTCGAGCAGAGAGGTCAGATAAACCGATTCGGAGGTATCACCGCTTTTAGTAAGGATGATAACCAAATCACCATTCTGGACCATTCCGATATCACCATGAACCGCTGTATTCGTATTCATAAATGCTGCAGCGAGGCCAAAAGAGTTCATGGTCCCAACAAATTTTTCGCACACCGGGACATTTTTCCCTAACCCGCTTAAAATGATTTTATGACCATCGCTAAGAACAGCTTCACATTCAGTCACCAATTGGGTAAAGGTCTCTGTATCAAGAGACTTGACAGCGTTATTAATTACCTGCATTTGTTCCTCAAAATATGTTTTCATGCAGCGATTCCTCCAGATAATAAATCCCGTTGTAAAATGCTCCACATATGGAGTCATAATCTTCCCATGCATATGTAGTCAGCGAAAGCCAGATAATCGCGTGGAGAATATGCAGTTGTCGCGGATCAACCTCATCTCCAATCAGGCCAAACAGCTCTTGTTCAAGGGGTTCCCAGCCATTGCTCGCTATATCCAGTTGCACGCTATCTTCCCGAATTGTGAGCCGGAAGCGTTTTCGGTTAAACTGGTCATAGTTTCCTACCACCGAATAGTATAATTTCGCCCAATCATAAGCAACATCACCGTACAGCTCGGTAAATCCAAAGTACCCGCGTGGGTCAATTAATACAGGGCTGTAATCTGAATTCCTCAACATTAAGTTCGAGAATGTACAATCTCCATGAATCAGGTGAAATTCTCTCGGCATAAATTTCATAAGGAGCTGCTCCACCTCTTCTCGATGGAAAAAGATATTCCGGCAATTGTGCCCATTGATGTTGATGTACGAGTCGTGCGCGAAAGGAACCAAATCATATACTTTTTCCAATCGTTTGAAGGTTTTATCAACATAGGCTT
>ERZ791741.2543-NODE-2543-length-12805-cov-5.232863_pt1 | contig 12805 bp, 9 predicted proteins | sample MGYA00510040_ERZ791741 | MGnify/ENA primary metagenome ERZ791741 (study PRJEB30046, sample SAMN00791960) | human gut metagenome | study: EMG produced TPA metagenomics assembly of the A metagenome-wide association study of gut microbiota in type 2... | reverse complement strand
CACGGTACTATTCGCCGCTCGTCAGTGGACTTCCGCGAACGTGTTTGATTTGATCGTTTAGAAGTAATTCTTTTACTTCGTCGAGAGTCAGAAGGTGGACGCTGAGGTCTTCCGTGTCTTCCAGATGTTGTGCCATGACTGACTCTACATCTGTGGCAAGATAGCAATAAGTCAGGTTGGTGTGGGTGCTCGGATTGACGCCTATTACCATCAGTTCGCTCCAATTCCCGTTGCCGTAGCCGGTCTCTTCGAGCAATTCCCGTCGGGCAGAGGCGAGTGGGGAGGCGTCTTCCTTTTCGCAGACACCGGCGCAAAGTTCGTAAGCCGTGATACCCAGTCCATGACGGTATTGGCTTACAAATACGAATTTCTGCTCTTTGGTGATTGCGATCACGTTGATCCATTCTGGATATTCGAATATATAATATTCAGGAATCCTGTTTCCGTTCGGCAATTCCACTTCCTCCCTGCGCACGGTGAACCAAGGTTGGCTGGATAGGTATTCACTTTTCAGTACTTTCCAGTTTCTGTTTTTCGGAGTTTCCATATTTGTAGTTTGTTGATGGTGTGTATCAAAATATATAATTATGAAACGGTCGAGTTTGTAATAAATTGTATTTGTACTTATCTTTGTAGCTTCGAAAGAGAGGACTTAGATGAATAAAGATAATAATTTCGGCAGGCTTTTGCTCCTGCTACTTCTTGTGTTTGGTATCTGCTTGGGACTTTATTACTTACCGGACCAACTGTTCGGAATGAAAATAAAAAAAGTTGATTTACTTTCCGATCTTAGGATAAAGCCGGAATCCCTGTCTATGGATTCTTTGCGTATGCAATTGGAACAACCGGATACGGTCCGGATAGATTCGGCCGCCGTGCGTGATTCGATCCTGAAAACGACAGGTATCGATTCCGTCGCCCTCGCATTACGCGATTCGCTTTATAAGGTTATGTATGCGGACAAGGGAGCCGATTCGTTGGGAACGTGTATCGAGGATTACTCTGTCGGCCATATCGGTTTGAAACGTTTTTTTGCCGCTTTAAGAAATAGCAGGCAGGCGAACCGCCCGGTGCGTGTCGCCTTTTTGGGTGATTCGTTTATCGAAGGTGACATTGTGGTGGCTGATTTCCGTTCGGGTATGCAGGAGCGGTTCGGAGGACGCGGAGTCGGTTTCGTCCCGGTTACGTCGGTAGCCGCCCAGTTCCGTCCGACGATCGAGCAAAAGGCGGAAGGTTGGACCACCTGGTCCATGCTGACCGATCATCATCACCGGTATACGCTTTCCGGAATGACGTTCGAACCGAAAGGAGAGAAGCCATCTATCTCGATCAAGACGACAGACCGTTATCCGGAGTTGAAAACGGTTTCTTCCCTCAAATTCTTGTATGAAAAGAATATCCGTACACAGATGACTTTGGTTTGCAACGGCACGCAGGACACGATCTGCGAGACCTTGGAACCGACAGTTGCCATCACGCAATACGAACAAACAGGAACCTTTACGGAAGCCTCCTTCAGCTTTGCCGATACGGCCGGTTTCCGTGCTCTCGGGGTTGCACTCGAAGATAATTCTGGGGTGATCGTGGACAATTATTCGTTGCGTGGCAATTCGGGAATGATCCTTTCGAGATTGGACAGCACCCGTTGCCGAGAGTTGAACGAGATACGTCCCTATGATCTGGTCGTTTTGCAGTACGGGTTGAATATCGTCAGCGACAGCGTTCTCCAGTATGGCTGGTACGCCAAGCGGATGGAAGAAGCCGTACGCCACGTACGCGTTTGTTTTCCGGATGCCGATATCCTGATGCTGGGGGTTTCGGACAGGAGCCGACAAGTGGACGGAACCTTCGAAACGATGCCTGCCGTATTAGCCTTGCTACACGCACAGCGGCAGGCGGCCCGCCGTTCGGGGGTCGCTTTCTGGAATGTCTTCGGGGCGATGGGAGGAGAGAACAGCATGATCCGCTTCGTGGAGAACAATTGGGCCAGCAAAGACTATACCCATTTGAGTTTCAGGGGAGGAAAAGAGATAGCTTCTGCCTTGTTGAAGGCAATATTATTAGAAAAGGAGTTTTATGATGAAGCAGACAAAGTGGCTCATTAGTCTATCGGCTTGCCTGGTTTTGATGGCCGCCAGTTCTGCCGGAGTGAAAGGAAAATTGGCGATCCCGTGTCAAGCGTGGGAACAGGATAGCCTTGATACAATCCCGCTCCCTTCCCGCATTTATTCGATCGGGAAGGAGGTCGATTCGATCCAGTCGCCCTCTTCGCTGCAATCCTTCTTTGACGGACTGGATTCGCTCGGAGCGGGGAAGGATACCGTATTGACAATCGTCCATTTAGGTGATTCCCACATACAGGCCGGTTATTATTCCGGTAAAGTGATGCGTCTTTTGCAGGCGCAGTTCGGAAATGCCGGACGTGGATGGATTGCCCCTTTCAAGTTGAGCAAGACGAATGAGCCGGACGATTATTTCATCTCTTCTTCCGTCCGCGAATGGGTGACGGGACGCTGTATCCAAGCCAATAAGAAATGTTCTATTGGAATCGGTGGAATCGGCATCCAGTCCGTTTCTCCTTCCATCAATTTGGACGTTCGGATAGCGCCTAACAACGGGGCCGGCTATTCCTTCAACCAGGCGATCCTTTACCGGGGGGAGAAAGCCATGCCTATGTTGCCGGCCGGTTCGTTCAAAGATTCCATACAGACATCCTTGGCTACGGTTCCGGCTGTCGCAGGTGTCTTGGCCGATACCTTCCGTATTTCTCATCCGGTAGATACGTTGCAGCTGCACAGTACCCGGCGGAAACAAGGCACGGATAAGCTGCTTCCGGCCTCCAACTTCAAAAATGTTTATTATGGTTTCAGCCTGACGAACGGTTATCCGGGTGTCCTCTACCATTCGGTCGGCGTGAACGGGGCGATGTATGTCAATTACACAGACGAAGCGTACGTTCGTCATTTGGCCCTGTTGAAACCTTCTTTGCTGATTATTTCGTTGGGTACGAACGAAACCTTCGGCCGCCGCTTCCGTTCGGAAGAATTTGGCGGACAGATACGTGCGTTCGTTTCTCTCGTCAAGAAACAGATGCCTGAAACGGTTATTCTGCTCACCACTCCGCCGGAATGCTACAAGCGGACTTATGTCAATAAAAAACGGACGTATGTCCGTAACTCGAATACCCAACTTGCTGCAAAGGCGATTGTAAAGGCGGCACGTGAAGAGGGCGTAGCTTGCTGGGATCTCTTTGCCGCTACGGGAGGGAAAAGCTCCTGCACCAAATGGCGCAAGGAAAAACTGATGGGCCGTGACCGTATTCATTTCACAAAGGATGGCTATCGTGAGCAAGGAACCTTGTTATATCGTGCCCTAATGCAATCTTATAATCAAATGTTGAAAATCAGAAAAGATGATGAATGATTTTATAAATAAAATGGGAGAATATTGGTCTCAGCTCTCATTCGACAAACTTGGCGATATATTGACCTACCATCACAATGCTCCGATACTTTTCAGCAGCGGATTGTTTTTCTTCCTTTTTATCGGTTTCCTGATTATTTATATGTCGCTCAGGAAGCATTTGCTGACGCGTATCATTTACGTTACGTTGTTTTCCATCTATTTCTATTATAAGAGCAGCGGATTGTTTTTCTTTCTCCTGCTGTTTGTCGCAACATCCGATTTTTGCATTGCGCAGTGTATGGCCAAGACGGCTTCCCGATGGAAGCGCAAAGCATGGGTTGTCTTGAGCCTGTGTATCGACTTAGGGCTGTTGGGATATTTCAAATACTTCAATTTCCTACGGGAGATCATGGCTGCCGTTGCTCATGAGTTGGGGTATCAGTTAGGGAATACCTCGTTGCAGAACATTACCTATCAGCCGTTGGATATCTTTCTGCCGGTCGGCATTTCCTTCTTTACCTTCCAGACCATCAGCTACGTGATTGATGTGTACCGGGGTAGGATAGACCCCCTCCGGCGTTGGATCGACTATGTTTTCTATGTCTCCTTCTTCCCGCAGCTGGTGGCCGGTCCAATCGTTCGGGCACGCGATTTTATTCCTCAGATTTATAAGACTCCGGTTGTTACGCGGGCGGAGTTCGGAGAGGGACTTTTCCTCGTATTGTGCGGGCTCTTCAAGAAAACCATCATATCCGACTATATCAGCTTGAACTTCGTCGACCGCATATTCGATGCTCCTTTGCTCTATACAGGGGTGGAAAATCTGTTGGGTGTGTATGGTTATGCCTTACAGATCTATTGTGATTTTTCCGGCTATTCGGATATGGCGATCGGAATTGCATTGTTGTTAGGTTTCCGTTTTAATGTGAACTTCGATTCGCCTTACCAATCGGCGACCATTACGGAATTCTGGCGACGTTGGCATATCTCGCTCTCTTCTTGGTTGAAAGACTATTTGTATATTTCACTCGGAGGCAATCGGAAAGGGAAAATACGGACATATATCAACTTGCTGATAACGATGTTGCTGGGTGGTTTATGGCACGGGGCTTCCGTGAGTTTTATCCTCTGGGGTGTCCTGCATGGGGTTGCACTGGCTGTCCATAAGTTCGTAATGAACCATTTCAGCAGTTTCAAACCGTTAGGATCGGAAATGAAACCTTGGAGAAGAGTGATAGGTGTCTTGGTCACTTTCCATCTGGTGTGTTTCGGCTGGATTCTGTTCCGGGCCGACTCGATGCAGACGGTAGGTGAGATGTTGACACAGATTTTCACGAATTTCCATCCGGAGGTCTTTACGCAGTTTGTGATGGGCTATAAAGGTGTGTTCGTCTTGATGGTGGTGGGTTATATCCTGCATTTTCTGCCGAAATCGGCAGAAAATAGTTTGCAGGCAGTCGTCACCCGTTCTCCTTTGCTTGTGCAGGCGGTGATGCTGGCGATTGCGATCTTTGTTGTCGTGCAGTTCAAGAGTGCCGGGGTGCAGCCATTTATCTACTTCCAGTTCTGACATTGTTTCCTGCCGTATCGGGAATCCGATGGAAGCAGAGTTTAATAACAAAAGCCCTTCCGGAGCGGGGAGGGCTTTTGTTATTAAATGTAGGAGGGATCAGAGTCCGGCTTGCGGGTCGAACGTCCCGTTTTCCCAGCCTTTCGTCTGTTCCAGGTTCGGATTGTTACTCATCTCGCTGCGTTTCATCGGCAGGAAGTAGATGTTCTGGTTGGTGATCATCGGCGTGTTATCACGGTCGAACAGATAGGTAGTGTATGTATTATCGGCCTGCTTGTTCATCACTAAGGCATGGCGTTTGCCTTGCCCGTTCATCAATTTGTCGTAGATCATCCAGCGGCGCATATCCCATAAACGTTTTTGTTCGAACAACAATTCGATAAAACGTTCTTCGCGAACTGCTTCACGCATTTCCGTCTGGTTCATGTTTGGGTTCAATCCGTAAACTTTGCCTTTCATTTCCGGATTGGAACTAGTTTCATTGATGCCTGCACGCTTGCGGATCTGTTTCAACATATCGAATGCTTCGTTTGTCTTTCCGACCTCGACGGCAGCTTCGGCATAGTTCAGCATTACTTCGGCCAGGCGAATGTCAATATAGTCGGTTCCAGATTTTTGGCAGTCTGTCACTGAAAGGCTTTCGTCAATGGCTTTACGGGAATAATAGCCGGTTTTCGATCCGACGTTTTTGCCGTAGGCATAGTCGTTTTGCGCATTTTCGTTCAGTTCCATTACGGTATTGAAATAAGTCACCCCCTGATAGACGATTGTCGCATAAAAACGTTTGTCCCGATTTTCCCACAAGGCGAAGATATCTTTGCCTTCCTTTTCCCAATCGGCATAGGTGTAAGTTCCTCCGTCTATAGTAGGGAAGCGGTCAATCACTTCCTGTGTCGGGTGATTACCGCCGGTGTTGTTCATCGAGAACGTGATCGGACGGACGGTTGCATCTCTTTTCTGTGTGCGGGTCGGGTTTTCGTAGCGGATGGCAAAAATTACCTCTTTGTTCATCTCATCTAGGAACAGTTTTCCGTAATCATCATACAAGGCATGGCCTTGTCCGATCAGGTAATTCAGTGTCTCTTTGTTGTAGTTATAGGCGGTTTGCCAATGTTCGTTGTTGTTGTTCGGGTTGAACTGTGGACTAGCACGGAACAAGAATACGCGTCCGAGGAATGCCTTGGCTGCACCTTTCGTCACGCGGCCCAAGTCTTCAGCCGAATAAGAGTCTGGCAACCCTTCTGCACAAGCTTTCAGTTCGTCGATAATGAAATCGAAACATTCTTTTGTAGAGTTACGTTTCACATAGAGGTCGTCCGTCATTTCTTGCGGGATAGTGATCAGTGGGACACCACCGTAACGTTTGACCATTTCGAAATAGAGGTAAGCACGAATGAAACGGGCTTCGTAAGTCAGACGGTCGGCTAGTTCACGGTCTATCGTACAGACTTCGGGATTCTGTGCATTCTGAATGAAAATATTGCAGTTTCGGATGTCAGAATAGGGCCAGTACCAGGTCGGGGCGGAATCTTTCGTGTCACTCATATTGTCCGGTGTGGTGGTTCCCTGTGTCCAGTTGCCTCCGCCCGTCGCTTCGTCGGTCGCATCGGCCACGGCCGTATCCCAGCTTGGGATGGAAACATACAAAGCATTGAGAAAAGCTGTAGTCAGCGTTTTGTCAACCCAAACCTTGTCCTCCGAGATTGAACTAAGATCTTCCTTATCCAGTACGCTGGTGCAGGAAGAGAATAATGCCAGAATGGCAGCACATGTTATAAATATCTTTTTCATATCTAATTACTCAAATTGTTAGAAACTTACATTGATACCAAAGTTGAAACTTTTTGTCAACGGATACTGATAAGCTCCACGGTCACCGCTGTTTTCGGGATCGTAGATGCCGATGTGGTCGAATACGAACAGGTTTGTGCCTGAAACGTAGACACGGCAACGATCTACACCGATCGAATTCACCCACTGTTTCGGCAACGTATAGCCGAGCTCGATGTTTTTGCAACGGAAATAGTTACCGTTCATCAACCAGAATGAAGAAGCCTGTCCGTTGGCGCCTTTCGAGCCTGTACCACCGACGCGCGGATATTTACCGTCTGTGTTGTCGGGTGAATAAGCGTCCGACCATATGTTCAAAACGGTCTGTTCTGTCCAGGTATCGCCGCGGTTCGGGAACATGATGCTTCGATGGCCTACGCCTTGGAAGAAGGCTGTGAAGTCGATACCTTTCCATTCACCTCCTAAACTGATACCGTAGATGATTTCCGGGTCTTTGCTGTAGAGCGAAAGAACGGCTTGGTCGTTACCGTCGACAACTCCGTCAGGGCCTCCGACGCCGCCTGCACCGTGGATATCTTTCAGGATAATATCGCCTTTCGACCATTCGAATCCGCCGTTATAGAGCGGCAGTCCAGCTAAATCTTCATCCGTACGGGCGATACCGTCGGCGATGTAGCCAGTGATGAAGTTGATCGGGCGTCCTGTCTTTATTTCCCATTCATAGGCGTTTGCCGATTCGTCGATATACGTGTAATGGTTGCGGGCGAAAGAGAAGTTACCGGATACATAATATGTGAAGTTACCGATCTTATTATCGTGGCGCAACATGAACTCACATCCCTGGTTTACCATCTCTGCGTAGTTCTCTTTCGGTAATGTGGCTCCGAAAGTCCCCGGAATCGTACGTTTACGGTCCATCAGGATATCTGAAGTTTTCTTATGGAAGTAATCAAATTCGAGGCTTAGCAGTCCGTTCCACAATCCCAAGTCGAAGCCGACGTCGGCTGTCGTGGTTGTTTCCCAAGTGATGCCTTTGCTTGGATAAACACCCGGTAGAATACCGGTTGCGCCTGAACCGAAGACGGCATTGGTTCCTGTTGTAAATTTACTTAAATATTGGTAATAAGCAACATCGTCTCCTCCGTCGTTCCCTAATGTACCATAGGATGCACGTAATTTCAGATTACTGATAAAGTTCAGTTTTTCGTTCTGCTTGAAGAAATTTTCTTCAGTCACGCGCCAACCGGCAGAAACGGACGGGAAAAATCCCCAACGCTTGCCCGGAATCCATTTTACGGACGAGTCGTAACGGAAGTTGGCTTCTAATAGATAGCGGTTGTCGAAACCGTAGTTCAAACGGCCGACGTAACCGATGCGTCCAATTTCCGATTCGTGACCATCGGCATCTTTCCACTGGCTGTCCGCACTTCCGGCGAATAGCTGTTCAAGGGAAGATGAAAGCAATTGCTTACGCTGTGCCCAAAACATATCACCCCATTCTTCGTATTGCTCATAGAGGAACATGGCACCGATGTCGTGTTTGCCGAATGTCCGATTATAGTTTAACTGCAAGTTTAGCGTATAAGCGCTCGTTTCGTTGAAGTCTTTTCGGACGAAGTTTCCGTTTTCGGTTCTCGTACGTGTGCCGACAACCGGGGCGTCGTCGCGGATGATGTGGTTATGTCCGCCGCTCGTTTCGTGTATATATAAGGTATACTCTTTTCCTACCTGTTTTTCATTCTCGTAATAACGGCGATAGTTGAACATCGCGTTTGCCGTCAAGCCTTCTACCCAAGGAATTTCCCATTTGGCGCTTAACTTCGTGTTCAGTGTGTTATGTTTTTTGGAAACATGCCCGTTGTTGATTGCTTCCAGAATATTCCAGTTGTAGATGGTTGCGTTCGGCTTTCCGTTTATATAGGCCGGCTCGGTAGTCGGGAAGTTTAGTAGGGCACGATACATATCGTTCATCAAATCTTTATCGGAGTCATGAGGCCAGTAAGGTGTGCGTTGGTCGCTCATATTGCCGTCCACATCCAATCCGATCGTAAAGTTATCCGCAACTTTGGCATCTACATTCGAACGGAAACTGTAACGTGTGAAGTCTAGGTTGTTGAATGTCCCGCTCTGGCTGTAATAACCGGCTGACATAAAGTAATTGATACGTTCGCTACCCCCGTTGACACTTAGGTTGTGCTGTGTCGTAAACGGGTTTTTCCAAGCGAGGTCGAACCAGTTTGTACTGTGTGTTTTGAAGTATTCTTGTTCGTCGGCTGTGTAGTAGCGGGAATCTGTTTCCGGGATGCCATTATACATGAATTGGTTATTCAGATATACAGTCCGGTCATAAGCGTTCATCACTTCCGGTGTGCGGGTTGGACGGTCCGTTCCGAATAGACCTGAATAGCTAAACTGAGGCTTTTGGTTTTTACCGCGTTTTGTCGAAACGACAATCACGCCGTTAGAGGCACGAGAGCCGTAAACGGCAGCGGATGCTGCGTCTTTCAATACGGAAATGTTCTCGATCGTGTTCGGATCCAAAGCATCGAAGTCTGCTTTTTCACGAACAACGCCGTCGATGACGTAAGTCGGATTTGTATTGTTGGGTGTATTGACGCCACGGATCGTGATCGGGGAAGATACACCCGGCATACCGGATTTATTGTAAGAGAAAATACCCGGCATACGTCCTGCCATCGCATTGGAGATATTGGAAACCGGGATTGTCGCAATGTTATCTGCCGAAATAGTGGCGACCGAACCGGTCAGGTTCATTTTCTTTTGCGTACCGTAACCGATCACGACCACTTCATCCAGCTTTTGTGTATCTTCCGTCAGTGTGACATTCAGGTTGCTTTGTCCTGCAACTTTCACAAAACAAGTATTGTAACCGATAAACGAAATTTGTAAAGTTGCGTCTTCAGGAACTTCGATCGTGAAGTTTCCGTCCATATCAGTAATGGTCCCGACGGTCGTTCCCTGGATTGAAACGTTTGCTCCGGCGATAGGGCCAAATTGGTCGGAAACAACACCTTTAACGGTTTTCTGCTCTTGTTGGACCTTGGCAACGATATCCATCTCTTTCGGACGAAGGATAATTTGTTTCTCATTTACCTTGTACTCGACATTGGTGGATTTGAAGACTTTCTTTAGGATGGATTCGATCGTCTCATTGTCGAATTTTACATTGACTTTTCTGTCTACATTTACCAGCTCATTGTTATAAATAAAATGGAATTCAGAGTTTTCCTCTATTTTGTTCAATACATCTTCTATCGAAACGTTGTTCATTTCTATAGAAAGACGTGCAGATTGCGAATATAGACTATTTGCATTTGCTGCACTAAGAAAGCAGGTTAAACATAAAGCGGCGATTTTCATACGCGTAGGAATTTGAGGAGACAAGTCGAAATATGACCTGAAACCTTTTTGTTTTGATGTAATTTTCATAACTTTACATTATCAAATTTAATTAGGTAGTTATATGACTTAATTAGACAATTATCATTCGTCAGGTGAGATTTTCGGATTGATAATTATTTTTGATCACGGGATGGGAAGATGTTGCAAGCATCTTTCCATCTTTTTGATTCAGATGTGTGTAGCAGCTATGTCTTCATGGTATTTCAATTTTTGTGTTAATCATTCATTTCTGTTTATTACGGCTATTAGACGTAGGAGACAAAAAATCCCCTACGCCAAAATGCAATTTTTTTATCTTGCTTCGATAATAACGGTCCGACGGGTATAAGAATAGTCGCTGGCCTGTTTCGGTTCGATCATTGTGCACTTGATAGGAGCAGTCTTTTCGAGCAGTTGCAGGATCTCTTCAAAGGTTTCGGTCGTAAAGGTTGCAGAATATTTGTAATTGAATATTTTTTTGCTTTGTAAGATGATGTTTACGTTGAAATGGCGTGACAGGCGTTGAGCTATCTCTGCCATTTCGGTCCGGCGGAAGACCATTTTTCCTTCCTTCCATGAAGTAACCATATACAGATTGATGTCTGAAACCTTAGTGTTATCTGTTATCTTATTATATACGGCCTGTTCACCCGGATTCAGAACTTGGGGGATTGGTTTCTTTTCATTTCTGATTTCTATGGAACCGTTTGCCAGAGTGGCTTGTATTTCGTCATCATCTTCATAAGCATTAATATTAAATTCTGTGCCGTAGGCGCTTACCGTAATTCCGTTTGAAAGTGCTACATCGAAGCGGTGCTTTTTATCTGATGAAACCTTGAAATAAGCTTCGCCGGACAGATATACTTTACGATGGTTTCCGACGAACTGTTTAGGATAATGCAGCTTGGAACCTGAATTCAGCCATACTTCGGAACCATCCGGCAGTGTAATTTTAGAAACAAGGCCATAAGCGCTTGACAATTCCACCTGTTCGATCGGCTGATTTTCCAATCTGTAGATACGCTGGTAAAAGTAGATACTGCTAATTAAGGCTGGAATGAGCAATATGGCTGCCGTGTAACGAAAATAGCGACCGATCTTTTGTCGGAACCGGTTTTTCTGCATGGTTCTCGATACATTTTTCCAGTGGTTGTCTACATCTATTTTTTCTTGCAAATATAGCATCTGGCTGGTGTCACAGATAAAACGGAGATCATCGACCTCTTTCCGTAATTCAGGTGAATCCAACATTTGTTTTTCAAAAGCAAGGCTATCTTCTTTCGATAGTTTGCCTTCCAGATAGGCTATGATATGTTCGGTTTGTATATTCACGTTTGTCATGTATTTGTGATTAGACGCATAAAGGGGAGATTCCCCTATGTTAAATATATTTATCAGGAGTTTGAAATAATAAAATAAGGAATGGCAGATAGTCTTTCAGTTCGACGCGTAAAATTTTAAGTGCTTTACTTATATGCGCTTCGACTGTTTTGACTGATATTTGTTGTTCCTCGGCGATCTCTGTATATTTCTTTCCTTCGAAACGATTCTTTTCGAAAATGAGGCGAGTGTTCTCTGGTAGTTTATCCAATGCTTCAGACAACATCGTTCTAAGTTCGACAATCGAATAGATATCTCCACTTGGTTCGTCCCCCTTGCCTATCTTCCATTGTTTCCAGGCCAACTCGAGTTCCTGTTTTCGGAGATAGTCGATACAATTATTGCGTACGCTTGTGACCAAAAAATTGCGGGCAGATGTTTCGATTCTGATACTTTTTCTGTTTTCCCAGATTTTGAGAAAAGATTCCTGTACGACGTCTTCACATGTTTCCCAACGTTCAATGTACCGGTGGGCAAAGATGCAGAGGGGAGAAAAGAATTGGAAGAATAATGTTTTAAAGGCATTCTCGTCGTCGTTTACAGCGATGTTCCAAAACAACTTGTCGATTGTATGTGGCAGTGTCTCCTTCATGTTTTCGTTTGATGACAACAAATATTTACTAAGTTCTCATAGGACTACGTTAATTAGACCGTCTGTATATAAAAGAATATCAATTGATTAGGAATTTAATAAGAGGAACACTTCTCCAAATGGAGGCAAATTCGATTTGAATATCATGTCGAATTTAGACCTCACTATTAAAAGTTTATGATAATTTTATTATAACTTTGTACATCTAAATTGAATTAGTCCTATGAGAACTATGTGTATCAAAGGGGCAATGAGGTAGAAATAGGTCAAAAAAATAAGGCGTCCCATCACGAGAAACCTTATCTTTGGTATATTCAAATTCAATAGATGTAGGCTTTACCTCTGTATTCTTGATGTGTCATACCTACATGCTGACATATATGGTTTGTAGGTAAAACACCTATGTTTTAAATTTAGATGTCTTTCCTTATTATATATTGGTTCATTTGCCATCGGATGAATCCTTTCCACTAATGTCCAGTATATCCTTGACTATGTACCAAATCACGAATAGGACCATGATGCTTCCGATCAGGATACCTCCGACTTTGATGACTGTACCGATGTATTCTTCCATATCTATATAAGTATTATTTGGGGTAAATATAGAAACGTGAGTTCGGGATAACATATTATCCCCAAATGGTTAATTGACTTGACTTTTC
>ERZ791741.2540-NODE-2540-length-12811-cov-19.740122_pt1 | contig 12811 bp, 15 predicted proteins | sample MGYA00510040_ERZ791741 | MGnify/ENA primary metagenome ERZ791741 (study PRJEB30046, sample SAMN00791960) | human gut metagenome | study: EMG produced TPA metagenomics assembly of the A metagenome-wide association study of gut microbiota in type 2... | reverse complement strand
AAAAATATCTCATTCCCACAACTTTTTCAATCGTTTTCTTATACCGAACTCACGTTAACATTGGTATTAAATATGTTAAATTTGTTTCATTCCCTTCAAAATTATATTAAAACGCGCAACAAATAGAATTATTTCTTAATATTATTGGTGACTCATATATAGAGTCCTATGTACACTGTGTTCAACAAATATACGATAAAAAATAGAATATTGCCACATCATTCCAAGGCAAAACGTGGTTATGTTAAAAGTTGCTTTATAGAGGTACGCGAGTTTGGGATAAGGAGAAATTCAAAAGAGCCATAGTTGTACTGTTCTTTCCGCATATACTGGCTGTGCATCAGACTTGTTTCAAAGAAACAATATGCAGTGAGCGCAGAGCATAGATTGACGATGGTGTGTGTACCGGGCGGTGGCGTGAATGCACTAGATTGGCCTTGTTTTTAAAAGCTCATTGATGCACTCGATAACGTATCTTTTATGTAGAATTATCTTGCTCTACATGGACATGAACTTGTTCCTCATGTTGGCCTTCAGTCTATGCACAAGGTGTATACCCTGGTCAAAGAGACTCTCGAATAGCTCTTTCTTGATATCCCCGTCGGAAAGACCTTTCTGTAAAGTTCTTACCTAACGGTTGTTTGAACCCATAAATGTTATTTATTGATTCATTGCTAATATATGACCGTTATATTGAAATACATAATTAATGAAATTTTAATAGCTATAACCTACAACAACGTTCTCCAGTCCTTGCCTGTATTTAAGGCAACCTTGTTTCTCCCGTCTGTCGGTAGTGGATTGCCGTCCTCGTCAAGGTACTTATCCATAAGCTCGGTGATGAAGTCCTTGTTCTCAACTTGCGAGGAGATGACGGTGAACATCTCGGTCTCCCTTATGGCATACAACGTCTTGGCGGCGCGGAGCGACTTTTCCTCGTCCGCGGCGGCGCCGTCTATGCGGAACAGCACGTCGCCCATGTTCTCAAGGTCTGCCTGCGTGACGGCTCCGCTAATTGTCTCGACTTCCGGAGAGTCCGCATCAAGCCGTTCCTGCTCCTCTTTCAGCAGCTTCATTTCCTCCAACGGGAGGTTGCACTCAACGTCATCCGCCTCGATGATGTCGCCAGCTTCCTCGATAGCTGCGCGTTCAAGAGGCTGGCTCATGTAAGGAGCTACAGCCGTTCCGGCATTCTCGTCAAGATAGATAAACTTCGTTTCGCCAATTACTGCGCCGTTGTTAATCTGCACACTCTCCTCCTTTTTAACTTCACCTTGCCTCGCACTGTCGCAAAACAGGTCGCACACTTGGCGGACTTCCGCCTTGAAGCCCCACACCTTTCTTAATATATATGCGGCACAAAGCAGGCGTACCGACACGTAAACTATTTCTTCCATTGCAGTTGTCTTTTTGAAGCGGTTTCGTTATACATCCTGTTTATCGTCTCGCCGTAGCGTTCAAGATGGTCGGAAAGCACGTTGTTCACAAACATCGGCACGGACATTTCAGATGCGATGACCGGCAGTATGCCGGCTATGGCGCGGTAAAGCGAGTCGTGGATGTACGTCTGCCGCCGCATGCCGGTAAGCCTTCCTGTCAGAAAACGCTCACGGTAATCGTCCTGCTCTATATCGGATTTGCCGTCCTTTGGCTGCCTTGCCGTGGCTTTCTTCTTTTCACCTGTCTTCTCGTCAAGCTCGTTCAATGCCGACGTGTCGCCCGCGACGACGCGCTTTAACACGTCCTCGTCAACGTTGTATATTTTCCTATTGCCGTCAGCCATAGTCATTGTCTTTCAAGGTTAAGCGTTTCGAGCATCTCGTCGGCCAACAAGTCGATGTTGCTGCCCTTTAACAACGGCGGCGAGGGTGCGAACAGCGTGCTGCGAAACACCCGTCCGTCACGGCATATCCCTTTGTTGAAACGTTCGGCTTTGGGCAGCACCGTCTTGAACACGGGAATTTTCAGATGCCCCAAAATCTCGCTGTAAGCGTTGTAAAGCTCCTTCGACGCGCGGCGGTCCATGCAGTTCCAGAGCAGGCGGACGTCACGCAACGGAAACTCGGGATTGCGCCCAAGCAGTTCGCGGACGGCCAACACAAAACTCATGCTGCTCTGCATTACCATACGGTTCTGCGTCACGGGCACGACAAGACAGTCCATGTTCACTATCGAACTGAACACTCCCGTGGCATTCACCGTGCCGGGAAGGTCTGTGAAGACAACGTCGTAACACAGGCCGGAGCGGTCGATGAAGCCGTATGCCGCCTGCTTAGCCTCCTCCGGCTTGGCCGTAAGCACGGTATAGGCTTTCCTGCCGCTGTCGCCGAACTGGCTTACGAGGCGTTGCTGCAACGCCCCGTCCTTCTCTACTATCTTGATGTCCCAGTCGCGTATGTCGCGGACGCTGTGCTGCGGATAGTCGCAGTCCACCACGAGGACGTTCAAACCTTTCACGTAATGGAAATAACTTGCGAGGAGTATCGTCAGCGTGGACTTGCCCACTCCTCCTTTCTGGTTGCCCAAGGCAACGAATACAGGTTCCTTCTTCATAATTGTCGTTTATGTTTGTATCGTTACATTCCGTGCCGCATTGCAACATACCGTGCATCGCTTCATTGCATTGCTGGACGCATCAAGCCGTTGCAAAACGTGACGCATTGCGTCGTTGCATCGGGTGACGCATCGCGTCAGTGCGTTAAGTGTTGCATTGCATCGATACATTGAGTGACGCATTGCAATGCGTGAGCCATTGCGCCAGTGCAAAAATAGGCAACTTTGCATACATTGCAATACCTAAGAAACCGTTTGGCGGCACGTGTCGCCAGATGTCGCAAGACGTCACGTACCGGGCTATTCCGCATAAGTGCGGAAGCGCATAACTTTGCAAAACCTGAACGGCCGACCGTAAAGCGCTCCGCCGGAACACCGCACGTCGCACGCTCCGCACGGCAATCCGACGGAAGGAAGGATTTTCTGTCCACAAGAACAGAGCAAGTTGTGTTTTCGTCCGACGTCATGGCTTCCGTCCGACGAAAACGCTTTGCCCCTCCCTCGCGGTCGGGCGGGCACGCTCCAAAGTCGCCGCCAAGGAAAGAAGAAACACAAACCACAAAACAAGACGTATGGAAAAAGACAAAGGGAACATGAACGCAAGAAAACGGAAAACCAAAGACGGCGGCTGCAAGCTTAGCTTCCGCCTAAACGCTGAGGAAAAGGAAAGGTTCGAAAGGATGATGGCCGAGACGGAGGCGCGCGACCGCACGCTGCTAATAAAGAAGTCGCTGTTCGGGGGAACGCTGAGGGTCGTCAAGACGGACAAGGCCACGCTTGACTACTACGTCCGCCTGACCGACTTTTACAAGCAGTTCCAAGCCGTGGGCAACAACTACAACCAGACTGTGAAGGCCGTGAAAAAGAACTTCGACGAGAAGCGTGCCCGGGCGCTGCTTTACCGCCTTGAAAAGTGCAGCCTCGAACTTATGCTGTTATGCAAGAAGATTGTCGCACTCACGCAGGAATACGAACGGAAATGGTTGCAAAGATAAACCGCGGCTCAAGCCTTTACGGTGCGCTCGTTTATAATTATAATAAAGTGGAAAGAGGCGTAGCCGAAATACTGTCGGGCAACCGCATTGTTTCCGACCGCCTCGGACAGCCAAGCGCGGACATCCGCCTTGCGTTGCTCTCGTTCGACGACCATCTTTCGGCAAACCGCAACACGAAGAAACCCGTGCTGCACATAGCGATAAGCCCCGCGCCCGAGGACAGGCTCACCGACGGACAGCTTGAAGAGCTTGCGGCAAGGTACATGGAGATGATGGGCTACGGCGGACAACCTTACATCGCATTCAAGCACGGCGACTCGCACAACGCGCACATTCACATAGTGAGCGTCTGCGTTGACGGCGAAGGCAGGAAAATAAGCGACCGCTACGAGCACCGCCGCTCAATGGCCGCCTGCCGCGATATAGAACGGACGTTCGGACTGCGCAACGGAGCGGAGCTGCACGACAGTCCGAAAACGGAACTGAAGAAGGTCAACGTGTCGGAAGGCGACGTGCGCCACCAGGTCGCAAACACGTTGAAAGCCGTCCTTGAAAGTTTCCGTTTCCGGTCGTTCGGTGAATACAGCGCGGTGCTTTCCACGTTGAACGTCGAGGCGAGGCAGGTTAAGGGCGAGTATGACGGGCGGCCATACGTGGGCGTTGTCTATACTGCCACCGACGATACGGGCAAGCCTGTGGGCGCAACTTATAAAAGCTCGCGCTTCGGCAAGCGCTTCGGCGACGAGGGACTGAAGAAACAGATGCAGCGGCACACGGCGGACTTCAAGGCCGGCAAGTGGCAACCTGCCATTAAAAAGCAAGTTGAGGAGGCGATGAGCAGCGCACGTTCGCGCGGCGAGTTCACGGCAATGCTTGCCGCGCAAGGCGTCGGCGTAGTGTTCCGCGAGAACGAGGACGGGCGCATCTATGGCGTGACTTTCATCGACCACGGCAGGCGCGAGGCGTTCAACGGCTCACGCCTCGGCAAGGAATACTCCGCCAATGTGTTCGACAGACTGTTCAAATCGTGGGAGAACGGCAAAGGCATGGACGTTGGAACGGATGTCTTTGCAAAGGATTGGCAAGGACGGCAAGAGCGGAACATTGACGGAAACATTATCGAACAGGCCGCAGGAGCGTTGCAATTTGAGGCAAACCCGGCAACTGACTACGAGGAAGAGGCATTCCGCCGGCGCATGAACCGCAAGAAAAAGCCAGGCAAGCACAGGTCGCGCGGAATATAAGATACTGCCGACTGTAAACCGTATCAAAATCCACTGTTTTGCAAAAGGCGGCATATTGGACTGCAAAACACGGCAAATCGCAACGTAAAAAGTATTCTTTTGGAAGCCGAAAGGGCACCTTTTGGAACGTGCAAGGTAAAGTGTTGAAAATAAGAATGTTACCGGCATGGCAAAAATCAATGCCATATAGACGGACAAATATCAATGAAAGAAAGACGAATCGGAGGTCTGTCGCAACGTGACGGACTTCCACAAAACAAGGAAAACGTATGCAACAGGAAGACGACTTGAGGGCGCTGGCCAAGATAATGGAGTTCGGCCGCGCTGTGAGCATTTTTATTATGGTGGTGCACGTCTACGTGTTCTGCCACGAAAGCATAAGGGAATGGAACCTTGACATCGGCGTAATCGACCGAATAATACTTAACTTCAACCGCACTACGGGAATTTTCGGCAATACGCTGTGGAGCAAGCTAGCCGCCGTGTTGCTGTTAGCCATATCCTGCATGGGCACAATCGGCGTGAAGGGCGAGGGCATAACGTGGCGCAAGATACTCGCCGCGCTGTCCGTCGGCACTGCGTTGTTCTTCTTCAACTGGTGGCTGCTCGACCTGCGCCTGCCGCACGCGGCGGTCACGGCACTGTATGTTTCCACCCTTACCTGCGGCTATCTCGCTCTGCTTATGGCCGGACTGTGGATGAGCCGCCTGTTCAGGCACGGACTGATGAATGACGTTTTCAACACCGAAAACGAGAGCTTCATGCAAGAAACGCGCCTCATGGAGAACGAGTATTCCGTCAACCTGCCCACTCGCTTTATGTACGGCGGCAGGATGAACGACGGCTGGATAAACGTTGTAAACCCATTCCGCGCAACCATCGTGTTGGGCACGCCCGGCTCGGGCAAGTCATACGCCGTGGTGAACAACTACATCCGCCAGATGATTTCAAAGGGTTACAGTGCTTACATCTACGACTACAAGTTCGACGACCTGTCCGTCATAGCCTACAACACGCTGCTGCGCAACATGGACAAGTACGCCACAGCGCCGAAGTTCTACGTCATCAACTTTGACGACCCGCGCCGCTCGCACCGCTGCAACCCCATCAATCCCGACTTCATGACAGACATATCCGACGCTTACGAGGCGAGCTACACCATAATGCTCAACCTCAACCGCACGTGGATTGAAAAGCAGGGCGACTTCTTCGTTGAGTCGCCGATTATCCTGTTGGCGGCTATAATTTGGTACCTCAAAATATACAAGGGCGGCATATACTGCACCTTTCCGCACGCCGTTGAGCTGCTCAACAAGCCGTATGCCGACCTGTTCGTCATCCTCACGTCGTATCCCGAACTTGAGAACTACCTATCGCCGTTCATGGACGCATGGAAAGGAAATGCGCAAGACCAGCTCCAAGGCCAAATAGCATCGGCAAAAATCCCCTTGACGCGCATGATTTCACCGCAGCTTTACTGGGTGATGACTGGTGACGACTTCTCGCTCGACATCAACAATCCGCAGGAACCGAAGATACTTTGTGTCGGCAACAACCCCGACAGGCAGAACATCTATTCCGCCGCGCTCGGCCTTTACAACTCGCGGATAGTGAAGCTTGTGAACAAGAAAGGGAAGTTGAAGAGCGCGATAATAATCGACGAGCTGCCGACAATCTACTTCCGCGGCCTTGACAACCTCATCGCCACGGCGCGCAGTAACAAGGTGGCGGTGTGCCTCGGCTTCCAAGACTTCTCGCAGCTCAACCGCGACTACGGCGAGAAGGAGTCGGTTCGACAGCGATACCAGCGAACCATGATCTTTATACTGATAATTTTTCAGCGGCTTACCGTTCATCTGCGCCAGTATGTTGTTCATTGCGCAAGTCGCCATCTGGTGTGCAGCCTGAGCACGCGGCGGAACAAAGCCCCCTTCCGGACGCGGGCATGACGCGCAGTCGCCAATAGCGTAAATGTCTGGATCGCGGGTGGTTTGCAGCGTCGGTTCCACCACCAGCTGGTTGATACGGTTAGTTTCAAGACCACCGATATCTTTCAGGAAGTCTGGCGCTTTGATCCCGGCTGCCCACACCATCAGATCAGCCTCAATATATTCGCCATCTTTAGTGTGCAGGCCGCCTTCATCAGCACTGGTGACCATGGTTTGCGTCAGCACGCGAACGCCAAGTTTCGTTAGCTCGTTGTGGGCCGCAGCAGAGATACGTGGCGGTAATGCAGGCAAAATACGTTCTCCCGCTTCTACCAGCGTTACGTTCAGGGCTTCGTTGGTCAGGCCTTTGTAACCGTAGCTGTGCAGTTGCTTGACCGCGTTGTGCAATTCAGCGGAGAGTTCTACACCCGTCGCGCCGCCGCCGACAATCGCAATGTTCACTTTGCCATTTGCGCCCAGGTTGGCGGAGTATTTCAGGAAGAGATTCAGCATCTCCTGGTGAAAGCGACGCGCCTGGTGCGGGTTATCGAGGAAAATGCAGTTCTCTTTGACGCCTGGCGTATTGAAATCGTTAGAGGTGCTACCCAGCGCCATTACCAGGGTGTCATAGGCGATTTTACGTTCCGGAACCAGCAGTTCACCTTTCTCATCGCGCAGTTCTGCAATAGTGATTGTTTTCGCTTCACGATCAATATCAATGACGGAACCCAGCTGGAACTGGAAACCATGATTGCGCGCATGGGCCAGATAGCTCAACGCATCGACGCCTTCATCAAGCGAGCCAGTCGCCACTTCGTGCAGCAGCGGTTTCCACAGATGGCTGTGGTTACGATCGACCAGCGTAATTTTGGCTTTTTTCTTGCGTCCCAGCTTATGCCCCAGCTGTGTTGCCATTTCCAGCCCACCAGCACCGCCGCCGACAATCACAATCTTTTTCAATGGCGTAGTCAACGTGACCCCCTTAAATTTATTAACCAATTGTTAATTAATGGTTATTAACATAGCTCTTAATTAACAACAGGTTACAGCAATGAAAATGTTCTTCGCTATTGAGAATAACATGAATGGTGCATTGGTCATACCAAAATTGATGTTAATCAAGTTTTGTTGCTGAAAAGATAGGCGACTTTACCGGGTGAGATCAAAAAACAGAGTTTATTGTTTATTATTTGAGCAAGTCCGGAAGGGCGATATAGGGTGAAGCGTATATCGAGGGCGTTTGGTCGTCCTGATAAGAGGCGCATCAGGCATTGATGCTCGAATGTCGGATGCGGCGTGAACGCCTTATCCGACCCACAGAATCCGGAGCGCATCAGGTACCGGCAAGGTTACCTGATGCGACGAGGGCATTTACCCGAGGGTTTTGAACGCTTTAATGCGCTGTAAATGCGGGGAGATATTCTTGAATTTGTGCGTCTGCTCTTCGTCCCAGACAATCTCGTAATAATGATGCAGCTCTTCAGATGTCCGCTGGCTGTTAAGCGCTTCATCATTACGCGACAAAATCACCAGGCAACGATCGCGATTCTTCTCACGGAAGTTGGTCACACACTTAGTGGCAATATCGGCATACTCTTCCGGGCGATCAATCTTGCCTTCCATGTTCTCATAAGGGAACAAATTAGGGTTAAGATCACCTGGCGGATATCGCAAAGAAAACCAATCCGTTCCGCCCAGTATCCGCCCAGACCAACGCCGCAAATCAGCGGACGCTCGTCGACGTTCAGTTGCAACATTTTGTCCACTTCTTTGAGCAGATGCTGCATATCATGTTTCGGATGCCGCGTACTGTAGCTTATCAAGCGTACATCCGGGTCAATAAACTGCAATTGTAAGACTTTCTCGTGGTTACCCGGACTGTTAGAGTCAAAACCGTGTAAATAGATAATCATCGCTTCCTCACATAAGCCAGGGTTAGTGACCTACTTTCTCTTCCTGCCAGCGTTCATGTAACTGATTCAGACGGGCGCTGATCGCTTTCCAGCGAGCCGAGTCCATCAGTTCCTGTCGCGAAAATGAACCTTTATGATACAAACGTGTAACACGTTCTGCCTTGATCGGTGACAGATTATCTAACACGCTGACGGCCCCTTTACGATTATTGCAGACCAGGATCATATCGCAACCCGCATCCAGTGATGCCTGCCCGCGTTCAGCATAACTGCCCATAATCGCGGCACCTTCCATCGATAAATCGTCAGAGAAAATCACGCCGTCAAAACCCAGTTCCTGACGCAAAACGGTTTTCAGCCAGTAGGGAGAACCGCTCGCCGGACGCGGATCAACATCACTGTAGATCACATGCGCAGGCATAATGGCGTCGAGTTTATTTTCGCGGATTAAGGAACTGAAGACCGACATATCTTTAGCGCGAATCTCCGCTTGTGGACGTGGATCGCACGGTGTTTCTTTGTGTGAGTCTGCCGTTACTGCACCGTGTCCTGGGAAGTGTTTCCCGGTCGTTTTCATTCCGGCTTCATGCATACCATCAATAAACCGGCTGGCAATTGCCAGGGCTTTTTGTGGATCGGCATGATAAGAACGCTCGCCAATCGCCGCGCTGATATGCCCGACATCCAGCACAGGCGCAAAGCTGATATCAATATCCATAGCGATCATTTCGCTGGCCATCAACCAACCTGCCTCCTGCGCCAGTTTGCCACCCTCTTCCATTCCTGACAGCGCAGCGAATGATTGCGCCGCTGGCAAGCGGGTAAAACCTTCACGAAAACGCTGCACGCGTCCACCTTCCTGATCAACCGCCACCACCAGATGATTGCGCGAAGCTGCGCGGATCTGGCGCACCAGTTCACGTAACTGGGCAGGATCATGATAGTTACGCGTAAAGAGAATCAGCCCTCCCACCAGCGGATGCGCCAGTATTTCACGCTCTTCCGCGTCCAGTTCGTAACCTTCGACATCCAACATTACTGGACCCACACTGCTCTCCTTATTGTTTTATTAATAGCTGCCGCCAAGTGTCATCGGCCAGCCTGATAAATTGTTGATCGCCGGTTTGTCGCCAGCGGTACTCAAACCACCCTGCTTTGAGCATCAGCAGCCAGGGAAACCATCGCCTGACCTGACGCCATAATTGCGCCGGATAAATCTTCGCGCGAGTGGCATAGTCATTGACCAATTGCCGGTGCTGTTCAGTATTTTCCACCCACACCGCCGCCAGTTCCAGCGCGATATCACCATCTCCTGCATACTCCCAGTCGATGAGTTTTAACCCTGACGCGCTATGCACTAAATTTCCGGCGTGGACATCCATATGCAATGGACTTAAGCGTAAAGGCCGTGGTTCCCGCGCTTTGCGCAGACGTTTTAACATTCGCAGCCAACCCACTGTCCGCCGCGCCGGATCGCTTTGCTGCCAGTACAGTTCCAGTAACGGCAACAGCGTTATTCGCCAGCCAAAACGTGGTTGTTGATGTAGATAATACAGCAAGCCTGCCAGTTCGTTGGTATCCGGCAAATACGTTTTTACCGCGCCGGGCAGATAGTCGACTACCATCCAGTCACGGAGATATAAATGCGGCTTCGGTGCAATGCTTGCGGGTAGTTGTGATAAAGCCCGATACTGGCGCAAGAACGCGGACTGCGGCGCATCAGGATCGTGCGGCTGACGCACAACAAAACGCTGGCCCTGATGTTCAATGAGAAAACTACCGCCACTAAGCCCACTATTAAACGTCGTGACGGGATGAAACTGCGGGAAAAAGCGCGACAGCAATTCGTCGCGCGTGATGGGATTATTGCTGCGAAACGGCACCTTTACCTGACCAGATAATTTCGCCCGTCTGCACCAGCATCAGCTGCATTTGTAGGGTCGGAGCGTTAACGTTGCCAGAGGCGCTGGAGTACAGCACGTAATGAGCGCCGACATTGCGGGCAATGCCTATGGCTTTACTACGGGTGCCTAAACTGTCCTGCGGCGACAAACCTAACTGTTGCTTAGCCATCGACAGCTGCTGGGCGGAAACCAGGGTAAATTTCCCGTTATTAGCCAGCGCATTTCGCAGCGTTTCGGTCGCTTCTGCGGCATTCAGCGAACCGTTAGTACGGTTGTTAACGCTATCAACCAGAAGGACGCTACCCGCAGTCACCCCGTCAGCCCCAAGCATCTTACTGACCATCGGCTGCATTGCGCCATTCCAGTCATAATGGCGAATATGCGGCGCAGGCGGTGCAGTTTGATCTTCGTGCTCAATTGGGCCTGGTTGCTGCGGGATCGTCGGCACCGAGGGCACTGTGGGGACAGGCTGTTGTGGCTCGGCTGGTTGTTCCGGCGCTGGTTTCACTTCTTCTACCGGTGCAGGTTCACGTTGCCCCACACACCCGGCGAGAAACATCGCCAGCGCGGTAATCAAGGCGTAGCGACTCATTTTTGTCATCAAGATTCACCCCTTACAAATATAGATAAAGTCTGACTTTGTGCGCCCCCAGAAAATTGGCGCTGCCGTACAGCGTTACCGCCGAATGTGCGGGAATGGTAACGCTGCGTGGCCTTTCCAGAGGATGCATCTCCAGCCCTCTGGCGTCATACCAGTAAAAACGATAATGAACGGTAACGGGTTCTTGCCTTTCGTTATAAAGCGTTGAGGATGCTGAAGGTTGAATATCAGACGTCGAAAGGAAGGGCTTTTCTGCACTGATGCCCGCAGCCAATAAAGATGACTCCATCACCAGCGATTGCTCATCATTCACCGGAATTTCCGGATGTGAACGACAGCCCACCAGCAGTAACAACGCCAGAGACACCAGCCCAAAGCATCCTTTTCTCATCGTTACAGACCTTTATGCGCCAGCATTGGTCCCAGCGGACGGCCACCCAACAAGTGCATATGGATGTGGTAAACCTCTTGTCCGCCATGGCGGTTGGTATTCATGATCAGACGATAGCCATCTTCGGCAATACCTTCTTGCTCAGCAATTTTTGCCGCTACGGTGATCATGCGTCCCAGCGCCTGCTCATGCTCAGCTGACACGTCGTTCACAGTCGGAATGAGGATATTCGGAATGATCAGAATATGCGTTGGCGCTTGCGGCGAAATATCGCGAAACGCCGTTACCAGATCATCCTGGTAGACGATATCGGAGGGGAGCTCACGACGAATAATTTTGCTGAATATAGTTTCTTCTGCCACGACATTTTCCTTTTTCAAATAGCCATGCGTTGCGCCATGCTACGCCGCGCCACACTGCGAGTATAGAGTATGGTCGAGTTAAACCTGCTCTTTCAACCTTAACTCACGATTTCTTAAGCAAAAAATCGTTTTGCTGCCGTATATATCGCCATTATTCCCATTTCTGCCTGCGAATGCGCTGAAAAGACATTCTCTGTTTGGTTTACACGTCAAATATGAATGCGTATATTTCTCATTTGCATTTACATACAAAATTATTCGCACACTAAATATAACCGCTCATCACCCTCCTCCGGCATGAGCCTGACGACAACATAAACCAAGAGATTTCAAATGCTTTCAACACAATTTAACAGGGATAATCAATATCAAGCCATCACCAAACCGTCACTACTTGCCGGTTGCATAGCACTGGCACTATTACCTTCTGCCGCTTTTGCTGCACCAGCCACTGAAGAAACGGTGATTGTTGAGGGTTCAGCCACAGCTCCAGAAGATGGCGAAAATGATTACAGCGTAACGTCTACCTCTGCGGGTACCAAAATGCAGATGACTCAACGTGATATTCCTCAGTCGGTCACTATTGTTAGCCAGCAGCGGATGGAAGATCAGCAGTTACAAACGCTGGGCGAAGTGATGGAAAACACGCTGGGGATCAGCAAAAGTCAGGCGGATTCCGATCGTGCTCTTTATTATTCCCGCGGATTCCAGATCGATAACTATATGGTTGATGGTATCCCCACCTATTTTGAATCGCGCTGGAATCTGGGCGACGCACTTTCTGATATGGCACTCTTTGAACGCGTAGAAGTAGTGCGTGGCGCGACAGGACTCATGACCGGGACGGGTAATCCATCTGCGGCAATTAATATGGTTCGAAAACAGGTAATGACTCCAACTTACTGATAGTGTTTTATGTT
>ERZ791741.2533-NODE-2533-length-12842-cov-3.325174_pt1 | contig 12842 bp, 9 predicted proteins | sample MGYA00510040_ERZ791741 | MGnify/ENA primary metagenome ERZ791741 (study PRJEB30046, sample SAMN00791960) | human gut metagenome | study: EMG produced TPA metagenomics assembly of the A metagenome-wide association study of gut microbiota in type 2... | reverse complement strand
CAGGGCGCAACATTCGGCGCAGCCGTCGCTAAAACAGGTTATACCAAAAAAGCCAAAAGAACATTGATTACACGAGCTATAAAAAAACAAGTTGATTTAATTATTGTTACTTTTAATTGTGGAAATGATTTTGAGTTTCATCAAAAAAAGTATGAGGAATGTTTTAAAAATTATGAAAAACTTGTGTTGTTTGATAAAGGGGTTAGAAATATTAAAGGAAACTGGTACTTGTTTGAAAATGATTTGTTGATGTCAAAAGAAAAGGATGAAAGTGTAAGTTATTTGATTCATAATGAAGAAATGTTTATTTATAGAAATCAAACGTATATTAAAAAAATTAAATTAAAGAGATATCGGTTTAGAGATTTTTATTTAATGATCTTAAAGGATCTAGTTTATGAATAAGATTTTTCATTATGGGATTATTCTTTTTATTATTGTTGGTTTGATTTTTAATAAACAAGAAGCCATGTTAAAAGCTCTTTTACAAACACCTTTTGATGTCTTTGAACTTTGTAAAACACTTATTTTAAGTATTTGTTTATGGAATGGTTTATTAAAAATAATTCAGGCTTCAAATATGATGAATCATTTAAATTTTCTATTTAAACCACTATTACGTTGGATCTATGGACGATGTATTCAAGATGAACAAATCTATCAATCACTATCTTCAAATTTGATTGCTAATCTATTAGGACTTGGAACACTTGCTACAATGAGTGGTTTACAAGCAATTTCTAAATTAAAAGAAAAGAATTTAAATAAAATTATTAAAGAATCATATAGCACATATTTAAAATCAGAAAAAAAGAAAAAGGATCAAAAAGATATATTATATCTAGATTACTCTTGTAAAAAGATTTATAAACAATATGTTGTTGTTGAATTAGATTATAAGCGTATTAATGAAGATGAGACAAAAACAAAAGCAACAAAATCTATAATGACATATGATTGTAAAACAAATCAATTAGTTGCTTTAAAAGATTGTTTACATGGTAAATATGGAGATTTATTAAATACATTGGGTGTAAATGAATATAACAAAGAATCAACATTAATAAAAGTTGATAAAGATAGTTTTACATATTATACAGATGATACATTAAAAAATAAAATTGTTATTAATTATAAAGAATATAAAGATTACATAAAATTAGCAAATAAAAATATTCCATCTAATGCACCATTAGGTGTCAAAGCACCTAAGTTAATGAAAGTAGATCCAAAGAAAAAAATGGTTGCTATTACATTGGATGATGGACCACATAAAACATTAACAGAAAGAGCAATGAATGCATTTGAAAAATATAATGGTCGAGGAACATTCTTCGAATTAGGTCAAAACATGAATCTTTATCCAGATGTTGTTAAATCAGTTTATGAAAGAGGACATGAGATAGCAAGTCATACATATCAACATGCACAACTTACAAAATTAGATGCAACTGCATTAGATGAAGAAATTAAGAAAACACAAGATGCTTGTTTTAAAGCAACAGGTACTGAACCGACACTTGTTAGACCTCCATATGGAGCAAAAAATGATGCAGTTAAATCAGCCTTCAACACATATGGTTTAAGTATGATTTTATGGGATGGAGATACAGAAGATTGGCGTTATAGTAAAGCAACAGATGGTGCACAAATAGTATGTAATAATATTATAAGAGATGCTAAAGCAAAAACTGGTGATGGTAATATTGTCTTGATTCATGATATTCATGAAAATTCTGTTGCTGGATTAGAAATGGCTTTAGATCAATTAAGTAAAGAAGGTTATCAATTTGTTACTGTATCTGATTTAATCAAATATAAAGGACATTCTGAATATAAATAGTATAGTTTAGGCTATACTATTTTTGTTTCACGTGAAACATATTTTTATTCAAACAACTCATTGACATTGATTTAAGGGTTTGATAAAGTTAATAAGGATATAATAAATACGAAGAATGGAAGATGTTAAAGCAAAACATTTAGAGAGCTGATGGCTGGTGAAAATCAGTATGTTAAACTTTAAGAGATGGCCCAGGAGTAGTTATTTCAAATAGTTAGAAATAATCGTTAACTGCGTTAAAGTTTTGAGTGACACAGCAATGTGTAAAAAAGGTGGTACCGCGATTATTCGTCCTTTTATAAGGGCGTTTTTTATTTTTATAAAGGAGATTAGAAGATGAAAGACGAAAAAGATTATTATCTTACAACAGCAATTACTTATACTTCAGGTAAACCTCATATTGGAAATACTTATGAAATTATTTTAGCTGATGCAATTGCTCGTTTTAAAAGACAAGAAGGGTACAATGTTCGATTCCAAACAGGAACAGATGAACATGGACAAAAAATTGAAATTAAAGCTAAAGAAGCAGGAATTGAACCAAAGCAATATGTAGATCAAGTTGCAGGTGTAGTTAAAAATATTTGGGATATGATGGATACATCGTATGATCGATTCATGAGAACAACTGATGAATATCATGAAAAACAAGTACAAAAAATCTTTAAAAAATTATATGACAAAGGTGATATTTATTTAGGTCATTATGAAGGTAAATATTGTACAGCATGCGAATCATTCTTTACTGAATCACAATTAGTTGATGGTAAATGTCCTGATTGTGGGGGAGATGTACATGATGCCAAAGAAGAAGCATACTTCTTTAAATTATCTAAATATCAAGATCGTTTAATTAAACATATCGAAGATCATCCAGAATTTATTCAACCAGTTTCAAGAAAAAATGAAATGATGAATAACTTCTTAAAACCAGGATTACAAGATTTATGCGTTTCTAGAACATCATTTAAATGGTCTATTCCAGTTGATTTTGATCCTAAACATGTTGTTTATGTATGGATTGATGCCTTAACAAACTATATTACAGGACTTGGATATGATGCAGATGGAAATCATGGTGAATTATATAAAAAATACTGGCCTGCTGATTTACATTTAATTGGTAAAGATATCGTTAGATTTCATACAATTTATTGGCCAATTATGTTAATGGCATTAGATATTCCATTACCTAAACAAGTATTTGGACATCCATGGTTATTACAAGGTGAAAGTAAAATGTCCAAATCAAAAGGAAATGTTATCTATGCAGATGATTTAGTAGATATCTTTGGTGTTGATGCAGTAAGATATTTCGTATTACATGAAATTCCATATGATAATGATGGAAGTATTACATGGGATTTATTAGTAGAAAGAATTAATAGTGATCTTGCTAACGTTTTAGGAAACTTAGTTAATAGAACAATTGCTATGTCTAATAAATACTTTGGTGGTATTGTAGAAAACAAAAACGTATGTGAAGACGTAGATCAAGAATTAAAAGATTTAGCGTTAGCTATGCCAGCTAAATCTATTGCTAAAATGGATGAATTCAAAGCATCAAATGCATTAGATGAAATCTTCAACTTATTAAGAAGAACAAACAAATATATTGATGAAACAATGCCATGGGCATTAGCTAAAGATGAAACTAAAAAAGATCGTTTAGCTACAGTATTATATAACTTAATTGAAGCAATCAGATTCTCAGCAGTTATGCTATATCCATATATGCCTTCAACAGCTACAAAAATCTTAGATCAAATTAATACAGATCAACGTGATTTTGAAAGCTTAAAAGAATTTGGTAAATATGCAAATGGTACAAAAGTTGTTGAAAAACCAGAAATGTTATTTGCTAGATTAGATCCAAAAGAGGTTGCTAAAAAAGTAGAAGTTATTGAAGCAAAACAAAAAGCTTCTATCAAAGCTGTAAAAGAAAAGAAAGAAAAAGAAGCTAAAGAAACAAAAGAAGAAATTACAATTGATGACTTCTCTAAAATTCAATTAAAAGTAGGAAAAGTTATTAAATGTGAAAAACATCCAAATGCTGATAAATTATTAGTAAGCCAAATTGATGTTGGTGAAGAAACACCAAGACAAATCGTAAGTGGTATTGCTGATGTTTATTCACCAGAAGAATTTACTGGTAAAAAAGTTATTGTTGTAACAAACTTAAAACCAGCTAAATTAAGAGGCGTAGAATCACAAGGTATGGTTCTTGCCGGTGGAGATAAAAAAGTATTAGGTGTTGTAGATGCAGGAAAATTACCAGTAGGTACAACAATCAGATAATCTAAAATCGCATGATTTCATGCGATTTTTTTTCTATTTCATCTATATTTTTTTATTTAACTATAATATAATATCCAAGTACAAAGTAAAATTGAATAATATTTATAGGTTTTAAATATTTAATATTTAAATTAAAAAGGAATCAGGTGAAATACCTGAACGGTCCCGCCGCCGTAATGTGGAGAATAAGTATCAAAGTCACTGGGAAACTGGGAAGACGCTTAAACAATGAAACAGAGTCGGAATACTTGCCTATATCTAAGGATACACTTTACGGAGTATAAAGTAGTTCTTCTAGATGAACTAGGATAACTATGCCTAGTTTTTATTTAGGAGTTATTTAATTTGAAAGGGGAAAGAATATGAAAATGAAAAAAATTGTATGCAGTCTTATGATTTCAGTATTATGTTTTATGACTGCTATTTCTGGTGTATCGGCAGCTTCTTATGATACATCAAAAATTAATGATGCTTATTCTAAAGTTGTTGAATATTATAAAAATAACAATACTTTAAATAATGCAGATAAAATTCTTGCTGTAGAATCTTTAGGGTTAGAAGCAGAAAGTAATCAATTTGATATTTCTTCAGTAGATTTTAGTAAAACATCACTTTCTAAAAAAATTGTAACAGAAGTTTTATTAGGAATTGATCCTACAGAAGACAAAGAAACATTAGAAAGCCAAATTGATGAAAATGGTAATGTTGAAGGTAGCTGGGGAGCTTCTTCAGATATTTGGACATTATATGCTTTATATGCTACATCATCAGAAAAAACAAATTTACTTGCTGATAAGTTAAATACAGATTTAGCATCATCTAGTGTTTGTGGTTATGAATGGGGTGGAGTTTACTATGCTGACTATGATACTACAGGATGGGTTATCGAAGGTTTAGCAGTTGTTAATAAAGAAAAATATGCCACTACTATTAATAAAGCAATTGATTATATAAAAAGTAATACAACTGTAAAAACAACAGGATGGATTACTACTGATAATGTAGATACTCAATCTCAAGTATTAGAAGGAATGTTTGCTTATGATGCAAATGCTTTATTAAATGATAATTATACTATTCATCCAGTTGATTGCCTTTTAAATACACAATTAAGCGATGGTTCATTCCCAAGTAGTTATAATGCTGAATATACTACTGCAGAAGTAGCAAAAACATTAGGTACATATAAAAATGGATCAGTAATTATTAAGGCAAAAAAAGCATATGATAAAATATTAAATCCAGAAGAACCTGATAATAAACAACCAACAAATGCTAATAGTACAGTTCAGTCAACACAACCAACTGAAAATTCAAATAAAAAATCTACTTCAGTAAAAACTGGAGATGAAACTAACATTGTTATCTTTGTTTCATTATCAATGGTATCTGGTGGATTATTCTTAGTATTAAGAAAAGAATATGAAAGAGTTCATTAATAAAATAAAAAATATGGATAAAACAAAAAGAATTGTAATATTATTTATTACAATTTCTTTTGTTTTTATTGGTGGTTTTTCAATTTATAATGGAGTTACTGGAAATTATCAAGATAATTCAGTAGCTCAAGTAAGTTCTATAAAAGAAAAAAATACTAAGGAAAAGAAAGAAGAAAAAAAATCAAAATCAGAAGAAGTTAATCAAACAGAAAAAAAGAAAGAAACTACACAAAAAGAAGAACAATCATCTTCTCAAGAAAACAATAAACAAACATCTTCTGAAGAAAAAAAAGAATCAACAAATAATGAAAAAAAATCTACAAATACTACTGTACAAAGCAGCAGTAAGAACAGTAATGTAAATCATTCACAAAGTTCTACTAGTAATTCTCAAACAAATAGTGGACAATCAAGTAACAAACAATCTCAAAATTCTTCTAGTAATACCAATCAACAACCAAATACGGAAAAAATAAATATAAGTATTCAAGTTATTGGGATGGGAAATACAATGATGTCTGGAACATTAAATGTTGATAAAAATAGTAATGCATTAAGTGTTTTAAAAACTTTAGCAGCTAAGAATGGAAAAGAAGTAGCTGGAAGTGATTACTATGTTTCAGGAATAGGTGGTTTATATGAAAAACAACATGGACCAATGTCAGGATGGATGTATAGTGTTAATGGTGTTGCACCTAATAAAGCAGCCATAAAATATGATTTAAATGACGGTGACCAAGTTGTTTGGTATTATGTAAATTATAATTAAGGAAATAAATTATGCATTCAAATAAAGTAAAAGAAATAAGTTTAATAGGAATATTAGCGGCAGTTAATATTGCTTCACGTATATATTTACAATTCTTACCCAATATTAAACCTGTAACATCTATTATTATTATATCAGTTATGTTATTTGGTTTAGGATTTGGTGTTAAGTTAAGTGTTGTTACAACAGTAGTTTCTAATTTATTTTTAGGAATGGGAACATGGACTTTTTTCCAAATTCTTGCATGGGTTGTGATTTGTTTGATTACACAGGTTTTATTAGATTTTTTAAAGAAGATACATAAGGAACCAAAACTGTTTCCTATGGCTATTTTTTCCTTTTTTATGGGATATGTCTTTGGTATAGTTGTTTCTCTAGAACAATTGATGTTAGGTGGTCCTTCTTTATATATTGTTTATTATATGGCAGGATTGTTATTTGATACATTTCATGCGGTTGGGAATTTTTGTTTTTATTTAATATGTGCACCAATTTTAATGAAAGTATTAAAAAAGGAATCAGAAAGAATAAGATTAAAACAAGACTAAGTTCTTGTTTTTCTTTTTGATTGAATTATAATAAAGTAAGAATTTATCATGAAAGGATGATTTTATGATTGTAAATGAAGAAGCAGTTAAAAAGATATTAGAGGAAGTAAAACCAGCAAAATTAGTTGCAGCTACAAAATATGTAGATGTTAAAGAAATTGAAAAATTAGAAAAATTAGGAGTTACTTGTTTTGGTGAAAACAGAGTACAAGCCTTTTTAGAAAAGTATGAAAATTATCATGGTAATGGTGAGTTTCAATTTATTGGAACTCTACAACCAAATAAAGTGAAATATATTATTGATAAGGTGACATTGATTCATGCAGTAGATCGTTATTCTTTATTAAAAGAAATTGAAAAACAAGCCGCTAAAAGAGATTTAGAAATGCCTGTTTTAATTCAAGTAAATATTGCTAAAGAAGAAAGTAAACATGGTTTTGAAGTAGAAGAAATTGATGAAGTATTTAATAGTTTAAAAGATTATCCTCATGTCAAAGTAAGAGGACTTATGATGATGGCACCACATATTGAAAGTAGTGAAACTGAAAGGTATTTTAAAATGACACAAGAGCTTTTACAAAGACTTCAAAAAGATTATCCAATGTATCAATTGGATCAGTTATCAATGGGAATGTCTAATGATTATCATGAAGCTTTAAAACATGGATCAACAATGATTAGAATTGGAAGTGCTTTATTTAAATAGATATGAAAATATCTATTTTTTTGTTTAAATAATAAAATTTCAAATAATTTGACATAGTGTGACAAAAGCGTATAATGTTAGCAGCCGAACAAAAAAGGAGACATTTATGGAACATCGAATAGGAATGGAAATACGTGTTTTGTCTAAATATATGGGACGTTATTTAGATGATATTCATGGTATTGATTGTATGTTATCAGGACCGCAGGGGTTAATTCTTATTTATTTATGTGAAAATGATGAAGAAGTTTATCAAAAAGACATAGAAAAATATTTTAATATTAGAAGATCAACTGCAACAGGTCTTTTAAATTCTTTAGAAAAGAACGGATATATCACAAAAGAACCTGTTGAAAATGATAAACGTATGAAAAAAATCAAAGCAACTGAACATGCGTATAGTACAGTAGAAAAGATTGATAATCATGTTATTCAATTAGAAAAAATTATGTTAGATGGAATTGATGAAAAAGAAGTGAAACAATTTAGAAATACGATTTCTAAAATGACACTTAATTTAGTAAAGGAGTCAAAAAATGGATAAATTATATTACATGGGAATTGATGTAGGATCAACAACAGTAAAATTATATGTGGAAGATCAAGAACATCAATGTATCTATTCAAAATATCAAAGACACTACTCTGATGTTAAACCAGCAATAGAAAGTCTAATTAAAGAAGTTCAAGAACACTATGGAAACTTACCAGTTAAAGTAGTTATGACTGGATCAGGTGGGCTTTCTTTATCAAAACACTTAAATGTAGAATTCGTTCAAGAAGTGATTGCTTGTACAAAGACAGTAGAAACATATATTCCTGAATGTGATGTCGCAATCGAATTAGGTGGAGAAGATGCAAAAATCACTTATTTTGAATCAACTCTTGAACAAAGAATGAACGGAACTTGTGCAGGTGGTACAGGAGCTTTTATTGATCAAATGGCTTCTTTATTACAAACAGATGCTGCAGGATTAAATGAACTAGCTAAAAACTATGAAACAATTTATCCAATTGCTTCTCGTTGTGGTGTTTTCGCAAAAACAGATATCCAACCATTAATCAATGAAGGTGCAGCAAGAGAAGATATTGCTATTTCTATTTTCCAAGCAGTTGTTAATCAAACAATTAGTGGTCTTGCTTGTGGTAAACCTATTCGTGGTAAAGTTGCTTTCTTAGGTGGTCCTCTTTATTTCTTAGATCAATTACGTGCACGTTTTATTGAATCATTAAATTTAAAAGATGAAGATGTTATCTTTCCTCAAAACTCACAATTATTCGTTGCTATGGGAGCTTGTTTACTTGCTAGAGAAGATAAAATTAAACAAACAAGTATAGATGAATTAGTGAATATTTTAGATTCATTAAAAGATGGTATTTCTGATGAAACAGATACTTTGAAACCATTATTTGAAACAGAAGAAGATCGTATTGAATTTAGAAATAGACATTATCGTACTAAAGTAAAGAAAAGAGATTTAAATACATATCAAGGAAAAGCTTTCTTAGGTGTAGATGTTGGTTCGACAACATCTAAAGCTGTATTAGTTGATGAAGATGGTTCTGTATTATATACATTCTATTCATCTAATGAAGGAAATCCAATTGAAGTTGTTCGTAAGATCTTAAAAGAAATCTATGAAATCTTACCTAAAGGAGTAGAACTTGTTCATGCTGGTTCAACTGGATATGGTGAAGCTTTAATTAAATCTGCATTTAAAATGGATGTCAGTGAAGTAGAAACAATTTCTCACTTTACAGCCGCTAAATATTTTAAAGATGATGTTTCATTTATCTTAGACATCGGTGGACAAGATATGAAAGCTATCAAGATCGAAGATGGTATTATTCAAGATATTTTATTAAATGAAGCTTGTTCATCAGGATGTGGCTCATTTATTGAAACATTCGCAAAATCATTAGGGTATAATGTTGCTGATTTCGCTAATCTAGCTTTACAATCAACATCACCAATTGATTTAGGATCACGTTGTACTGTATTTATGAACTCTAAAGTAAAACAAGCACAAAAAGAAGGAGCTAAGATTGAAGATATTTCTGCAGGTCTTGCTTATTCTGTTATTAAAAATGCTTTATATAAAGTTATTAAATTACGTTCGCCTGAAAGTATTGGTAAATCAGTATTAGTACAAGGTGGAACATTCTATAATGAATCTGTTTTAAGAGCTTTTGAACAAGAAACAGGAATCAAAGCGATTCGTCCAGATATCGCTGGATTAATGGGTGCTTTTGGTATTGCTTTAATTGCTAGAGAAAGATATCAAGGACAAGGAACAACATTACTTAATAAGGAACAAGTTGATGCTTTCGGTTATGAAAGTACCATTCGTTATTGTCAAAAATGTACAAATCATTGTATGTTAACAGTTTCTTCATTTAATGATGGTAGTGAACATATCAGTGGAAACAGATGTGAAAGAGGAGCAAACTTACCTCCTAAATCAAAACAATTACCAAACTTATATGATTATAAATATCGTCGAGTTTTCAATTATCGTTCATTAACGGCTAAAGAAGCAAAACGTGGAACAGTAGGTATTCCTCGTGTCTTGAATATGTATGAAAATTATCCTTTCTGGCATACATTATTTACTGATTTAAAATTCAGAGTAGTCTTATCACCACGTTCAAGTAAAAAAATCTATGAAAAAGGAATTGAATCTATTCCATCAGAAAGTGTATGTTATCCAGCTAAATTATCACATGGACATATTGAAAGTTTAATTGAAAAAGGAATTAAATATATTTTCTATCCTTCAGTAGCTTATGAAAGAAAAGAAAATGTTACTCAAGGAAATCATTACAACTGTCCAGTCGTAACTTCTTATCCAGAAGTTATTAGAAATAACGTAGATAACTTAGAAACAAATGAAATCATCTTTAGAAATCCATTCATAGATTTAAGTAACCGAAAAACAATGTTTACAAACTTAAAAGATGAATTTAAATCATTTGGAATTAGTGATAAAGAATTAAAAGCAGCAATTGAACATGCTTATGAAGAACTACAACAATGCCGTTTAGATATTCAAGGAGAAGGGGAAACAGTCCTTGCATATTTAAAAGAAAATAATATGACAGGTGTTGTTTTATCAGGTAGGCCATATCATGTCGATCCAGAAATCAACCATGGTTTAGCTGATTTAATCACTGGTGAAGGAATGGCTGTTTTAACAGAAGATAGTGTTTGTCATTTAGATAAAGAATTAGAAGAATTACGTGTTGTCGATCAATGGACATATCATTCAAGAATGTATCATGCAGCATCCTTTGTTTCATCTCAACCAAATCTACAATTAATTCAATTAACATCATTTGGTTGTGGGTTAGATGCTGTAACATCAGATCAAGTAGCTGAAATCTTAAATGCGAGAAACAAGATTTATACACTTATTAAAATTGATGAAGGAAGTAACTTAGGTGCTATTCGTATCCGTATCCGTTCCTTAAAAGCAACAATTGATAAACAAGAAAATAAAGAAATTGATTTATCTAAAAAATATAAACCAGTGAAAGTACCATTCACTAAAGAAATGAAAGATGATCGTTGGACGATTCTATGTCCACAAATGTCACCAATCCATTTCCAATTTGTTGAAAAAGCAATGCAAGAAAGTGGTTATAACTTAAAAGTCTTACCATCAGTAGATAAAGAAGCTACAGAAGCTGGATTAAAATATGTCAACAATGATGCCTGCTATCCAAGTATCCTTGTTGCTGGACAAATGATGGAAGCTTTAACAAGCGGTGAATATGATGTCAACAAAACAGCCTTGATCATTTCTCAAACAGGTGGTGGATGTCGTGCGACAAACTATATCGGATTTATCCGTAAAGCTTTAAAAGATGCTGGTTTAGAACAAGTACCAGTTATCAGTGCCAACTTACAAGGTATCGAATCAAACCCAGGATTTAAAATTACCTACCCACTTGCTAAGAAAGTTATCATTGGAGCAATGTATGGAGATTTATTCATGAGAGTCCTTTATCGTGTAAGACCATATGAAAAAGAAAAAGGAAGTGCTAATAGACTTTATCAATCATGGGTAGAAAAATGTATGAAAAATATTGAAACAGGTAGCATGAAAGAATTTAAGAAAAATGTTTATCAAATCGTAAAAGATTTTGATGAATTACCTTTATTGGATATCAAGAAACCAAGAGTTGGTTTAGTAGGAGAAATCCTTGTTAAATTCCATCCAACTGCTAATAATCAAATTGTTGATATTATTGAAAGAGAAGGTGGAGAAGCGGTTATGCCAGATTTAATTGATTTCTTCCAATATTGTTTCTATTCAACAACATTTGAAAGAAAACATTTCAATGCGACAGCTAAAGCTACTAAGCTATGTGAATTCGCAGTTAAAGCCGTTGATTTCTTAAGAAAAGATATGATCAAAGCTTTAGAAAAATCAAAACGTTTTGCTCCACCAGCTTCTATTGAACATCTTGCTGATAAAGCCAAAGAAGTTGTTTCAATTGGTAACCAAACAGGTGAAGGTTGGTTCTTAACTGGTGAAATGATTGAACTTATTGAAAGTGGAGCACCAAATATTGTATGTATGCAACCATTTGGATGTTTACCTAACCATGTTACTGGTAAAGGAGCAATCAAAGCTTTAAGAAAGAAATATCCTCAAAGTAATATTGTTGCTGTAGATTATGATCCAGGAGCAAGTGAAGTTAACCAATTAAATCGTATTAAATTAATGTTATCGACAGCATTTAAAAACTTAAATAAATAGAAAAATAGTGGTTCATTTTTGAACCACTATTTATATTTTGATAAGATTGCAGGTTGATAACATCATATTTGTTTTATTAATTGAATAATGATTTTTAATAGCACAAATGATTAAACTATCTCTACTTTCTTTATAGGATAATGTTTCACATTCAGCAAGAGAAAGCATAAAGTTTGTTTTCTTTAAATCAATATTTAAAACTAAACTCATTTGAATAAGATCATCTCTTTGAGGTTGAATTTTTCCATTAAGAATACCATTCAAAGTGTTTTCATCAATTTTTGTTTCATTATATAACTTGATTGTAGGAATACAGTAATATCCTAATAAAGCATAAAAATAAGTTAAAAAATCTAAATTTGGAAATTCGTGTTTTACTTCATCAATATTGGCACATGTATCAACAAGCATAAATAATCTATCGGCATTCATCATATCACCTACTTATTATAATTTTAACCCCTTTTAAATCA
>ERZ791741.2519-NODE-2519-length-12899-cov-4.340470_pt1 | contig 12899 bp, 8 predicted proteins | sample MGYA00510040_ERZ791741 | MGnify/ENA primary metagenome ERZ791741 (study PRJEB30046, sample SAMN00791960) | human gut metagenome | study: EMG produced TPA metagenomics assembly of the A metagenome-wide association study of gut microbiota in type 2... | reverse complement strand
TAAGGTCCTGGGCCCCAAGGGCCTGATGCCCTCCCCCAAGGCCGGCACCGTCACCCCCGACGTGGCCAAGGCCGTGCAGGAGGTCAAGGCCGGTAAGATCGAGTACCGCCTGGACAAGACCAACATCATCCACTGCCCCATCGGCAAGGTGTCCTTCGGCCCCGAGAAGCTGACTGAGAACTATAACGCGCTGATGGGCGCCATCGTGAAGGCGAAGCCTGCCTCCGCCAAGGGCCAGTATATTCGCAGCTGTGTAGCCGCGTCCACCATGGGCCCCGGCGTGAAGATGAACACGGCGAAGATGATCTGAGGCTGTTCGGAGGGGAGCTGGCTCTCCTCCGAACACCCCATCGCCGCGTCAAAACAAACTGCGCTTCATCCGTTTCTGCCTGTGGTGAAACCGGATACTGCTCCGTTTGTTTTTCCTTTTCCGACAAAAGCTGGGCTTTTGTTGGGGCCCGACGTGGTCACTGGCGTGCGCACCCCGGTGCGCGGGACGATGAATTTTCGCCGCACACATGTTGCGGCAAAATGATTCGGTTTTCGTCTTCCGCTGCAGGCGGAAGAACCGGAAAAAACCGGAGGTTTTTCCGGGCATTTTTCCCGGTCCTGTGGGATCTGGGGAAATCTGTTATTTAGTTCTTGACAAATCGTCGAGAATTAAATATAATACCAGATGCGTTCCAAAGACAGCAGGTGGCATGAGCCATAAATCCTGCCGAGGGCGGCAAACTTGATTTGCTATCCGTCCCTGTGTCTTTGCGCACAGGGACGGTTCCTTTTTTTGAACGCACCGACAATTTTCCTGGAGGTGAACACTAGAATGCCTAACGCAAAGGTCTTATCTGAAAAGCAGGCCATCGTGGCCGAGCTGACTGAGAAGATCCAGAAAGCTTCCGCCGGCGTGCTCGTGGATTACAAGGGCATCACCGTTGAGGAGGACACCGCGCTGCGCAGAGAGTGCCGGGAGAACGGCGTCGATTACGCCGTTGTCAAGAACACCCTGCTCCGCTTTGCCTTCAACAACACCGGCCTGAACGAGCTGGACGATCTGCTCAACGGCACCACGTCTCTGGCTCTGTGTGAGGAGGATGTAGTCGCTCCCGCCCGCGTCATGAGCGACTATGCCAAGAAGCTGAACGACAAGTTCGAGATCAAGGGCGGCTTTATGGACGGCAAGCCCGTCTCTCTGGAGACCATCCAGTCTCTGGCTTCCATCCCCGCTCTGCCCGTTCTGCGCGCCCAGTTCCTGGGTACTATGCTGGCTCCCATTACCGGTCTGGCTGTGGTCCTGAAGCAGATCGCCGAAAAGGGCGGCGAGCCCGTGGCTGTCGCTGCCGAGGAAGCTGCCCCCGCCGCTGAGTAATTGAGGCGGCAAGTTCTTACTTTTAAATTTTACAATTAGGAGGCTATTACAATGTCTGAGAAAGTTACCGCTATGATCGAAGAGATCAAGGGCCTGACCGTTCTGGAGCTGAGCGAGCTGGTGCACGCTCTGGAGGAGGAGTTCGGCGTTTCCGCCGCCGCTATGGCTGCTCCCGCCGCCGGCGCTGCTGCCGCTCCCGTGGAGGAGAAGACTGAGTTTGACGTGGTCCTGGCCGGCTTCGACGCCGCTGCCAAGATCAAGGTCATTAAGGTTGTCCGCGAGATCACCGGCCAGGGCCTGGCCGAGGCCAAGGCTACTGTCGAGGGCGCTCCCAAGACCCTGAAGGAGGGTGCTTCCAAGGAGGACGCCGAGGCTCTGAAGGCTCAGCTGGAAGAGGCTGGCGCCAAGGTCGAGCTGAAGTAATCGAACTTCCATACTTGGGCTTCTGCCTTTTATCCTAGGCAGATTCTCCCTGGAATATTGACCCGATGATGAAATTGGGCCTGAGGTAATTTACGTTACCTTGGGCCCTTTTTTGTGCCCTGAAACAGAAGATATGGGTACTCAAGCCGTTTTCCGAAACAAATCAAAATAAAATCTCTTCACACCATCCTGTCAAAATTTGAGGGAGAATGCGGCAAGAATTGAAGGGAGAGACACAATACTGGAGAGAAATTCCCTGTCCAATGGACGTGGAATTTAACCCAAAAGCTCCCCATGCCCTTGGAAGGCATGGGGAGCTTTTGGGTTAAATTCATGCAGAACTCTGCGATAATCCTATAACTTTTATATACATTTGTAGATTCCACATTGTCGGTTTTGCATTTTCCACTCCCCCTAGAGAGCATTGCCCACTAACATTTATGACTTTGAGGCTGTATTCATTTAATAATATCTGTTGAATGTCTTGAACAGAAATCTCGCCGTCCGCGATCTCTTCATTCATAGCCGCCCGTTGAAGCACAATTCGGAGTTCCTCCGAAGAAAGAATTCTTTTCCGAATCATTGGCTCTGCGATGGTTGCAAATGCCGCAGAGACAGCAATTGTGGTTATCGTGCGGATAAAATGCGTCAAATCTCCCTCGGTATGAATCACAGAGGAGGGTCACTGGAGCGATAAAGAGACACCAGTCAGCTCCCGGATCTTAACAAGCTCCTGCTCCCTGATTTTCTCCAGATCATAATTCTTAGGACTGATTGGAATCCGATTGGGGTTAATCTTCTTTCGCTTTATGGCAAACGCTCCGCTATTTCTTTGGAGTATTTTTGACTATTTCTGTGACGGCCTTAATTTAACAATATATAGAAATGGAAAGAATGCTTGACGCGGCAGCCGTCAAAGGTATACATACAGCATCTGACTGATTTAAAACGGCACTTATTTCAGGAAGCAGACAAATCTGTCCAATCGCATTTCGGCCAGCAGTTCCGTTATCATAGATATAGAGGCCTTGCTCTCCGGTAAAACATCCATGCAGACCTTTTCTGCTTGAGTCTCGTCCCTCTTGCACAGTTCCATCCAAATCACACCCTTCCTCAAAATTTTTTCATGATACCACATTTGAGGAATGAGCGCAAGGGCTCGCCCATCTCAGCGGGAAAAGACAGCATTCAGGAATAAAGTGCAACACATTAAAGCGTGCGGCGAACTGGTTTGCATAGCCGATGAAGAATGAGTCCTTTTGAAGAAGAAGCACAGGACTATATGGATACGGCAAAAGGGTTAGCAGAGAGTATAAAGGAATAATCTGCTGACTGCTATTTAACAACTATTTGTAAAAAGGCCCGGAGGCATTGCATCGCAATGCCTCCGAGTCTTGCCTGCAAATACTGCAAAAATTGTGCAATCCCACTGAAACACTTGTGTCCCAATAGGTTTTCCTTTTCTGGAGTTGGCTCCCGGAGAATGCAGCTAATGAGGCAGCGACATTTTGGCCTATCTCATCAAAAAATATAAACTTGGGAAAACTTCTAGGACGCAGAGGGTTACCTACCCTAAGATTTTCTTCCAAAGACTCCGTTATTTTGATGCAAATGAAGGCATCAATCCGATAATGGTAGACTTTATCTATAAAAATTTCATGATATCTTTACACAATTTGCATGTTCCCAAAATGAAGTTGCGAAGCAGAGTTTTTCGTGATATACTGAAAAATACAAAAATTGCTAATATAACAGACACCTTGATGATAAACACCAACCTCAACAGCATATTCTTGGGGAGCTTTATCGGTTCTAAACGAGTGTGTTCCGAGAGAGGAAGGAAAGAGAGGTGTTCTTAGTGAAGAAAACAGAAAGGATACCTTTCAAAATGAGCAAACCTCAGCAGTTGTCGGAGAAATATACGAAGGAGATTTTCCAAGAGATCAAGTCCGGCATATATTCTCGGGCAGACCGTCTTCCCTCGGAACCAGATATCGCAAAGCACTTTGGCATCAGCCGGACCATGGTGAGGGACTGCCTTTCTACACTGGAACGGGAGGGATTTATCAGCCGTAAGCATGGGATTGGTACTATTATCAATCAGCATGTGTTGGATGTGAAGGTGCGGTTGGATCTGGAAGAGGAATTTCTGGATATGATTCGCTCCGCTGGCTATATACCTGGTGTGGCATTTGTCCGTAATGCGATGGGGAAAGCAGATGTTCGTACAGCGCAGAAGCTTGGAATTAAAGCGGGGGAGGATGTAGTAATCAGTGTCCGCCTAATTACAGCTGATGGTGCGCCAGCAATCTATTGCGTAGACCACATTGCGCGTCGGAGTATCGTCGCAAAAGAATATGACCTTTCGCTTTTGGACAGTCCTGTATTTGAGTTTGTGGAACAATATTGCGGCACAGAGATTTATATGGACCTATCTGAAATTAGTGCTGTGGCTGCGGATGCAGAGCGGGCCGATGTGTTTCAGATCCCACAGGGCTCTCCGCTTTTGTACATCGATGAACTGGGATACAATTTTGTGGGTCAACCCATTTTGTATTCTCAGGAGTATTACGCAAACGGCATCTTCAAGCACACAATTCTGCGAAAAAAAATATAAATACCCCAGAGTTTTGTGAGAGTTCGAGAAAATCGGCTCTCTTTTTTTTCGCAAAAGTGCATTGATTTGGTGGTGCCGCTTTGATACTATAAATGTATATCTATTTGTATTACAAATAGATACTACAAAAATGGGGGTGCTAAAATGGCAAAAGAAACACAGCTTGTAAACAGCGGTTCTTTTCTGGAAAAGAGATTCCATCTCAAGGAAAACCACACCAATGTGAGAACTGAGATCATTGCTGGATTGACTACGTTCTTGACCTGTACCTATATTTTGGCGGTAAATCCGGCGATTCTGTCCTCAACAGGAATGGATTCCAAGGCGGTACTATGGGCGACGGCTATCTCGGCAGCTATCGCCTGCATCGCAATGGGCCTTTTGACTAATTTTCCTTTTGCCTTAGCGCCTGCCATGGGACTCAACGCATATTTTGCCTACACAGTCTGCGGTACGCTGGGGCTGTCATGGCAAAATGCCCTGGCCTGTGTGTTTGTGGAAGGTGTTACCTTCAGTATCCTCAGCGTTGCAGGTGTACAGGAGCGCATTGTTAACGGCATTCCAGAGTGCGTTAAGCAGGCTATTTCTGCGGCTATCGGCTTTTTCATTGCATTCTCGGGGCTGCATAATTCTGGTATCATAGCCTATGACCCTGATAATTTGCTGTGCCTGGGCAATTTGCAGGATCCCGGTGTCATTCTGGCTCTATTGGGGATTCTCCTGACAGCGGGACTGGTTATTATGAGGGTCAAAGGCGCCATCCTCATAGGGATATTGGCTATTACCTTTGCAGGTATGCTTTTTGAAAACCCGGCTACAGGTGCTACCTATACCCAATGGCAGGGTCTGGTCTCTTTGGAAAACCCCATTGAGGCGCTAGCACCTACCTTTGGACAACTGACATTTGATGGCCTGTTTGGGGGCGGTGTGGCGGCTATCATTGGTGTTCTCTTTGCCATTTTTAGTTTTTTGTTTGTGGATATGTTCGACAGTATCGGCGTGCTGGTAGGTGTGGGAATCAAGGCTGGTTTTGTCAACGAAAAGGGTGAACTGCCCGGCGCGGGCAAAGCTCTGTTTGTGTCTGCAGCAGGGGCTGCAGTAGGAGCTGTGTTCGGCACCCAGACCGTCACGGTGTTTGGTGCAGAGAGTACCACAGGTATTGCTGAGGGCGGAAGAACAGGTCTTACTGCCATTACCACAGGGGTGTTCTTTCTGCTGTCGCTGCTCTTCACCCCGCTGTTTTTGATGATCCCCAGTATTGCCACCGCCCCGGCACTGGTTATGGTGGGTATCTTTATGATTGAGCCGCTGATGCATGTGGACTTGAGTGATACCAAGACTGCTTTCCCGGTATTCATCTGCGTGGCTTTTATGGCGTTTACCTTCAATATCGCCTATGGTATCCTCTTCGGACTGCTGGCTTACACTGGCGGACAGGTCTTTGCTGGCAATGCTAGAAAGCTCCCGATTTCCACTTGGATACTGACAGGCGTGTTCCTACTGTATCTGCTTTTGGAAATCTTTTTTAACTGAGGCCCGGCAGGACGATTCATCGGGAGTACATTTCAATCAAGTTTCCGAAAAACGGGCAGGGGCTTCCAATCCGATTGTGGGAGGGAGTCCTTTGCCCTAGAATTGGAGAAAAGCACATGGGGATCAAAAATAGCATTCCGCGTCTAGACGCTGTGGATAAGGTGACCGGCGCGGCAAAGTATACAGAGGATCTTATTCCTATTAATGCACTGGTGGGAAAGACTCTTCACAGCACCATTGCAAATGGAACAGTACGCGCTATTGATGTGGACGAGGCGTGGAAGATCCCGGGCGTAGTGGATATTTTAACTTGTTTTGATGTGCCGGACTGGGAGTATGCGACCTGTGGACATCCGCTTTCCCTGGATCCCGCACATACCGATGTGGCCAACAAGCGAATACTGACCAAACGAGTGCGCTACTATGGAGATGAGATTGCCGCAGTGGTAGCAGAAAGCGATCTGGCGGCTCAGAAGGCACTGGAGGCTATCCGGGTAGAGTACGAAGAACTGCCGCCGCTGCTGACACCGGAGGCTGCTGTGATCAGTGGGATTCCTCTGCATGAAAAATCCCCGGATAATCAGGGGGGGCGCATGGATTTTATCATTGATGAGAGCCAAAATGTCCGGTTTTATCAGGGAACGTTCTCCATGGATCCATGTATCGGCGGCTATGTCGATTTACGAGGAACAAAATTTCATGTACCGGCCCAGCAACATTGCCATATTGAAAACATCTGTTGCTTTGCCTATATGAGCGGGCGGAAAATTGTAGTGGTGTCGCCCAATCAGGCACCCCACACCCTACGCAAACATATTTCCGATGCTCTGGGTATCCCCACAGGCCGGATTCGTGTGGTCAAGCCCTATGTGGGCGGAGCATTCGGCAATAAGCAGGATATGTTCTATGAGCCGCTGGCGGCTTTATTCACCTTACGGCTGGGAGGACGGTGCGTGGCCTTTGTGATGAGCCGGGAGGAGACATTTGTCAATAGCCGGACTCGTCATGCCATGGACATCTGGGCGGCGGCCTGTGTGGATGATACGGGACGAATCACGCAGAAGGGCATTCGCCTGAATGCATACAGCGGCGCGTACGGTTCTAACGGCCACGCTGTGGCCGCCTATGCGGTGACTAACTATTTCCAGCTTTATCCTGCTTTGGGCAAGCAGGTGGGAGAGTCCGCTACGGTCTATACCAATATGCCCTCGGCGGGAGCTATGCGGGGCTATGGGATTCCACAGGTGGCCTTTGCGATGGAGTGCCAGATGGATGATCTGGCACTGAGGTATCATTTGGATCCTGTGGAATTTCGAAAAAAGAATATGATGGGCCTGCATTTCTTGGATCCCTTTGACCGGTTTCTCTGTGCCAGCAACGGTCTGGAACGGTGCATCGACCGTGGGTGTGAGTTGGTGGACTGGCAAGCGAAGCGTCAGGCGTATGATGCGTTCAACCATACATCGTCCAATCTCAAGAAAGGATTGGGCATGGCAGTGTTTGCCTATAAGACTGGGGTCTATCCCATACAATTGGAGACAGCTTCCTGTCGGATGCTGCTCAATGATGACGGCAGCCTACAGATACAGGTCTGTGCTACGGAGCTGGGACAGGGCTCCGATACTGTATTTGCCCAAATCGCCTCGGAGATTACCACAATTCCGGAAGAGAACGTGTATGTAGTCTCCTGCCAGGATACGGATGTTTCTCCCCATGATGCGGGGGCATACGCTTCTCGCCAGACTTATGTCTCCGGCAGTGCGGTGAAGCAGACAGCAGAGATACTTCGGAAGAAAATCCTGAACAGGGCTGCCTGTTTGTACGAAGCAGATTCCAAAGATCTTGCCCTTGATGGCGGACGGATTACAGGCCGTGATGGCGCAGTCCTGGGGACGGTGAGGGATGTGGCAGTCCGAATGCAGTACACCAACAGCACAAAGATAAACAGCGAACATCTGACGGCGGAATCCACCTACACCATGCGTCATAACGCATTTGCCTTCGGTGCAAGCTTTGTTGATTTAGAGGTGGATGTTCCTATCGGCAAGATTAAAATCAACCGCGTGATAGCGATTCACGACAGCGGCCAGATTCTCAATCCGGCGCTTGCTAGAGCTCAGGTTCACGGTGGTGTGGCTATGGGGATTGGATATGCTTTGACGGAGCAGATGCTTTTTGACCCCGAGACTGGTAAGATGCGAAACGACAACCTGTTGGACTATAAAATCCCGACAGCCATGGACATCCCACAGATTGATGTGGAGTTTGTGGAGACCTATGAGCCCTCCGCCCCCTTTGGGAACAAAGCATTGGGAGAGCCGCCCATGATCCCACAGGCACCGGCTATCCGGAACGCTGTGCTCCATGCCACGGGCGTGGCCGTCTATGAGCTGCCCCTGACACCGGAGCGGCTGATCCACGCCTTTATACAAGCTGGACTGATACAACCACTGTCGTGCGAGCATATAGCGGAGACATAAGCGGGAGGTATACGCTATGTATGATATTCGACAAGTTTATCAGCCAAAGGACCTGGGAGAGGCACTCTCACTTCTGGCAGAACATCCGGATGCCATTGTTATCTCCGGCGGAACGGATGTTTTAATCAAGGTTCGGGAGCGGAAGTGGAAAGACTGCTCTCTGCTGAGTATTCACCGCCTGCCGCAGCTTCAGGGTGTGCGCCGGGAGAAGGAAGAACTGGTGGTAGGGCCGGGTACCTGCTTTGACCAACTCCATGAAACTGGAGTGATTCGGGAGCACGCCTTTTGCTTGTGGCAGGCGGCTGACCAGGTGGGGAGCCCCCAGATTCGCACTGTGGCTACGCTGGGAGGGAATATCTGTAATGGCGCAGTCAGTGCTGACAGTGCGCCGCCGCTGCTGGTACTCAATGCTAGGCTGGAACTCACCGATATCAGCCAAACCAAGCGGCAACTGGATATCGGTGCGTTTTATACTGGTCCCGGACGCACGGCCTTGGACCGAAAAAGGGAACTGCTGACGGCGGTGCGGATTCCTATAATCCGGCCGGGATGCGGCAGCTATTACATCAAGTATGGAAAGCGCAATGCCCTGGAGATTTCCACTTTGGGTTGCGCGGCGTATGTGGAGCTAGATGCGGGGAAAAAGACCTTTCGGGAAGTGCGGATCGCTTTTGGTGTGGCGGCGCCAGTTCCCATGCGCTGTCCGGCAGTGGAAGCTCTGGTGAAAGGACTGCCTGTGGACCGACATACACTGCGCCTGCTTGGAGATGCAGTAGGGCGGGAATTGTTCCCAAGAGATAGCTGGAGGGCATCTCGAGAGCTACGGATGCAGTTGATTCGGGAATTGAGCCAGAGAGCTGTGGAAGGGGCGGTCAAACAAGCAGGAGGAATTTTGAATGAAAGTGATCCACATGATAGTCAACGGAACACCAGTGGAGCTGGCTGTCCGTGAGGATGAGTGCCTGACGGACACATTACGCCAGCGCCTTGGACTCACCAGTGTCAAAAAAGGTTGTGGGGTTGGGGAGTGCGGCGCATGCACGGTTCTTCTGGACGGAAAGGCAACTAATAGCTGCATCTATTTGACCTTGTGGGCAGATGGACGAGAAATTATCACAGTAGAGGGGCTGCGGGCAAAAAACGGTTGCTTGCACCCTGTACAGCAGGCGTTCGTGGACGAAGCTGCAGTACAGTGTGGTTTTTGTACTCCGGGATTCATTCTTACCGCAGTGGAAATCGTCAATTCCGGAAAGAAGTATACCCGGGACGAATTGCGTAAGTTAATCTCCGGTCATCTGTGCCGCTGCACCGGTTATGAAAATATTCTTAACGCCGTTGAGCGGGTAGTCGGTGTCAATGCAAAGTAAAATGGTGGGAATAATTCCTAATTATATCTCTGTCTACCTGTGTAAAATAGTGAACAGGTTGTGGTAACTAGTGACACGCCATTGGGGAGACATCTTGGCAGAGTAAGAAAACATCGAAATCACAGAAACACTTTTTGCGGGCCATGCGGAGCGCATACTGGCAGCGCATGTGCCGCACCAGTGATTGGGATTCCTTCTGGACCTGTACACTGTATTCCACTGTAGCCTGAGCACCATGAGTATTATCTGCTGGGAAAACATTAGCATCACTATTTATGGGATCAAGGAGGCTCTGCTGTCACCCATAACTGGCCTTATCCCCAAGAATTCACTTCTTTCTTCCCTTGCTGAAAGACGCTAGGCAGATGCTATAAAATATCTAGGGACCAAGTCTCTTCCCGGAGTTATCACGAAAGATTATGATGAGCTATCGGGGAGGCTGGGGCTAACGCAATGGAAATCCAACGAAAGGAAAAAGCCATGCGCACTTTTGAAGAAATTAAAGATACCATTGAGACGGGGCTTGGGAAGCACCCTTGTGATTTGAAATTACAGAATGTTCGACTGGTGAATGTATATTCATCGGAGATTTATAACACAGATATCTATATCAAAAACGGCCGGATTATCTCCATTTCACCAGAAGCAAATCTGGAGGCCCAGGAAGTAGTGGAGTGTTGCGGACAGTTCGCGGTGCCGGGGCTCATCGATACTCACATGCATTTCGAGTCAACTATGCTTTCACCAGAAGCTCTGGCTTCAGTGGTGGTGCCTCAAGGGACTACTACACTGTGCGCGGATCTTATGGAGATTGCAAACGTTGCAGGAGCGGATGGATTGAAGGCTATGCTGGATTCTATTTCCCGCCTGCCATACCGGATGCTTATTGAAGTTTCCTCACGAGTACCTACAGCGCCGGGCCTAGAGACTAACGGAGCCTATATGGGGGCCGAAGAGGTACGCGCTATTATGGACTGGCAGGAATCCATCAGTCTGGGCGAGCTGGATCCCTCTAAAATCCTGCTGGTGAAAGACGAATACATCGAAAAGATTGCGGATACCTTGGCGCGGAGAAAAATCGTAAACGGTCATGCCATCGGTCGCCTGGGGCAGGAACTCAATGTATATGCTTCTGCTGGGATCTCTGATGACCACGAGTGCGTTACCGAGGAGGAACTTCTCCAACGCCTACGGGTGGGTATGAGTGTGTTGGTTCGGGAGGGCAGCACCGAACGCAATTTGGATGCCCTCATCGGCGGTGTACTGAGAGAGAAGCTGCCTCTGGACAATCTGATGTTCTGTACAGATGATAAGCATGCTGGAGAGATCCAACGGGAGGGCCACATTAACTATAATGTTGCCCGGGCCATGGAATTGGGTGTGGGAGAAATAGACGCAGTGAAGCTGGCTACGCTCAACGCCGCCCGGCATTTCCGGCTGGAAGATGAGATCGGATCTATTACGCCGGGCCGCCTAGCGGATATTCTTTTGGTGGAGGATCTGCGGGAAATGAAGCCTAGCCAGGTGTATTTTGAGGGGCGCCTGGTAGCGAAAGATTGCAAGCTGATCCAGACATGTGAAGTTGGGGAATATCCTGAATGGTTGAAAAATACAGTAAAGCTGAAACAGCTGATTACGGAAAAGAGCTTTCGGGTCCCCGCTCGAACGGATCGTCCCCAGACGCAAGTTACAGTTATAGATCTGATTGACCGGCAGATTATCAATAAACGGCTAATCGCAACGTTGCCCTGCGTTAATGGGGAAATACTGGCAGATCCGGTACATGATATTTTAAAGCTGGCCATTGTAGAGCGCTACGGAAAAACTGGCGGTGTGGGAGTGGGATTTGTACGGGGCTTTGGCCTCCGGGAGGGGGCTATGGCCTACTCCATGTCCCACGATCACCATAATATCGTGGTAGTAGGTGTCAATGAGCTGGATATGGCACAGAGTGTTAAGGTGATTCAGGAAATGCAGGGCGGACTCTGTGTGGTCCGTAACGGCGAGGTGATGGCAAAAATGCGCTTACCCATCGGCGGATTGATGAGTGAGCAGGATGCTGGCACGGTTATGAGGGAATTGGACGGGCTAAATGCTGCGGCCCGAAGTCTGGGATGCCGCGGGAGTGCCCCTTTCATGACTTTGAGCTTTATCTCGCTTCCCACAGTGCCGGAACTTGGATTGACGGATATGGGGTTGGTGGATGTACTGGAACATCGACTGATCCCGGTGGAAATACCAGAAAAATAATTGGGGATTTCTGGCGGCGAGTTGAAGCAACACATGGTTCCGGAGGGGCTCTCTTGGCTGCGGGCCCCTCCATCTGACATCTAAAATATTCCTTGATAACTCGGATCATAGGCTCCATATTTCCTGTGCTTTGAAGCCTAAAACAAAGAAGGAGAATGGCGTTACTATTCTCCTTCTTCTAATTTTTGTGATGTATGGCGCGAACTCTTTTTTGGCGTAAAATTCTCTTACTTCCACAGTAAGGTCCAGACTTCTTGTGAGATACTCAGCATTGTCTGCTTTAAAATATACCGGATTACTTTCGATACTTTCTCAGGTATTTATTTTGATGGCTCTGGTAGCACGCTGGCCTGCAGGGACTGCAAAAGGATTTGTGACTATATGCTCAAAAACAGTTTAGGTTTTTATACAAGGGCATAATCATAAAACACAACAAAACCGAGCCAACCTACACTAAAACGTCGCTATTTCTTTGTGAAAAGCGACGTTTTTTTATGGCCCGGACTGAGAAAGGAGTGGTGACAACCATATAATCTAAAAAAGAAAGGGGGAAGTTTTTTCGTTAGCCAGGCTGAGAGGTCTGGCTTTTTTTCATTTCAAAACAAGGAGGTTAGCGAATGGCAGATGACAAACTGAAAGCAGGCCCGGAGTCCCCTGGCGAGGGCTCTGTTGGGGATGCTCAAACTGTGACGAGGCCCCCTGCCCCGGAAGCGGTAGAGGGGCCTGCTGCTGGCACCAGCCCGGTACGCCAGCCGGAACAGTCTGTTACCCCTGGAATGGGCGGAGATGTTCCAACCCAGCCTACGCCGCAGGTTGAAGCTGATAAGGTGGAAAAATCCCCCGACCAGGATAAAAAAGTGGAA